>Ga0310345_10002749_pt1 | contig 17372 bp, 16 predicted proteins | sample HC15DNA20500_MG_FD_204667 | JGI IMG/M metagenome (GOLD analysis project Ga0310345, IMG submission 204667) | Marine microbial communities from station ALOHA, North Pacific Subtropical Gyre - HC15-DNA-20-500_MG | ecosystem: Environmental > Aquatic > Marine > Oceanic | place: Pacific Ocean: North... | reverse complement strand
CCTCGCGCCAGCGCGCGAGTTTCTGGCGCTCTTCGAGATCCAAATGTGCGTAGCAGGTGCCCATCAATTTCTCTCCATGTAACCATCTGTTTCTATACAGAAGTTGCACTTCGAACGTGAATCCACCCGTCCCGTAACGATTAACCCATAATGAAGATTATGTAATTTACTGGGTCGTTGCCGGTTCGAGATTTCGAATGATAGGTTTGGACATGTCCCACCTGTCGGAAATCCCGCAGCCTGCCTTGAGGTTCGTGTCGCGCGTCGCGCAATGCGGCGACAGCGAAGAGCTTTGGCATCTGCTTTGCGTAAGAATGAAGGATTACGGCTTCGATCGTCTCACCTATGCGATCACCCACCTGTTCGATTCCGGCCCCGCCGATCCTACCAGTTGGGTCGTTCTCCATACCCATGACGAAGGCTATGCGCGCCGCCTCTTCGGCGGCGGCGGCATGCTGCACGGGACGCGGATCGCCGACTGGGCTTTCAGCGAAAGCGGCGCTCTGCCGTGGAGTCGGTCCGACGAGCTGCCGTCGGGAGATCCGACCGCCGAGTTCCGTCTGCGGGAACTGGATCGTGCCTATCGGGTGTGCTCCGGGGTCACCATAAGTTTTCCGCCGCTGCCGCGACGCACCAAGGGCGTGCTCTGGCTTACAGCAAAGCCAAGCCTCGACCAGCAGCGGATCGACCGAATGTGGCACGTGTTTCACCTGCGCTTCCTGTCGCTGCCCTTCGGGCCCTACAAGCTGACCGCTCGTCAGAGACAGGTGCTCGAACTCGTGGCCTGCGGGCATACCACGCATCACATGGCGGAAGAGCTGGATCTCACACCGGCCACCATCGACAAGCATCTCAAGTTGGCCCGCGAGACCCTGGAAGTTGCTACGACGGCGCAGGCTGTGTTGAAGGCGTCACTCTTTAACCAGATTTTCAGTTGAGTTCGTTTTCGTACTTGTGTGGGTCAGGAATATCAGACTTCCAACGCGGCCCGCGCCATGAGATGGTCATTATGTTGACGAGTGAAGGCCGGTTTGGCCAAGTGATGCAGCCCTGGGAAGTGTTTGATCTGGCGCATGTATCAAACCGACAGCAGCAGGTCGGTATCCAGTATGAGATCGCCGCGTCCGTCACCGCCGCCGGGCGCGGCACTCTTTTGTAGCGACCCCTGCCCTTTGCGATCACGGTCGATTTCAGAATCGCACGGCTTTTCACAATCGCACGGCTTTTACGGCAGAACGAAAAACGCCGCCCGCAGATTGCGGACGGCGTCATTGTCGACATCGTGGAGCCGGATCAGCCCTTGGCGACCTTGGCCACTTCGGCGGCGAAATCCTCTTCCACCTTCTCGATGCCTTCGCCCACGGCGAGACGCACGAAACCGGTGATCGTGGCGCCGGCCTCTTTCGCGGCGGCTTCGACGGTCAGGTCGGGGTTCACGACGAACGCCTGACCCAGCAGGGTCGACTCGGCCATGAATTTCTTCATGCGGCCCTCGATCATCTTCTCGATGACCTGCTCGGGCTTGCCGCTCTCGCGAGCGATGTCCATCTGGACCTGCTTTTCCTTCTCGACGATCGCGGGGTCGAGATCGGCCTCGCCAAGCGCGGCGGGGTTGGCGGCGGCGATGTGCATCGCGACCTGACGGCCGAAGGCCTCGTCACCACCCGAAAGCGCGACCAGAACGCCGATGGTGCCCATGTCGGCAGCGGCGGCGTTGTGGACGTAGGTCACGACCTTCTCGCCCTCGATCGCGGCCATCCGGCGCAGCGTCATGTTCTCGCCGATCTTGGCGATCGCGTCGGTGATCAGCGTGTCGACCGGCTTGCCGTCGACCTCGGTGGTCTTCAGCTCCTCAAGGCTCGACGCCTTGACACCGGCCTTCGCGATCTTCGAGACAAGGTTCTGGAAGTCGGCGTTCTTGGCGACGAAGTCGGTTTCCGAGTTCAGCTCGATCGCGACGCCACGACCACCCTCTACAGCGACGGCCACGAGGCCCTCGGCGGCGGTGCGGCCGGATTTCTTGGCGGCCTTGGCCAGGCCTTTGGTGCGCAGCCAGTCGACCGCGGCTTCCATGTCGCCGTCGGTTTCGGTCAGCGCCTTCTTGGCGTCCATCATGCCTGCGCCGGTGCTCTCGCGCAGTTCCTTGACCATGCTCGCGGTGATCGCCATCGCGTCTCTCCTAGAATTTGAATGGATTCCGGGCGCGGCATATCCGCGCCCGGCAACCGTGATGTGACGGTGCGCCTTATTCGGCGGTGGCGGCTTCGGCGTCGGCGGCGAGCTGCTCTTCGGTGAACTGCTCCATCGCACCCATGTCGACGCCGGCGGCGCCGAGCTGCGCGCTCATGCCGTCGAGCGCGGCGCGGGCGGCGAGGTCACAGTAGAGCGCGATCGCGCGGGCGGCGTCGTCGTTGCCCGGGATCACGTAGTCCACGCCCTCGGGCGAGCAGTTGGTGTCGACGACGGCGACAACCGGGATGCCGAGCTTCTTGGCCTCGAGGATCGCCAGGTCTTCCTTGTTGACGTCGATCACGAACAGCAGGTCAGGCACGCCGCCCATCTCGCGGATACCGCCGAGCGAGGCCTGCAGTTTGATCTGCTCGCGCTCCATGCCGAGACGCTCTTTTTTGGTGAGGCCGGCAAAGCCCTGCTCGGCCGCCTCGTCGATGGCGCGCAGGCGGTTGATCGACTGCGACACGGTCTGCCAGTTGGTCAGCGTGCCGCCGAGCCAGCGGTGGTTCATGTAGAACTGGGCCGACTTCTCGGCGGCGTCGGCGATCGGCTGGGCAGCCTGACGCTTGGTGCCGACGAACAGCACGCGGCCGCCCTTGGCGACGGTGTCACGGATGACCTGCAGCGCCTTGTCCAGCATCGGGACGGTCTGGGTCAGGTCCATGATGTGGATGCCGTTGCGGGCGCCGTAGATGTACTCGGACATCCGCGGGTTCCAGCGGGCGGTCTGGTGGCCGAAATGAACGCCGGCCTCGAGCAGCTGGCGCATGGAGAACTCGGGAAGAGCCATGTCTCTATACCTTTCCGGTTTTGCCTCGACGGGGGATCAGGGCGGCTGCCCCAACCGGTGGACCTCGGGGGATGTCTCCCCCCGATAGGCCCGCCCCCGCCTGCGGGATTGATCGTGCGCTGCCCTTAGCGCCACCGCTCCGGAAAAGCAAGACCGGTCAGGTCACGGCTTTCGGAGCCGCTTGATCAGCGACGAGGTGTCCCAACGGCCGCCGCCCATCTGCTGTACCTCCTTGTAGAATTGGTCGACCAGCGCCGTCACCGGCAGGCTGACCGACAGCTCGTCGGCCGCGTCGAGACAGATGCCCAGATCCTTGCGCATCCAGTCCACCGCGAAGCCGTGCTCGAAATGATCGTCGAGCATGGTGGAGTGGCGATTGACCATCTGCCAGCTTCCGGCGGCGCCTTGGCTGATCACCTCCACGAGCGCGCGACCGTCGAGCCCGGCCTTCTCGGCGAAGGCCAACGATTCCGACAGTCCCTGCACCAGCCCGGCGATGGCGATCTGGTTGGCCATCTTGGCAAGCTGCCCGGCGCCGCTTTCGCCCAATCGGCGGCAGATCTTCGCATAGGCATCGATCACCGGTTCGGCCCGGTCGAAATGATCCTGCGCGCCGCCGCACATCACCGAAAGCTGGCCATTCTCGGCCCCGGCCTGCCCGCCCGAAACCGGCGCATCGACGAAACCGACGCCCTTCGCATCGGCGGCGGCGGCCAACTCGCGCGTCACGGCGGCGCTGACCGTGGTGTGATCGACGAAGAGCGCGCCCGCCTCCATCCCCGCGAAGGCGCCGTCATCGAGCGCGCAGACCGACCGCAGATCGTCGTCATTGCCGACGCAGGCAAAGACGATCTCGGCGCCCTGGGCGGCCTCTCGCGGTGTCGCGGCGTACTGGCCGCCATGCTCGCGGGCCCAGGCCTCGGCCTTGGCGGTAGTCCGATTGTAGACCGTCACCTCGTGCCCGGCCTTCGCCAGATGTCCCGCCATGGGGTATCCCATCACGCCCAGTCCCAGAAACGTCAGCTTCGCCATGATGCTCTCCCTGCCTCCCGGGGCTTTCGTTCGCCCCCGAGGCGCGATACTCACCATGCCCAACCGGCCCGTCAAGCACGGGCGACTGCCCCCCGGAGGATCGATGGCCACTCTGTTTCGCTGGCTCCTGCGCCTGACCGTCGGCGTGATCCTCCTCGGCCTTGCCGCGACGGTGCTGGTCTACTGGTTCTTCGCGCGCTCCCTGCCCGATTACGACGCCCGCGCCCGTGTCGCGGGGATCTCCGCGCCCGTGGAGATCGTGCGCGATCACGCCAACGTGCCGCACATCTTCGGCGACGCGGATCGCGACGTGTTCTTCGGGCTCGGCTACGCCCATGCGCAGGACCGGCTGTGGCAGATGACGCTGCTGCGCCGCACCGTGCAGGGACGCCTGTCCGAGCTGTTCGGCCGCCGCACCGCCGAGAGCGATATCCTGATGCGGCGGCTCGACCTCTACCGCGCCGCCACCGCCTCGGTCGAGGATCAGGATGGCCAGACGCGTTCGGCGCTTGAAGCCTATGCGGCAGGCGTCAACGCATGGGTCGGCGAGGTCAATGCCGGGGCGCGTGGCCGCGGCGCGCCCGAGATGTGGCTGTTCAACCAGCCGCTGGCGCCGTGGCAGCCGGCCGACAGCATCGCGATCCTCAAGCTGATGGCCTGGCAGCAGAGCGACCACCTGCAGGCCGAGGTGCTGCGCGCGCGCAGCTCGCTGCTGCTCGAGGAAGAGCGGCTGCGCGACATCCTGCCCGATGTGCCCGGGCCGGGGCTGACCGCCCTGCCCCGCTACGCCGATCTGATGCCCGCGATCCCCGAGCGTCACGCCGCCGCCGAGGCGCCGTTCGACCCGCTCGCCGCGAGCCTGCCCGCGGCGCTGTCGGGTGCCTCGAACGCCTGGGCCGCCGGACCCTCGCGCTCGGCCACCGGCGCGACGCTTCTGGCCAATGACCCGCACCGGCTGCTCACCGCGCCCTCGATCTGGTACCTGGCGCGGCTGGAACTGCGCTCGGGCGGCGTCATCGGCGCGACGATCCCCGGCATCCCGCTGGTGCTGGCGGGCCGCAGCAACGATCTCGGCTGGGGTATCACCGCCTCCTTCGCCGACGATCTCGACCTCTATGCCGAGGAGGTGAACCCGCAGAATGCGGGCGAATACCGCACGGAGGATGGCTGGGCCCGGTTCGAGGCGCGCGACAGCATCGTCGAGATCAGGGATGCCGCCGCTGTCACGCTGCGGCTGCAACGCACCGCCAACGGGCCGGTCCTTCCGCCCGAGCAGTTCGCGCTCGACACGATCCGCCCGCGCGGCCACGTGATGACGCTGGCCTGGTCGGGACTGTCGGACAACGACACCTCGATGACCGCCGGGCTGAGGCTGATGCAGGCCCGCTCGATCGAGGAAGGCATCCGCGCCGGTCGGCTGCAGGTGGCGCCGAACCAGAACCTGATCCTCGCCGACCGCAACCGCGTCGCGCTAAAAACCGTGGGCGCGGTGCCGCTGCGCGACCCCGATCACCAGAGCAAGGGCCGGCTGCCGACGCTGGGCTACATGGCCGAGAACCGCTGGCAAGGCTGGCTGCCCTATGTCGACCTGCCCGAGTCCACCGAGCCGGTCGGCGGTCTCGTCGGCAACACCAACAACAAGACCGTGGACCGCCCCTTTCCCGAGCACGTCTCCTACCATTGGGGCGACACCCAGCGGATCGCCCGCTGGCGCGGGCTGATGCAGTCGCGCGAGGTGCATACCCGCGACAGCTTCATCGAGGCGCAGCTTGATACGGTGAGCCCCACCGCCCGGGCGCTGCTACCGATCGTCGGCGCGGATCTGTGGTTCACCGGCGAACCGGCCCCCGAGGGCACGCCGGCCCGGCGCCGTCAGCGCGCGCTCGAACTCCTGGGCGAATGGAACGGCGAGATGAACGAGCATTTGCCCGAACCGCTGATCTACGCCGCCTGGATGCGGGCCTTGCAGGAGCGGTTGATCCGCGACGATCTCGGCCCCCTCGCCAACGCCTATACCCATGTCCGTCCGCTCTTCATCGACCGGGTGTTCCGCGATGTCGACGGCGCCAGCGCCTGGTGCGACATCCGCCAGTCGGCGGCCGAGGAAAGCTGCGCCGACATCGCGCGGATGGCGCTCGACGACGCGCTGATCTGGATCACCGAGACCCATGGCGCTAATCTCGACGCGCTGCGCTGGGGCGACGCGCACGAGGCGCGGCAGGATCACCCGGTGCTGGGACAGGCCCCCTTCATCAACTGGTTCGTCAATATCCGTCAGAGCACCTCGGGCGGCGACAACACGCTGAGGCGCGGCCTGACCGACGGGCGCGCGCCGAACCCGTTCCACAACGTCCATGCGGCGGGCTATCGCGGCGTCTACGACTTCGCCGACCCCGACAGCTCGGTTTTCATCATCTCCACCGGCCAGTCGGGCCACCCGCTGTCGCGCCATTACGACGATCTGGGCGAACTGTGGCGGCGCGGCGAATACATCCCGATGTCGCTCGACCCCAGCCTCGCACGCGGTGCGGCAGTGGGCATCACCCAGCTCCTGCCCGCCCGGCCCTGACGCGGAACCGCCGCGCCGCGCACCGGTTGCCCCTCCGAACCGACACGGAGGATCGCATGAGCGGCAAGTCGCATGAGCAGGTCTGGGACGAATTCCGGGACCTGGTGAACATGGCTCCCAAGGAGATCGAGGATTTCCTCGATACCGAGGAGAGCAGGTCGGTCGGCGATACCGGTGGCGATGGCGAGAGCACCGGCCACAAATCAGGCAAGCGCATCGTCGAGATCAAGCGCACCAACAAGGCCGATCTCTCGGAGGATCAGTGGGACCACATGGCCAAGGTCGTGGGCTACATCAAGCGTCACAAGACACAGGGCGGCCCCAAGGACGACATGGAGCATTCCAAGTGGCGCTATTCGCTAATGAATTGGGGCCACGACCCGCTGAAGTGACGCCTCAGACCGTCTCGCAGATCTCGATGCGGTTGCCGAACGGGTCCGACACGTAGAACCGTCTGAGCCCCGGCAGCTCGGTATCGGTGCGCACCGCGATGTCATGCGCGTCGAGGTGATAGCGCATCGCCGCGAGATCGGCGACGCGAAAGGCAGGATGCGCCTTGCGCGCAGGCGCGAAGGGCGTCTCGACACCCAGATGCAGCCGCAGGCTGCGCCCCTCGAACCAGACCCCGCCCCGGCCGGCCAGCATCTCGGGCTTGGCCACCTCCGCGAGGCCCAGCACGCCACCATAGAATCCGCGCGCCGCATCCTCGCCACCTTCGGGCATGGCAAGCTGGATATGGTGGAGGTCGAGGATCATCTGCGGCGTCCCGTGATTGTCATGCCGCACTCTGATAGCGCTATCAGGACTAGGCGTCATCCCCCTGCGCGGGCGACGACGTGACGACATGCAACCCGCCCCGCGCCTGCAGCGGCGCCAGCAGATCCTCGAGGAAGAAGCCGGTGAGCTGCGACCGGCTGGTCAGCCCGGACTTGCGGTAGACGGCGGTGGCGTGCTGGCGCACCGTGGCGCTCGAACAGTCGCGCAGCGTGGCGATCTCCTTGTGGCTGAGCCCCTTGAGCATCAGGAGCGCGATCTCACTTTCGGTCCCGGTCAGGCCCCACTCCGCGAACTGCGCCGCGATCGCGCGGCTCAGCCCGTCGACATGGGCCCGGCTGGCCTGCCGCCATTGCTCGCCCTCGCGCCGGGCACGGTCGAGATCGCCCAGAAGTCGAGCCCTTTCGCGCCGCATCTCGCGGCTGGCCTGCGAGCCGAAGGCCGTGAAGACGACGGCTCCGGCGAGAAGCGCGGTTTCGAACAGATCGACCGCGAAGGTGCCCAAAGTGAACGGCTCGTCGGCCTGCACGACCTCGAGCACCACCAGCAGGCCGAATAGGCCGGCGGCAGCGGTGGCGTATATGACGATGCGGGACATGGCCGTCCTCCCGGACAGTGGCGCCCTCCCGGACAACGGAAGGATGCCACGGTTTTCGTTCCGTGGCACCCGTGATCTCAGTTGTCGGTGGCGAAGAAGCCCAAGGCAATGGTCTGGTTGCCGGAGGCCTCAAGCGCCAGCACCTCGACCTCGTAGAGCCTGCCGGGGCGCAGGAAGGCCGCTGGCACGGTAAAGCCGGTGGTCCCCGGTCCCAGATGCACGTCGAGCTCCGGCTTCGAGAAACCGTCCGGGTCCTCGTATTCCTCGTCGGTGACGATCAGCTCGTAGCCGGTGATCTCGGGCGTCCGCTCGTCGAGCGAGGCCGTTACCGGCTCCCACGTTACTTCAAGATCGGCGACGGCCACCCGCGGTGCGTCGTCTTCCTCGTCCTCGACCAACTCGGGCGCGGTGATGACGGGTGGCTGTGGGACTAGCGTGGTGAAGCGCGCAACGCCCTCCCGCCCGGTGCCGTCGAAGAGCTTGGCACGCACGGCGTAATCGCCCTCGGGAAAGGCGGCCTTCAGTGCCGCATAGTCCCAGACCTCTTCGGGTGGCTCGCGGCTTTCGAAGAAGAACGAGCCGAGGCCCAGCTCGCCAAGCTGCGCCTGCGGGTCGATGTGCAGCACCAGCGCGCCCGAGGGGTCGAAAACGCACAGCTCGCTCCAGCCGTCGTCATCGCCGTAGCCATGCACGCCGATATCGCCGTCGGTATGATTGTACTCGATGATCAGCCGCGCTGCCGCGATCTGGCCGGTCTCGGCGGGCATCTCGCCGCAGGGCTCCTGCGCCAAGGCCGGCGAGGCGGCAATGACGAGAGCGGGGATCAGGATGTCGGGTCTCATGGCGTCTCTCCCTGTCTTGAACACGGGGAAAGTCTGCGCCGGGCGAATGGCCGCGCCCATCCGACAGGGCGCGGCCATCGCATCTGTCAGGGCATCAGAGCCGTTCGAAGCGGGCTTTCTGCGCGGCCGACCAGCGAACCTGCATCCTGTGGCCCTCTTCGGTCGGCGTGTCCTCCTCGACGAGGCCCTGTTCGAACAGCCAGGCCCGCTTGCGGCCCGCAGCGAAGGGCACGACCAGCGCCTCGACATGCTTCACGCCGCCGAGCGCCTCGGAGACCTCGGTCAGGAGCGCATCCATGCCCTCGCCGGTGATGGCCGAGACGGCTGAGACGTTCTCGGTCCGCGCAGCCCGCTCCAGCGCCGCCTCGTGGGCATCCGGCGCCAGCGTGTCGATCTTGTTCCAGACCTCGATCTTCGGGGTGTCCTCGGGCAGGCCGAGGCTCGACAGGATGCTCTCGACCTCGCGCGCCTGCTCCACCGTCTGCGCATGGCCGATGTCGCGCACATGCAGCACCAGATCGGCGTCGAGCACCTCTTCCAGCGTGGCGCGGAACGCCGCGACCAGCTCGGTCGGCAGGTCCGAGATGAAGCCCACCGTGTCCGACAGGATCACCTCGTCGCCGGTGGGCAGCACCACGCGCCGCATCGTCGGATCGAGCGTGGCGAAGAGCATGTCCTTGGCCATGACCTCGGCACCGGTCAACCGGTTGAAAAGCGTCGATTTCCCGGCATTGGTGTAGCCCACCAGCGCCACGATCGGGAACGGCACCTTGGCGCGCGAGGCGCGGTGCAGCGCCCGGGTCTTGACCACCTTGTCGAGCTGGCGCTTGAGCCGCACCAGCTGTTCGTCGATGGCGCGGCGGTCCGCCTCGATCTGCGTCTCGCCGGGGCCGCCGACGAAGCCCAGACCGCCGCGCTGCCGCTCGAGGTGGGTCCAGGCGCGGACCAGCCGCGTGCGCTGGTAGGACAGCGCCGCCATCTCGACCTGCAATACGCCCTCGCGGGTCGCAGCGCGGTCGCCGAAGATCTCGAGAATGAGCCCGGTCCGATCGAGGATCTTGACCTTCCACTCCTTCTCGAGATTGCGCTGCTGCACCGGGCCGACATGGCCGTCGATGAGCACCAGTTCGACCTCGTTGGCCTGCAGGCGCTGTTTCAGCTCCTCGATCTTGCCGGTGCCGAACAGCATGCCGGGATGGCGCTTTGGCAGGCGCACGATCTCGGAGCCCAGCACGTCGAGGCCGGGCAGCGCATCGGCCAACGCCACGGCCTCGGCCAGCGCGGCCACGGGCTCACGCCGGTCGTTGTCGTTCTTGATCTCGGGGTGGATCACCCATGCTCGGGTGTCCGGGGCCTCGGGGATGTAATAGTCGGTCAATCTTCACCGTCATAGAGGTTCACGGGCTGTGACGGCATGATGGTCGAGATCGCGCTCTTGTAGACGAGCTGGGATTGACCATCGCGGCGCAGCAGCACGCAGAAATTGTCGAACCAGGTGATGACGCCCTGCAGCTTCACGCCGTTGATCAGGAAGATCGTCACCGGCACCTTGATCTTGCGCACATGGTTCAGGAAGGCGTCCTGAAGGTTCTGCTTGTCACCGGCCATCACGGTCCCTTTGTTCTTGCGGCCGCGTACCGGCCTTTTCCCTCGTTGGAAAGGAGTATGTCGCGCCGCAGGTGGAGTTTCCAGCCCGGAAATAGGTGCAAAGGCGCAGGGCCGTGGCGCGTGTCTCAACTGCGCCAGCTGGAGGGGTTCAAAAGCGCGATGATCGCCAGCGTTTCGAGCCGGCCCAGCACCATCGCCGCGGCGAGGATCGTCTTGGCCATGTCGGGAATGCCGGCATAGGAGATCGGGTATTGCGCGCCGATCTCGGCCAGCGGCCCGGTGGTCGAGAGCGCGGCCACGGTCAGCGTCATCGCCACCTCGAACTGCACGCCCGTGAGCGACAGCGCCAGCATCACCGCCGTCACCGACAGCGCGAAAAGCATGAAGAAGATCCAAGAGATGAAAGCGCCCTCGCGACGGATCCGCCGCGCCTCGACGCCGTCGCCGCCGACCGAGTGCGGATGCACCAGCCGCTCCAGCTCGCGCTTGCCATGCATCCACAGCGCATAGACGCGCAGCAGCTTCACCCCGCCCGCCGTGGTCGCCACGCCGCCGCCGATCAGCGCGAGCCCGACGAGGATCAGTCCCGGCGTCTCGAGGCCGGACCAGTCGGCGGCACCGAGCCAGTAGCGGCTCTCGAAGCCGGTGGTGGTGAGAAAGGACGAGACGGTGAACAACGCGCCCCACAGCGCCGAGAATGCCTGCGGCAGGTCCGCCTCGACCCGGTCCTCGACCGCGCCGAAGAAATGCCGCATGAAAAGCAGCCCCGGCACGATCAGCACCAGCGCCAGGCCCATGCGCAGCTCGGGGTCGCGCATCAGCCGACCGCCCTGATCGCCGAAGAGGTTGCGCGCGAAGGTGAGCCGCGACAGCGCGAAGACCGAGAAGAGCACGATCAGCATCTCGCCCAGAAGCCCGGAATTCGCGTAGCGCAGCCCGCCCACCGGACTGATGCCGCTGGTGGCGAGGGTCGACATCGCGTGGCAGAACGCCACGAAGGGCCGGTCGCCCGCCGCCACGAGGCCAAGCCAGAGCAGGCCCGTGAGCCCAGCATAGATCGGCAGCAGCCGTGTGGCGTAGCGCACCAGCCGCTCGGAGGGGTCGGCGATGCGTGTGATCTGGCTCAGCCGCGCGCCGCCCTCGCCGATGATCGAGGGGCTGCGCACCTCGAAGCCGCCGAGGTTCATCGGCGCTAGGATCGACACCGCCGTCACCCAGATCAGCAGCCCGCCGAGCCAGCCCACCGTGGCGCGCCACAGATGCAGGCTGTCATTGAGCCGCACCACGTTGTCGTAGACCGTGGCGCCGGTGGTGGTGAAGCTCGACACCATCTCGAACCACGCATTGAGGAAGGAGGTCGTCCCCAGCGCCTCGTGGAACGGGATCGCGAACATGACCGGCAGCACCGTGAAGGCCGCGACCAGCGCCGAGAGTTGGCTGCGCGGCACGCTGGCGGGCCGGTAATTCGCGGTGGCGAGGCCGATCAGCAGCGACAGCATCAGCCCGAGGATCGAGCCGTAGAGGAAGGTCCGCGACGTCAGCCATTCCTCGCGCACCAAAGCGTGGATCGCCGGCAGCATCATCGCCGCCGAACCGATCGCCATCAGCAGCACGAAGAACGGGATGCGGGTGAGACGGTGCTCCATGCGGCTCAGAAGAAATCGATCGAGACCTGGAGCAGCCGTTCGACCTCCGGCACGTCCGAGGCCATGGCGAAGAGCGCGACCATGTCGCCCTCCTCGATCCGAAGCGCGCCGTGGATCTTCATCATCCGCCCGTCCTTGACCACGCCGCCGACCAGCACGCCCTCCGGGAAGGCGATGTCGCGGATACGCTGGCCCGCGATCGGCGAGGTGCCCAAGACCTGCGCCTCGATCAGCTCGGCCTCGGCGTCGCCGATCGAATAGACGCCGCGCACCCGCCCGTGGCGAATGTGCCGCAGGATCGAGCTCACCGTCGTGGCGCGCGGGTTGATGTAGGCGTCGATGTCCATCGCCTGCATCAGCGGCACCAGCGTCGGGTCGTTGACCAGACAGATCGCGAGCGGGCAGCCAAGCGCCTTGGCGCGCACCGAGGCCAGGAGGTTGGTCTTGTCGTCGTCGGTGACCACCAGCACGGCATCGGCGGTACCGATCTGCGCCTCTTCGAGCAGCGCCGCGTCGAGGCCGTCGCCGTTGAGCACGATGGTCCGGTCGAGTTGGTCGGCGGCGCGTTCGGCGGCGAGGCGGTCGCGCTCGATCATCTTGACGCGCAGCCGGTCGGCGCGGCCTTCCAGCGCCCGCGCCACGCCGAGGCCCACATTGCCGCCGCCGATCACCACGATCCGCTCCTGTTTGGCGGGCCGCTTGCCGAAGATCTCCAGCGTGCGGACCATGTCGGAGGTGTCGGTGAAGACGTAGATCGCATCGCCCGGAAAGATCTGGTCCTCGGGGCTTGGCGCGAAGAGACGGCCGCGCCGGCGGATGCCCACCACGATGGCGCGCAAAGTCGAGAACAGGTCGGTGAGCTGCCGCAGCGGCGTGTTGATGACCGGGCAATCCTCGTCGATCGAGATGCCCAGCAGATGCGCGCGCCCGTCGAGAAAGCTTTCCGCGTCGAAAGCCGAGGGCGCGGCGAGCCGCTGCAACGCCGCCTCGGCCACTTCCTTTTCGGGCGAGATCACCACGTCGATCGGCATGTGATCGCGCCGGTAGAGATCGGAATAGATCGCGTCGAGATAGGATTGCGCCCGGAGCCGCGCGATCTTGCGCTGGATCGAGAACACTGAATGCGCCACCTGGCAGGTCACCATGTTGACCTCGTCGCTATGGGTGGCGGCGATGATCATGTCGGCGTCGCGCGCCCCGGCGCGGTCGAGCACGTCAGGATAGCTGGCGAAGCCGGTGATGCCCTGCACGTCGAGCGTGTCGGTGGCGCGGCGCACCAAGTCGGGATTGCTGTCGACGACGGTGACGTCGTTGCGCTCGCCCGACAGGTGTCGGGCGATCTGCCAGCCGACCTGCCCGGCGCCGCAGATGATGACCTTCATCTTCGTTCCCGGTCCTTTGGGGCGCGCCCGTGGCGGCGCTCATGCCACCACGGAGTGCCAGAGCCCGAAGGGGCGGTCAATCAGTCCTCGACATGCGCCACGCGCGCGCCCGCCTTGGACGAGGTGACAACCCCGAGGCTCTTGAGCTTGCGGTGCAGCGCCGAGCGCTCCATGCCGACGAAGGCCGCGGTGCGGGAGATATTGCCGCCGAAGCGGTTAATCTGGGTCAGCAGGTATTCCCGCTCGAACAGCTCGCGCGCCTCGCGCAACGGCAGGGTCGCAAGCCCGCCCGACAGCACCACGCGCCCTTCCTCGGAACCCGGATCCTCGAGCCCCGGCAGTTCCTTAGCGGTGATCTCACCGGAAGAATCTCCAAGGATCAGAACACGTTCGATGACGTTCTTCAGCTGACGGATGTTGCCAGGCCAGAGCATGGTCTGCAGCAAGGCGCGGGCATCCTCGCCCAAGGGCCGCAGCGGCAGGCCCTGGCTCCTGTTCAGCTCGGTGATGAAGTGCTCGGCCAGGAGCGGGATGTCCTCGCGCCGTTCCTCGAGACCGGGAACGTGGATCGGCACGACGTTCAGGCGGTGGTAAAGCTCTTGGCGGAACGAGCCGCCCTGGATCGCCGCCTGCAGATCGCGGTTGGTCGAGGAGATCACCCGCAGATCGACCTGCACCTTCTCCGAGCCGCCGACGCGGTGGAACGACTGGTCAACCAGAACCCGCAGGATCTTCGACTGGGTGCCGAGCGGCATGTCCGCCACCTCGTCGAAGTAGATCACGCCCCCATTGGCCTGCTCGAGGAGGCCCTTCTCGATGCCCTTTTCGGGGCTTTCACGGCCGAACAGCACCTCTTCCATCCGGTTCGGCTCGATGGTGATCGAGTTGACGGTGACGAAGGGTGCGTCGGCACGGTTCGAATTGGCGTGGATGTAGCGTGCGGCGACCTCCTTGCCGGAGCCGGGATGGCCCGACAGCATCACCCGGCCGTTCGAGCGGGTCACCTTGTCGAGCTGTGAGCGCAGCGAGCGGAACGCGGCGCTGTCGCCCAGCATCTCGGCGGGGGCGGTATCGCCGCGCCGCAGTTCGCTGTTCTCGCGCCGCAGCCGCGAGGTTTCCATCGCGCGCTTGATGACCACGAGCAGCTGGTCGATGTTGAACGGCTTCTCGATGAAGTCGTAGGCGCCCTGCTTGATCGCGGCCACCGCGATCTCGATATTGCCATGGCCCGAAATGATGACGATCGGCACGCCGGGGTGGTCGCGCTTCACCGCCTTGAGGATGTCGATCCCGTCCATCCGGCTGTCCTTGAGCCAGATGTCGAGGATCATCAGCGCCGGGACTTCGTCCTCGATCGCGCTCATGCATTCGTCGGAGGTGCCCGCGAGCCGGGTGGAATAGCCCTCGTCGCGCAGGATGTCCGAGATCAGTTCGCGAATGTCGCGCTCGTCGTCGGTAATCAGGATGTCGCCCATCTCATGCCTCATGCTGTTGCCTGCAATGCCGGTTGCCCGGTCTTCTCGATGTCCCCCGATTCGCCATGACCCTGGCCCAAAACGGGAAGGGTGATGACCGCCATGGCGCCCTTGCGGGCGCCCTCCTCGAAGGCTGGCGCGTCGACGAGGGACAGGCTGCCGCCATGCTCCTCGATGATCTTCTTCACGATGGGCAGGCCGAGGCCAGTGCCCTTGTCGCGGGTCGTCACGTAAGGCTCGAACAGCCGGGCCCGATCCTCGGGCAGGCCGATGCCGTTGTCGGCGATGCTGATGCGCGCTTCGGCGGCATCGGTCTGCATCGTCACGCGGATGGTCGGGGTGAGCCCTTCACCCATGCCTTTTTCAATCGCGCTTTCAATGGCTTCACCGGCGTTCTTGATTAGGTTCGTGAAGGCCTGCGTGATCATGGTGGCGTCGATCTCGGCGGGCACGGCCTGCGCCGGCAGATCCACTTCGAAGCGTACATCCGGCTGGCCGGCCTCCTGAAGCGTCACCGCGTCGCGCAAGAGCGCGGCCAGGTCGTTGCGGCTGCGGTCGGGCTCGGGCATGCGCGCGAATTTCGAGAACTCGTCGACGATGCGGCGCAGATCGCCGGTCTGCCGCACGATCACCTCGGTCATTTGCGCAAGGGCCTGCGCATCCGCCTCGCCGAGCTGGCGGCCGAACTTGCGCTGGATCCGCTCGGCCGAAAGCCGGATCGGCGTCAGCGGGTTCTTGATCTCATGCGCGATACGCCGCGCCACGTCGCCCCAGGCAGCCATGCGCTGCGCCGAGACGAGATCGCTGACATCGTCGAAGGCCACGACATAGCCTTCGAGCGCGCCGTCATCGGCCCGCCGTGGAGCCATTCGTACCAGAAGAACCTCCTGACTGCCGTCGCGGACCAGCCGCAGCTGTTCCTGCACCGCGTCGCGACCCTCGTCGCGCAACGATCCGAACAGCGGCTCGAACTCGGGCACCAGCATCGCCAGCGTCGCCGCCTCGGGCAGCACCGTGATGCCCAGAAGCCGCAGCGCCGAGCGGTTGGCGAAATCCACGCGGCCTTCGGCATCCAGGCCGATCACGCCGGAGGTCACCGAGCCCAGCACGCTGTCGAACAGCCGGCGCCGCGCCTCGATCTGGCGCGTGTTGTCGAGCAGCCGGTCGCGCTGCGCCTTCAGCTCGGTGGTCATCTGGTTGAAATAGGTACCGAGCTGGGCGATCTCGTCATCGCCCTCCTCCTCGATCACCCGCACGTCGAGATCGCCCGCGCCGACGCGCTGGCTGGCCGAGACGAGCCGGCCCACCGGCTTGGACAGCCGCTCGGCGAACCACAGCCCGAGCCAAATCGCCGCGAGGATCAGGATCACCGCGAAGCCGAGATAAAGCAGGCCGAACTCGAACAGCAGCCGGCCGCGCTCGGCCTCGAGCTGCTGGTACAGCTCGACCGTCTGCTGCGTGTCGTCCAGAAGCGCGAGGATGCCGCCGTCGACCTCGCGCGTCACGTAGAGATAGCGGTCGGTGAAGTTCTCGAGCGGAATCAGCGCGCGGAACTCGTTGTTGACCCAGTCCTCGACGATGGCGATGCCCTGCGCGTCGGCGCGGCGGAAGATCTCCCGCGCCGGACGCTCGAAATCGAACTCGTAGCTGCGCGCGCCGCGAGCGCGGATCTCGCCCGTCCCGTTGATCACGAAGGCCTCGGTCAGCCCCCGCTCGATCTGGCTCTGCACCCGGCCGAGCGCTTGGCGCACTTCGCCGTCCGACAGGAAGGGCTGCGCCTCGCGCTCCGCGTCGAGGAAGGCGGCAAGCTCAAGCCCGTCGCGCGACAGATCCTGCCGGTGCTCCTCCTCATAGGCCTGCGCGGCGGTGAGCGAGGCGCCGAGCACGGTGCGCACCCGCTCCGAGAACCAGCCCTCGAGACCGACATTGATAGTGAGCACCGAGAACACGGCGACCAGCACCGTGGGGATCAGCGCGATCAGCGCGAACACGCCGGTGAGCCGCAGATGCAGCCGCGAGCCCGCCGAGCGCGCGCGCCGAGCCGAGATCATCCGCGCCACGCGGAACGACACCAGCGCCGCCACGACCAGCGCGTAGACCAGATCGCCCAGAAGCACGAGGCGCAGCATCGGCGAGCTGGCGCCTTGGTCGAGCGGCCCCAGCACCCAGAAGGTGGCGAAGGCCAGCAACGGGCCAAGAACGACCAGCGACAATGTCGCAGCGTTCTGCACCCGCCGCTGGCGTCGCCAGCGCGTCACGCGAGAGAATCGGGAGGTCGATAACCGCCTCAAGCACCCTGCCCCGTTGATGGGAACGCAAGTTCCGCCGCCTCATTGCCATGATCTCACCCCGGCAATGCGTCCGGGGGGTCACGGTTCTGTTGCGGTTTTACATCAACTTGCGGCGTCGTGTCACGCGAATATC
>Ga0310345_10002748_pt1 | contig 17374 bp, 16 predicted proteins | sample HC15DNA20500_MG_FD_204667 | JGI IMG/M metagenome (GOLD analysis project Ga0310345, IMG submission 204667) | Marine microbial communities from station ALOHA, North Pacific Subtropical Gyre - HC15-DNA-20-500_MG | ecosystem: Environmental > Aquatic > Marine > Oceanic | place: Pacific Ocean: North... | reverse complement strand
AATCGCTCACTGTTTTTACCGCTTCAACGGTTCCAAATACGGCTTCTGCGGGTAAGGTTTGATGATTGGCTATATCAACATAAACAATATCGCCCAATTCGCTTTGTGCAAAATCGGTAATACCAATGGTAGCTATATCGCCATTTAATACAATCCATTCGTGGTCTTTTGTGTAACGAAGATTAGCAGGAAAATTCATAGTGCATTTTTTTACAAATATTGATAGAAAAATTGACTTTAAAACATTAATTCAGCATGGTTATGGTCATTCGCACATTTTTTAATGGGCGATTATTTTTATCGGTGGCTTGGGCGGCTATTTTATCAATTACATCTAACCCGCTTATTACCTGGCCAAATACGGTGTATTGCTGGTCTAAATAAGGCGCCCCACCAATACGGGCATAACGCTCTAACTGCTCATTTGTGTAATGAAAGTTGGGATTGGTCGGTTGCACCCTTTGTACATAAAAATTTTGTACAGCAGCACTATCATAAGTTCTTCCTTGCACAATGTAAAACTGAAAAGCATGGCTGGCTTTTCTAGGATTCCCATCGCGGGCTGCGGCTAAAGCTCCCCGTTCGTGTATAATATCGTCTCTAAACTCGGGCAATATTTGTTCATTGGGCGGTGTGGTGGTATATTGCATGGTAGCAGTATCGGCTAAAGTTTTGGTAGCCGGATCGCCGCCCTGCATCATAAAGCCGGCAATTACTCTGTGAAAAATAGTGCTATCATAGGCCCCATTCTCCACATTCTTAATAAAATTATCACGATGATGGGGAGTACTATTGTACAACTTAGCCACCATATTACCGTAAGGTGTGCTAATGAGCACATACCGCTCTTTTTCTTTTCCCTGCTTTTGCGCATTAGCTGAAAAAACTGCCAATAATAGTAATACAAACAAAGGCCATATATGCTTCATAGCATAATTTTTATACTGTTTCATCATCCTTCAAAGTTTCTTCAAAATATAGTAAAATATAATCTTTTAAAAAATTCTCCTGTTCGGGTAGGGGCATATTGGGCATAGGCTTTAATTGCTTAAAATGCGGCCAACCGTCTTTATCTTTTCCTTCCAATTCAAAGTAGCCCCCGGGAGTTAATACCGAACAAACAGCCACATGCATCAAGTCCTGCTTTTGTTCTTTCGTTATTTTGGCTTTTATAAAACCGGTTTCCTGCATACCAATTAAAAAAAGGATGGCTTCCATATCAGGCTTTTTACCAAAGTGCTCCATTAAACGCTTTTCTAATGCCCACCAACGTTGTTGTAAATCATCTTGCACAAACATGTGGCAAAGGTAACTGCATTTTCCGTGTGCTGCTCCATATCTGTTTTTCTACGCCTATATTTGCTACAAATTGTTTGTTATGTTACAGGTACAGGTATTGCGCAATAATCCGGCATGGGTTAAAGAACGGTTGGCTATTAGAAACTTCAAACAACCTGAATTGGTGGATGAAATTATTGCTTTAGATGATTTACGCCGTAAAACCCAAGCTAATTTCGATGCTGTGCAAGCACAAGCCAATACTGCCTCCAAAGAAATTGGTAAGTTAATGGCACAAGGCAATAAAGAAGCTGCCGAAACCCTAAAATTTCAAGTTTCGGGTTTAAAGCTGGAAACTACTGCATTAAGCAATGCTTTGGCTGAAACGGAAAAACAGTTACAAGAAAAATTAGTACAACTTCCCAACCTTCCTGCAGCTATTGTTCCTGCCGGCCATTCGGCCGATGACAATGTAATTGTTAAAACCGGTGGCAATACACCGCAATTATTCGTCGGTGCTAAACCGCATTGGGACTTAATTAAACAATACGATTTAATTGATTTTGAAACCGGTGCTAAAATAACGGGCAGTGGCTTTCCGTTGTACAAAGGCAAAGGCGCAAAATTGCAACGTGCCTTGGTACAATTTTTTTTAGATGAAAATACCCAAGCCGGTTATACAGAATTTATTCCTCCTTTCATGGTAAATGAAGCCAGTGCTTATGGCACCGGACAATTACCCGATAAAGAAGGTCAAATGTACCATGCTACCGAAGATAATTTTTACTTAATTCCCACTGCCGAAGTACCTGTTACCAATATTTACCGCGATGTTATTTTAAAAGAAGAAGAACTTCCTATTAAAATGACTGCTTATTCTCCCTGTTTTAGAAGGGAAGCCGGTAGCTTTGGCAAAGATGTACGTGGCTTAAACCGTTTGCACCAGTTTGAAAAAGTTGAAATTATTCAAATAGTTCATCCCGATGAAAGCTATACTACTTTAGATGCCATGGTAAACCATGTAGAGGGCCTATTGCAACAATTGGAATTGCCTTACCGAATAGTGCGTCTTTGTGGGGGCGATATGGGCTTTACCTCTGCACTTACTTATGATTTTGAAGTATACAGTGCCGCACAACAACGTTGGCTGGAAGTAAGTAGCGTTAGCAATTTTGAAAGCTTTCAAACCAACCGCTTAAAATGCCGATTTAAAGATGCTTCCGGCAAAACACAATTGGCACACTCCTTAAACGGTAGTGCATTAGCGTTACCCCGAATTGTAGCGGCTTTGTTAGAAAATAACCAGCACGAAAATGGCATTCATTTACCCAAAGCATTACATCTGTATTTTGGTGCCGAACAACTTGTATAAGCTTAAAGGCTTTTAAAATATAGCACTATGCCCAAATGGTTAAAACGAACAGGCTATGTAATTCTTGCCTTGTTTATTGTAATTAATATTATCATTGCTTCACAAGCGTACTATTTTACGCATTTCTTTCCTTTACCGGCTAATGCACCCACCACCACGCAATTAAATGGTTGGGCTAAATGGAAAGCCATGATTTTTGGCGCACCTATTTATAAAACAAAGGTGGTTGATTCATTAGGGCTTCCACACCAAACCTTCACTATCACTACCAACGATGGGCAACAACTATCTGCCTGGTTTATTCCACGCGATAGTGCATTGGGTACCATCCTGGTTTTTCATGGCCATGGTGGTAACAAAAGCGGACTTATTCCAGAAGAAAAAGCCTTTCATACCATGGGCTATCAGGTATTGGCAGTCGACTTCAGAGCACATGGCAACAGTTCCGGTAACGCCTGCTCCATTGGCTATCGCGAAGCTGCCGATGTAAAAGCAACTTTCGATTATGCTTTGCAACATTTTCATCGTCCTATTATTTTGTATGGCATTTCATTAGGTGCTGCAACCATTTTGCAAGCCATGCAACAATATGCCCTTACGCCCGATAAAATAATTTTAGAAATGCCTTTTGGTACTTTGCCCAATGCAGTAGAAGGAAAATTACGCACCATGCACTTACCTACCGAACCATTGGGCAACTGGCTTACCTTTTGGGGCGGTTTAGAACAGGGCTTTTGGGCATTTGATTTTAGGCCGCAAGATGCCGCTGCTGCCGTTCATTGTCCCGTATTATTGCAATGGGGACTGCAAGACCAACGCGTTACCCAACAGGAAACCAACAACATTTTTAAAAATTTAGCTTCGCATGATAAAGAAATGGTGGTATATGCACTTAGCCATCACCAAAGCTTACTACAAAAGGAACCGGCCAAATGGCAAAAAACAGTCAGCGATTTTTTATACAAACAAAACTAAGGTTCTATAATGACCTTAGTTCCCACCGGCAATAAATTATATAGTTCAATAACGTATTCATTTTTGGTACTGATACATCCTTCTGTCCAAGGCTGATAATTATCTACCGCAAAATCTTCATGTGGCCAGGTACCATGTATGCCAATACCACCCCCAATACTGGCATTTGGCGATATAACGCCATGGGCTTTGCGCTCATTAAATTTCTCATAACTTTCTGCATTCGGATAATCTAATGCCAAAAAACGACACCATTTACTATGAACTTTTTTACTTACAATATGAAAGGTACCTTCCGGTGTTTTGCGGTCGCCGGCTATCATTTTATCACCTAAATCTTTACTGCCAAATACTACCGGGTATCTGGATACCCATACATGATTGCGATTATATACAGTAAGCGTAAAATCCGATTTTTTAATCACCACATAATATGCATCTTTATCCACCTTTGGTTGACTCATTACAACACTTGTTAGGAATAAACCCAAACATAATAACAAAGGATATAGAAGATATTGTCGTATCATGTTTCTATAAAATGCTAAAAATATGCCGATACTATTTCTGTTCTTACATTTTAGAAAAACATTCACTTTTGTATGGTCCCCGGCACAAAAAACACTTCTTAGAAAAGAAGTGTTTACATAACTACATATAACATGAGAAAAACTAAAAACGACTGAAACGGATGCCCACAGCATAAGGAATTTGATCTAAACCCGTGCTTTCCTTATACAAATTATTAAGGCTATAACTTCCATATAAACGAATGGGTCCTAAACCTAATTCTGCAATAGCAGCCACACGCCAGGGTTGTAAATTAAAATCGCCTTTGTATTTTACTTTACCTCTTTCATTGCTAATTTGTTTATTGCGGCTGCCAAGTAAATAACCAGCACTTACCCCTGCACTAAAACTTAATCCATTGTCTTTATAAGGCATTAAATTAAAGTTCACCATAAAGGGAACAGTTAAATAGCCAACATATAATTTATTCTTGGAGAAATTAATGGTATCGTTAAATACCATTGGCTGCGGATTTGAACGGAAGCTGATATTATCTTCAAATCGAAAATTATACATTTCCAACCCTAACCCATATTTTAAATTAACTACATGCTTAGTAACATTCAGCTTTTGCATGAAAAACCAAATGTTTACATTCGATGATTTACCCGTACGTAAATTAAAGTTGTTTTTAGTAACGGGGTTGCCGTTTAAGGTGGTTAAATAACCGGCACCCTGGGCAGTGGTATAATTGGTATTATCATTGATATTGGCAAAACCCAAATCAAGAATACCCCAATTGGTTACCACATTTTGATTGTTCTTTTTATTGTGTGGTTTGGTTTTTATGGTAATGACATTATTGATTCTTTGGTGTTGCCCATTCGTTACTTGGTCAACACGATTAGATAGGTTTCTATTTTTTTGAATGATAATAAAATTCCCCACCTTAACTGTATCACTACTAATAAAAATACTATCTGCTTGCACCTTTACCGTTTCTGTTTGTTGTGCCAATACCATACCGGATGCACACAATAGGCCTGCAACAATTATCCATTGTTTCATTGTATCATTTTTTATGGGTTAACGTAATTTAGCGGTGGCACTTAATTTTTCTTTCGCCAGGTCTTGTTGTGAACGCAAGGCATGAAAAATTCCACCTGCTTTTTGTAAAAGACTGTTTACTTTATTTTTATTCAGTGGTAATCCGTTTACATATACCGGTGTACCCTCATCATTATCTGTATCTAATACTCTGTACACTACCTCTTGCGCATTGCTTGTATTGTCCGATTCCGTTGGTACTGCCTTCATAGCCATTACCGATTTATCGGGCACTAGTTTATTAGGTACTTCTTTTTTAGTTAGTAACGCATTTACTTCCGGCATACTAACGGTACCGGTATTTACATTTACCGGTTGAACAGCTACTGTATGGTTAGATAATGCTGCTTCATCAACATTGGTTTTTGTTTCATTCTCTTTTTGAACAGCCTGATGCAATATATTTTTACCGGATAAATTTTGCTTTTCATTACCCATTACTACACTTTGTTGTGCTACCTTGTCTGTTGCATTCAAAGGCTGTTGCTGTGCCTCATGCAAAGCCGGTGCATCATTAGTAGATTTAGGCGTTTGCATAGCTACTACCCCACTATTTACCTCAGTTGAATGATTATTCGTTGGTATTAACTGCCATACTAAAACACCCAAGCCTAATAATACGGCCGCCGCCATCATTCTTGTCCATAATACCACTACGGGCTTCTTTTCATGCCGGTACAAACTAGCCTTATTGGGCATTTCAATGGTTTCAAGGGGCAATTTTGTTTTTTCTAATAAGTTCAGTTGTTCAAGCAATGCCGCATCATCTAAAACCGCTTCACGAATGGCATCGGTGGTAATGCTATCTATTTCGCCATCTATATAATCTAACAACTGTTCTTCACTAAATTCCGTTTGAATACGTTTCAGCAAGGCTGATTTAAAAGGGAACAACACTGCCTCGTTGGGTAATTTGGCTTGTTGCAAGGCTTTTAATTCACCTGCTAAATCGGGATTAATGACCAAATAGTTTTCTACCGCCATTTTTTCCAGTGGTGTTAACTCGCCATCTACATAGCGTACTAACCAGGTTTCAATATTGTTGCGGTTGATTGCTATCATCATAACACATTTTCAGGACTTACTAAATAATTCCGCAGCGTAATACGGGCACGGTGCAGGTACACTTTCACCTGACTTTCATTCAATCCGGTAATCTCGCCTATTTCCTGATAACTATAGCCTTCGTAATCTTTCAGCATCACCAGACTTTTTTGCAGCTCATTCAATTGGTCTAAAGCCCGCATCAGATTTTGATGCCCAATAGCATTAGGTTGTTTGGTATTGCCCAGGGCTTCATCGCCAAATGTTTCGTGCAAAGCTACTCGCTTGTTTTTGCGAATATGGTCAATCATTTGGTGGTAAGCAATGGTAAACAAATACGATTTTTCCTTTCCCTCTGCTACCTGTGCTCTATTCATCCATAATTTTTCAAAGGCAGACTGAACAATGTCCTTTGCATCCTCCTCATGTCGCAAATTCTTCCATATAAATCGGTACACATTATCGGCGTACAGATTCACACATTGGTTATACATTTTTTCAGTCATAAACAGTAATAGGCTGTTTTAAAGTGGAACGAACAGAAAATAAAAAAGTTACAGTTGCAATAAAAAAAGATAAAAAAATCTATCACTACTAAAAATAAGCGGCAATATTGAATTTGTTGGCCGGCTCCCGAAAGTAATGGTCCGGTACCGGTTGACTGGTTGGGGTATTTTGCTGGGGCAAATTACATTGCTTGCAAGTGGTAGCATTTTCCCACTGCTTCATTACCCAAATACAGGCAGCACCCAGGGCAACAATGAAGATAATTTGCAGCAATGATTTGGTCATAATAACAGTTTATCTGTGTAACGGATGGCAAGTTATAAAGTTACAGTCATGTAAAATATAGTTAATTTGGGTGATTGTGCTGAATGACCGAAAGTGAGGGATGAATGACGGAGGAGCAAAGAATATGTCCCAATAAATTAGGGGCTATTCATTATTTATTCATTGATTACAAGCCTTAGGGGTTATAAAAATTGGTTGCAAGATATTATTCAATGGGAAAGTTATTTGAAATAAAAAAACCGGCTAAAGGGCCGGTTAAATAAGAGAAGCATGTATTAATGTTGACTTTAAACTGCATTTTTATCACCCCAAAAAGCACATTTCAGAGTTAATAGAATAATTTTTGCATCTAACCAAAGACTCCAGTTTTGTATGTACCAAATGTCATGATTCACTCTACCTTGCATAGCATCTCCATTTTGGGTAGGACCACGAAAGCCGCAAACCTGCGCCCAACCGGTAACACCGGGTTTTACCAAATAGCGTAATGCATAATTTTCAATTACCCCCTCAGATACTTCATTCAGCTCAATAGGATGTGGTCTGGGTCCAATAATAGACATATCTCCCAACAATACATTCCAAAATTGGGGTAATTCATCTAAACTAGTTTTGCGCAAAAATTTGCCCAAAGGTGTAACCCTGGGATCATTAGATTTGGCTTGTAAATAATGGCCCTTTTCATCTACATTAGGGCAATGGTCATACATGGTTCTGAATTTATAACAGGTAAAGGTAGAATTATTTACGCCATTACGTTTTTGGCGAAAGAAAACCGGACCTTTAGAGGTTAGTTTAATACAAATAATAATGAGCGGGAATAACCAAGAAAAAACAACTAAAAATAATACTGTAGTAAAAAAAACATCAAAGAGCCGTTTAACTCCGCTAGAATTTATACGCTCGGCTTTTAATAACAATGGATGAAAATTCAAATCACTTTCCAGAGCAATAACAGCTGTTTCCCTTCTTTTTAAAAATGTTTGAAGCATACATATACGTTTAAACGTTTATATCCGAGAAATAAACATTTTCAATTGAGGGGGATATGCAAATGTAGGGAAAAAAATAATTCAATATAAAAATTTATAACCCATATGATATTCCAAAACTGATTGTATTATTGACAATAGCTTGTTGGGGGTAGTAAATGGTATTATGAATAATATTAAGATTAATTTTTAAAGTCTGTATTACCTCATAATAAGCACCAAAACCTATATCTCTTCTTGAAAATAATTCATTATATAAAAAAGGTGGTTCCGGTTGTTGAATATATTGTTGATCCAATGACCAGTCAGCCCCTTTTCGTGTATATTGATACCAAATGTTTGTTTTTAGCCTTGGCAGAGGGGTGTATTTCATGTATAAATATAGTCTATCGGCATTCTGTCCCATCCAATCGCCCAATGAATAGGAATTATTTGTATAAGTTTGAGCAGGAATAATGTTATTGTATACCCCACCTCGTATTCTTGTGTATTCTCCCCCAATGGTCAAATATTTCAACAAAACATCTGTTCTATTCATCCCTAAAGTATAAGCAATTTGGTTTCTGTTTTGCGTTTTGTCAAATATTTTAGAAAGCCGTATTTCATCAACAAATAAGGTTGCATATAAGTGAGTGTTTTTAATTTGATTACGAGAACTAATTTGCGCAAATATTTGACCATTGCTTCCACCGTTTAAACTATAACTGCTAACATACTGATCATAAGCTTTGAAAAAGTTGATAGGAATTAAATAACCTACATCCAATTTATCACTATAAACCATTGATTCACCTAGTGAAAAATTTAGGCCTTTAATTGTTTTAAAAGTTAGAGAATGACTTGCAATATATTTTGATCGAAAAATTTCTCTATAACCACCTGCTGTATTGGTGCCGGTAGGATAAGAACGACTTGAATCAATTACATCTGAATTCAGCCAACCATTAAAATAATCAAAATCTAACCATTTAAAAGGTTCATAATGCAGACGTAAATAAAAAAAAGAAGGCGCTTTTGATGATAAAACAATTTTACCACTTTCGCCATACCCCCAATTTAAATTATCTTTACCTAATGTTACAATACCACTTTTCCAACGGTATCCTAAATTAAAGTTTAAATTGCTATAATTTAACTGATTAGGATTTCTACTTGTATTAACTATCCCTTGATCAGACGTAAAATACTTGTTAGTATTCAACGAGTCACCATTTTCAGTAACATCTCTAAAAAAAACATTATACCCCACATGTTTGCCAATCATTCCCCACATTCTAAAACCACCAAAAGTTGTTAAATTATGATTACTATTATAATGTGTATAATCATAACCCATTACCGGATCTAAGAATAGCTGAAACTGTTTGTTACCGCTTGCAACTGATCTAAACCTTCCTGTCTCATCTTTATGTAATATATGCACTTTGTCTTCACTCAAATACTTAGAAGTAAACAAATGAATATCATAATAATATTCAATTAAATAAAATTTTAATTCTTTTCTTTCAATTGTAGATAATTTATCTTCTTGATTTTGTATATCTATTAATGACACAGCAATGGTATGCCTGTCTAAGGGTAAAACTATATCATCCCATTGGATAAGACCTTTTTCAGACATACGATACAAATAATTATACACTTCCTTGGTTTGAGGTTCATTAATTTGAGCATGAAGTTGTTTAAAAAAACAAATAGATATAATATGTATAATATATAAGAAATATTTATTTTTCATTAAGGATTTTATTTTTTGAAGGAGAAAATTTTTGCTTTAAGACTAAGTAGAATATTTTCGGAGCTTCTATAAAATATCGTCGGAAAAGACGACGAGGTTCTTTCAAGAAACGATAAAACCATTCCAGTCCAGCTTTTTGCATCCATTTCGGAGATCTTTTTATCAAACCAGCTGTTACTTCAAAGGCTCCACCAACACCAATGGTAATATTAACATCTAATTGATTGAAATGCTCATAAATCCAAATGTCTTGTTTCGGAGCAGTAAGACTTACCCATAAAACATTTGGCTTAACAGCGTTAATCATGTTAATCATTTTTTGATTTTCTTCATCTGAAAATTTTTCAGCAAATGGTGGAGAATAAACGCCAACAATTTTAATACCAGGGAATTTTTCCTCAAATATTTTTTTTAAATATTCTCCAACCCCTTCTTTTGCACCTAAAAGAAAAAAAGAAAATCCTTTTTTATAACATTCTTCAACATACAATGGGAATAAATCTAAACCTGTAACTCTACCACTTAAAGGTGTACCTAAAAACTTAGCAATCCATAATAATGGAACGCCATCACATAAGTTCAAATCAGATGAATTGTAAATTTCATTTAAGTAATTATTTTTATTAGCCCATACTATACAATTAACAGGGAGAACACAAACTCTTATTTTTTCGCGATTGGAAATCACCCGATTAAAACAAAAAATTGAATTGGTTAAATCAATATCAGAAATAAAAGTTTTATTGATTAAAATTCTATTAATGTTCATATTTAATATTCTTTCTATTTAATGAATTGGTATAAATATTAAGCAATTGCGTATAATTAGATTCTTTAGAATAAAATTTTTCATATGTCAATCTTGCATTTCTTGACATCGTTTTTATCATGTCTCTGTTTTGTATCGACCAAACAAGTTTTTCAATTAAATGCTTTATATCATTTGGATTAAATAGCAGCCCATTAAAGCCATCTTCAACCATTTCCTTCGATGCACCAACATTACTTGCAATTACACATTTTCCACAAGCGAATGCTTCAATAATTAACATTGGCATATTTTCAAACAATAAAGTAGGATAAATAACTAAATATGAATTTTTTATCAAACATAAAATCTCATCATGAGAAACTTGTCCTAAAAATTCTATATTAGGAATTTCTTTTGAAGGATATGAATTACCAGTACCTGCAATTTTTAAATCATAATTTAAATCCTCAAAGGCCTTATATAGTACATTTACACCTTTAAATTTATCTAATCTACCTGCATAAAAAAAATATGCCCCATCGTTATTAGATATACCTGGGTCATTGAAAATAAAATTAGGTTTTATAGTTAACAAATTTTTGTCAATGCCACACTCTATAAATATTTTTTTTGAAAAATTATTTAAAACAATATATTGATCAATCTGTGAATTCCAGGTATTAATAAATCTATGGAACATAATGATATTAGAAACAAAAAGAGTATCTAAAAAAGAATTATGATAACATTTTTTTGGAACGGAATTATATAAGGATTTCCCAATACAATCCAAACAGGCATGCCCATCTCGAAATAAATAAGCATTTGAACAAACTAAGCGAAAATTGTGCAGAGTTTGGATTACGGGTATATTTAATTTACTACATGCGTAATAAACTGATGGTGAAATTAAAGGAAAAGTATTATGAATATGACAAATATCTGGCTTAAAGGTTAAAAGTTTCCTTTTAAGTTTTAATTTAAAAGTTATTGAGTAAATTGAAGTAATAAATAAAATAATTTTTTGAAGAATACTACTATTTTCAATACTAGAATTATAAACTAAAAATTGTTCAACAATGTGACCATTACTTACTAACAGATGATACTCATTGTGCAAAACAGAATCTTCGCCTCCACCTATTTTATAAAAGTTGTGTATCTGCAATATCCGCATCGTTGATTTGTTTATTTATATTTTTATAAAATAAAGTAATAAGAAATAGACCAGAAAAAATTGCCTGTGTAACCTCCCAGTAGTTCTCAAAAAAACCCAGAAAATAGATATAAAATGCACAAATCAATATAATAATTAAATATCTTTTTTGAAAACTATTAATTGACTTTAAATAAAGACTCCTAATTTTGTTTACCCAAGAAAAAAATAAATATTGTAAAAAAACAAAACCTACAAAACCGAATTCAACTAAAACGCTCAATTGAGAAAAAAATGGTTTTGCCATGATTGAACCTCCGTAAAAATCAACATTTGTTTCCGTCTTCTCCCATAAATCATAGATATATTCACTAAAAATGGGGTTTATTTGTGCATCTCCTGTAAATGGTAGCTTTATTGGATTCTCGAAACTGCCAAAAAAATGTCCAGAAGCAATTAAACTTGCCCTACTTGTATATTGACCAGGGCCCAATCCAAAAATGAAAATATTTAAATGTTCATATGGCAATTGTAGTATTGATGTAAATAAAGAAATAACTTTTGGTGACGTATTTTCTAAAAATATTTGTGTAAAATAGGTCGTAAATAAACTGAAGTTATCAGGCTGAGTCATTGCTAAAATATATACGAGTAAGATGATAGAAACAACTGTATATATAATATATTTAAAATTTTTTATAATTCCTAAAAGAAGAAAAACAGAAAAAAAAGCAAAAAAAATACAAATTAGTATATGAATTGAGGATGCAAGTAATATAATTAATAAAGTGAATAAAATCAACACATATTTCTTTTTATCTATTAAAACTGGAGATATAAAAAGAATAATAAAAATTATATTACATAAAAAAATGGGATTATTAAATCCTAGTTCAATGTGCCAAAATGAAAATGGATTAATTGTACCTTGAATAACATCACCTGCTGCCAAATCAAAACTAAAACCATTATTAAAAAACACAAAAAAAATTTGAATAAATCCAATTAATATTTCGATAATTAAAATAGCCTTTAACCAGTTACATAATTTTAGATAAAAGATAGAACAATTGTCAAAAATAACTTGAGGGATAAAAAATAAAACGATAAAGCTTGAGTATGTTAGAATTGATAAAAAAAAGTTTATGAATAAGAATTTTGAATTAGCTAAATAATTATTAACACAATACAAAATAATTAGCAATATAAATATATAGAAATACCTATAGAATTTTACAATACTTTTTTTCCTAATTCCGTCCCAAATTAGTAGAAGAAAAACCAAGAACGGCACTAAATAAGCTATAAGTTTGAATGGAGACAAACTGATTATAAACGTTATAATTAACGCATCAAAAACAATACTCTTTCTCTTAGTGTAATTATAAGATTGAATTTCCAAATAATTTGTTGATTTAAATTAATTATTTTGTAAATGATATTTATTAATAAATTTTTTATTTAAGCCTTGAAAAAAAGGTGGAATTAAATACCATTTAAAAGTGATTATAATTTTAAAAAATAAATATGTAAGTCTTAAAAACTTTAAGTTTCTATACTTAATCACAATATAAACCCAATTCCTTGTATAATACTTCATCTTCCAATTAGCAATTTTTTTATTTACATCGGGTGCAGGGTGAAAAAATATTGAATTACTTACAATAAAATTTTTTATATTATAAAATTTAGAACGATGGTAAAATTCAGTTTCATCACCCCAAATAAAAAGTTCATAATTTGGCAACCCTATCTTATTAATAATACTGTGACTAAATAAAACAGCGTTAAAATAAAGCCCACCTGGATATAAATTGCTTTTTTTTTCATCACAATAAGAATTAATATCTGAAACTTTTTCAGTGTACTTTAGATGAATATCAAGTAATTTAATATAATACTTTTTTAATGGTAATTTAAAAGAAAGGAGATTATGATTATTTTTATCTATCACCATACTACCAAAAATTTCATTTCCGTTATAATATTGCTGGGAAGCAAATACTAAATTCTTTAAAGCATCAATATCAGCAAGTCCATCATCATCCATACACCAAATCCAATCAAATCCTTCTTCGTAAGCTTTTTTAATACCGGTATACTGTCCACCTGCACTACCACTATTTTCTTGTGTAAGAATATCCAAATCAGTTTGTGCTTTTAACCATTCCAATGTACCATCTGTACTTGAGTTATTGATAACTATAATTTTATCTAAAGGGTATGTTTGTACTCTTAAAGCCTGTATACATTCTTTCAATAAATTTAACCGATTATAAGTTACAACAACTGCTGCAATTCGCATATTTATTTCTTTATTTCTTTTTCAAATATCATTAAAGCTCTGGCAATTACCTGGTCCATATTATAATATTTATAATCGGCCAATCTGCCGCAAAATATTACATTCTTCAACTTATCTGCCTCATTTTTATATAACTGAAATAACTGATGGTTTTCTTCCATGGGTATAGGATAATATTTATCCGTAATATCATTAGCCAAAATAGAGTATTCGCGTGTAATGGTTGTTACAGATGATTGCTGTCCAGTAGCATGCTTCCATTCAACTATCCTGGTAAAATCATAATCATTCGGATAATTCACTTGTTGCACCGGTTGATAATATTCTTGATTCAAATTTTCGTGCTCAAATTTTAAACTTCGATAGGGTAGCTTGCCAAATTTATATTCAAAGAAACTGTCTATAGGACCAGTATAAATCATTTTATTGAAAGGGATATAAGATTGAATGTCTCTATAATCCGTATTTAATAGTATTGATATGTTAGGATGATTAAGCATATTTTGAAATAACACTGTATATCCTTCTCTTGGCATACATTGGTAAGTATCCGTAAAATACCTTTCATCTCTATTGGTTCTTGTCGGAATTCTTGCTGTAACACTAGGTGCCAAATCTTTCGGGTGAATCTCCCATTGTTTTAATGTATATCCCTTGAAGAATTTATTATAAAGATCGACTCCTACCTGGCTTACTACTATATCCTCACTATTCTTGGGGTTTGAAATTGGTAATTTTACTTTGTCGAAATATGCTTGCACTTCCTCAGGTGATTGAAGTTTTAGTCCATATAAACCATTTAAAGTATCCATATTAATGGGAATAGGCAACAAACGTCCATCAACATATGTTTTTACAATATGGAAATGATACCTCCATTTAGTAAACTGAGACAAATAACTAAATACTCCTTTATCATTCGTGTGAAACCAATGTGGTCCATATTTATGTACCAATATGCCTGCTTCATTATAATAATCATACGCATTACCACCAATATGATTCCTTTTATCAACTATTAAAACTTTTTTACCTAATTGCGATGCAATACGTTCAGCTAGAACAGCTCCGGAAAAGCCTGCACCTACTATTAAAAAATCAAACATGAATTAAGTTTTTAAGTATTTTAAAATTAAATACTGCTGGCAGTATTTTTTTTATATAAAAAAAAGCTGCTCCCGTAATGAAACATTCCGCAAAAAGCCAAGCAAATGCAGCACCATTTTGGCTGTAAATAGGTATTATTATAAAATTGATTAAGACACATAATAATGCACCTATACTAGTAATTTTCAAAAATGCATTATCCATTTTAAAATTCAACATTCCCTGAATACCAAAAGCATTACTTAAAGCTATTAAAAGCGGTAAAGCACTCATAATAATGAGCGTTGTTTGCGCCGGTAAAAATGATTGACCAAAAAGTATTAAAATAATCCATTTAGAAAAAATCAATACCCCTAAACTCATAATTAGCCCCAAACCTAATGCAATCCAAATAGTCTTCTGTAATAATTCAATCCCTGCCTCTTTATTATGGTGTAGGGCATGTGCAATTTTAGGATACAAAATATAACTTAATGGCATTAACATTACTGTCATTACAACACCTATTATTTTTGATGTGCCTGCAAAATAACCGGTGGCCGTATTATTCGACATAAAACCTAACAAAACAGTATTTGTAGTTGTATAAAAGTTGATTACAATCATAGATAGAAATAAGGATAATCCCTGATTTAAAATTACTCTCATTTTTAACCACCCTATCCAACATAATTTAATAGCATATTTTTTATATACATAAATAAAGCTGCTAATGCCCAGAATAATCTGCGCCAGACTTAAAGCACCATTGTAATTAATATAATCGTTAGTATTGTGTACAAATAAAACAACTAATAATGCCATGAATACTTTTGCTGAAAAATTAAAAATTGTAGCGACTTTTAATTGATTAATCCCTTGGAAAAACCACATGGGAAACAATACAGCACCTATGTTTATTAAATAGCTGACTATATGTAATAAAGCGTATTCTTTTAATTTAGGTGTTAAACTTAAAATTATTAAAAAGAAAATTGAACTAATTACAAATAAGAAAATTTTCACCTGCAAAATTTCATTAAAAATTTGCCCTTGCCTCTGCACATTTCCGGTTGCTTTTGCTACTTCTCTTGTAGCAGATAAATCAAATCCATAATTAATGATTAAGGTAAAGTACAAAACAAAAGATTGAGAAAAGGATGCTAAGCCAAAATACTCAGGTCCTAATCGCCTAACAACATAAGGCATTAATAACAAGGGTACTAAATAGTTTAGCCCTTGTATAAAAGATACCGATAAGAAGTCTTTAAAAATATTTTTTTTAATTAATCCGGTTAATGCAGACAACTTGTATTGTTTAAATGAAATTTTACTATAATACTTTTTATTTATTGTTCAATAGTTATTATTGCATACTACATACAGCCATTAAAATTAGAAACTGTTTAAAGCTTCGCTTCCCTCACTCCCATTCCGGTTGTGCAGTATTCCATAAATTGATTTTTTCCTACACACAATTCATTTCGTTATTCCAGCACTAAGGCAAAAGAGGAGTATTTTTTGCTGCCTCGTTTGCCCAATGCTTTTGTAAATAGCGAATAAATACATATCCTATACCTACTACTAATCCTATGATAAAGCCAATGATAATGACAAAACTCAACTTTTTCTTCCCATCCTCCAAGGGTGCATGCGGCATATCCAACACTTCAATGACCGGTGTTTGCAACATTAAAGTGGTACGCACGGTTTCTAAATTTTTTACCACTTCCGTATATAATGTAGCCAAAACGGTACGGTCGCGGGAGGCTAATTCTGTGGGAACCAATACCGATTTTAAAGCCGGATTGGCATCGTTAATTTGCATACCGGCTACCTGATAACTTTTGTTGTTTAATAAGGCCAATAAAGAATCGGCTTTTTGTTGTAACCGATTCACATTTGCCGCCGATACAGACGTTTTAATTTCAATGTACAAATCGCTGGCCTCCTTTACCATTCGGCGAGCCAATAACAAAGAAAAATCGGGGTTGATGGAGGTAGCTGTTACGGTAATAATCGTTCCTTTTTTATTTAATCGGCTTACGGATACATATTTTTGGGTTACCCGTTTATATACTTCATGCAATACACTATCCTGCAACAAACTAAGACTATTTCGGCCGCTTACCCGGTAAAAATTCATGGTATCTAACCCGGCTTTGTGGCGCCAGGCTTTTTTCAGTTTACTGAAATCTAAAAACACATCTGCCAAGGTAGGCCCATTGGCTTTACTGCTGTCAACCTTGCTCAACAAAACATGTTCAA
>Ga0310345_10002746_pt1 | contig 17380 bp, 13 predicted proteins | sample HC15DNA20500_MG_FD_204667 | JGI IMG/M metagenome (GOLD analysis project Ga0310345, IMG submission 204667) | Marine microbial communities from station ALOHA, North Pacific Subtropical Gyre - HC15-DNA-20-500_MG | ecosystem: Environmental > Aquatic > Marine > Oceanic | place: Pacific Ocean: North... | reverse complement strand
GATCATCCGAGACATATTTCTGTCTCGGCATGGGTAGTGGACTACCGTTTCGATACCAACTTCATTTTCCACAACTATCGCAGCTGGAAGACTACTCATGCGTCCTGGAGCGTAGGGGCTATCCAGGATATTTATTGAGTCTGCACCAGCTTCTTTAATTAGTTTACACTGGTTGATCATTTCGGTTGGATCAGAACCTTTGGGAGGAGTAATTTCCATACTTGTGATGAAGATACCCTTGGATATTTTCTCTCCTAGAGCCGACATTTTTTCTAGTGGAGTCTCATCTTCAAAATCAGTCTCGGTGGCCACTACCCGTGCCATTCTTTGAGGGATCTCAACGGGGGTTGAAATTCTCCTAACGGATTCTCTGATTTTGTAGATGTGCTCTGGACCAGTACCACAACATCCTCCTAAGAATCTAGCTCCAGCATCGATCATTTGGCGGGCGTATTGTCCAATGTAGGTCGGGCTTGTGAGATACATTTTACGATCGGCTACTATTCTCGGAAGTCCAGCATTGGGCTGTGCGGAAAGTGGACAGGTCGTGACTCTTGCCATCCTTTCGATCACATCTAACATGACAGCGGGTCCGACTGAACAGTTAACCCCCACTACGTCAGCTCCCCAGCTGCTAACCTCAGTAGCGACAGCTTCTGGGGAGGTTCCGTAGACTGTACGCCCATCTTCTCCGACAGTCACTTGGCAGAAAATCGGCAAATCCGATTGTGTACGAATCGCCTGGAAAGCTTGCTCGAGCTCGTTTAGATCACTGAAAGTCTCAAGGATAAAACCATTGACTTTGCCTTCGAGGAGTCCAAGTATCTGTCGAGTAAATAGGTCCTGAGCTTCTTCCCTGGCTGTCGGACCAAATGGTTCGATTCGGACTCCAAGAGGTCCGATTGCTCCCAGTACATCCACTTTGTCTCCAGCAGCTTTTCTAGCTATTTGGGCGGCAGTTTTGTTTATAAGTTCAGTTTTTTCAGAAAGTCCATGACCAGAAAGTTTGATGGGGTTAGCTCCAAAAGTGTTGGTTTCTATGATCTCTGCACCAGCATTCACGTAGTCTCGATGGATGGCTTGTACTAGGTCTGGATTCTCTAAATTCAAGCCGTCGTAGGACAGGTTAACAAAGACACCACGTGCATAAATTTCAGTACCCATCGCTCCATCTAAGACATGGATGTTTCCATCGTTTATAAGAGATCGCAGATTACTCGGAGTCTCAATTGATTGAGTCATTTGTTTGTCTGTTTAGGTGTATAGGACAAGTTAGGAGACAACCATTGCTCGGCCTCACCAATGCTTATAGATCTTCTTGTTGCGTAGTCTTGAATTTGGTCCCTGCCGATCAACCCTAACCCAAAGTATTGAGCCTTCGGGTGTCCCATGTACCAACCTGAAACAGAGGCACCGGGGAGCATGGCATATGTCTCTGTCAATTTCACTTCTGTTTGTTGTTCTGGATCCAGTAGTTTGAACAAGGTTTCTTTCTGTGTGTGATCTGGGCAGGCTGGATATCCTGGAGCTGGTCTGATTCCAAGATATTTTTCGGAGATTAAATCTTCCCTAGAAAGGTTTGTAGCTTCACCATACCCCCAAAGGTGTTGTCTGACGTGTTCATGCATTTTTTCTGCCAGAGCTTCGGCCAGCCGATCCGCCAATGCTTTTGCCATGATACTAGAGTAATCATCATTTTGTTTTTCAAACGATTTACAAAGTGTATCCAATCCTAAACCAGATGTCACAATGAAAGCTCCGATATAGTCTGTTTCCGGGCTTGTAGCAGGGGCAATGAAGTCAGACAAACAGAGGTTTGGTCGATTCTGGGTTTTAGAGAATTGTTGTCGTAGCCCAAACACAGTGAGCCATTCGGAATCCTGATTTAGGATTCGTATATCCTCACCTATGCTTTCAGCCGGGAAAAGACCTACATATGCTTTGGCTTGGAGTAGTTTTTCATTAACGATACGATCCAAAAGGATTTGAGCGTCCTCTAGGAGAATTTTGGCTTGAGTTGCAGTTTCAGGATCATCCATGATTTTTGGGTAAATCCCTCTCATTTCCCAAGTATGGAAGAAGGGAGTCCAATCGATATAGTTAACCAAATCTTTTAGGGGGTAATCTTCGTAGGAGTGAATTCCTAGTTGTTTAGGTTTTGCTGGCGTGTAACCAGACCAGTCTATCTCTAATTTGTTGCTTCTGGCCGTTTCTAGAGAGATGAGACGTGATTTCTGAAGACGATTTTGGTGGATTTCTCTCTCATGATCATGCTCGGTTTCAATATTCCTTGAAAATTCTTCCTTTTTGTTCGGATCGAGTAATGGCCGCAGTACTGCGACGCAACGAGACGCGTCTGGAACATGAACAATGGTTCCGCTGTAGTTGGGGTCTATTCGGACCGCGGTATGTCTGCGAGATGTGGTCGCCCCACCGATAATCAGAGGAATACTGAAATTCAATCGATTCATTTCGGAGGCCACATGGGCCATCTGGTCTAGAGACGGAGTGATTAGGCCAGAAAGGCCGATTACATCCACTCGATTCTTTTGAGCTTCCTCAAGAATAGTTTCGGATGGGACCATGACTCCCAAGTCCAGCACTTCATATCCGTTGCATTGCAGAACCACTGACACGATGTTCTTTCCAATGTCATGCACATCACCTTTCACCGTCGCCATCAGTATCTTTCCAACTGATCTACGACTTTCTTTTCCCGCAGCTTTTTGAGCTTCGAGGAAAGGTTCTAAATAAGTAACGGCTTTTTTCATCACTCTCGCACTTTTAACCACCTGAGGCAGGAACATTTTTCCCGATCCAAAGAGGTCGCCCACCTGGTTCATTCCGTCCATCAGTGGACCTTCGATCACATCTATCACTTTGGAGTACTGTAGCCGTGCTTCTTCCACATCCTCTTCTATGAATTCAGTATTACCATGGACCAGTGCGTATCGCAGTCGGTCAACGAGAGGTTTAGACCTCCATTCTTTTGTGTCTACCGATTTTCGGGGTTCGTCAGAGTATTGTTCCGCAAGCTTGGTGAGTTCTTCAGTCGCTGTCACTTCTCTGTCAAGAAGTACGTCTTCAACACATTTAAGCACTGATTCGGGTAACTCGTCATAGATCGGCAAGGTGCCAGCGTTTACGATTGCCATATCCAGTCCAGATCTGATTCCATGGTAAAGGAATGCTGAATGCATAGCTTCTCTTATCCTGGGGTTTCCCCGAAAAGAGAACGAGATATTGCTGAGGCCTCCACTAACCAAAACTTTCGGAAGGTTTTTCTTTATTTGACGTGTAGCCTCTAAGAAATGTAAACCGTAAGAGTTGTGTTCCTCGATACCTGTTCCGACTGCGAAGATGTTGGGGTCAAAAATTATATCTTCTGGTGGAAAGCCGACTGTATCGGTCAGGATATCGTAAGCCCGTTGGCAGATGGAAACCTTCTTTTCAACTGTATCTGCTTGACCGTGTTCGTCGAATGCCATCACAATGACAGCTGCCCCATATAGCCGGATTAAATTTGCTTGTTCGATGAAGCGGGTTTCGCCGTCTTTGAGACTGATGGAATTAACGACACATTTGCCCTGCACACATTTAAGTCCAGATTCCAACACTTCCCATCTGGAAGAATCCAAGACAAAAGGGATTCGACTCACTTCTGGCTCACCGGCTAGAAGATTCAGGAAAATAGTCATGGCTTCAGCCGAATCCAACAGCCCTTCGTCCATATTGATGTCGAGCATTTGAGCACCTTGTTCGGCTTGTTGCCTAGCAACTTCAACGGCTGCTTCATAGGAGCCACTTTTGATCATCCCTCTAAATTCTTTTGATCCAGTCACATTGGTACGTTCACCGATATTGACGAAAAGCGAATCTTCTCCAATGGTGAGAGGTTCGAGACCGCTAAGTCGACATCGGGATTCATGTTTTGGAGGGCTTCTGGGAGTCAATCCTTCGGTAACGGTCGAAATCGCAGTTATATGTGAAGGTGTGGTACCGCAACATCCCCCAACGATGTTGATAAAACCAGCCTCTGCGAATTCCTTTATAATTGATGCCGTTAATTCTGGAGATTCGTCATACTCACCGAAAGCGTTGGGCAACCCTGCGTTCGGATGGCAGCTAATCGGAATTTCTGAAATTCCCGATAATTCCTCCAAGTAAGGCCTCAGTTGGGCAGCCCCAAGGGCACAATTCAGTCCGACCGAAAAGGGTTTGGCATGACGGATTGAGTAGTAGAAGGCTTCAAGGGTTTGACCACTTAGGGTTCGTCCACTAGCGTCCACTATCGTCCCTGAGATCATCAGGGGGACTTTCTTTCCTAGAGTTTCAAAAGCTTGGCTGACCGCAAAGATGGCAGCTTTGGCGTTCAAGGTGTCAAAGATGGTTTCAACCATTAGGAGATCCACTCCACCGTCCAATAGTCCGCGGATCTGCTCAGAATATGCCGTCACAAGCTGATCGAAGTTTACATTTCGGTATTCAGGATTGGAAACATCGGGAGACAGTGAGGCTGTTCTGTTGGTGGGACCGATGCTACCACAGACAAAACGTGGTTTCTCCGGTGTTTTACCAGTGACGCTGGCTGCTGCCTTACAGGCAATTTCTGCTGATGCTTTATTCAATCGGTATGCCTGCTCTTCTAACTTGTAATCGGCTAGTGAGATCGATTGGGCATTGAAAGTATTTGTCTCAATTATATCGGCACCGGCATCTAGATAAGATTTGTGAATATCGTAAATGGCTTGAGGTTGGCTCAGAGATAGGAGGTCGTTGGCACCTTGGAGAGGAATGTGATGGTCCTTAAAGAGCTCTCCTCTGAACTCTTCTTCAGAAAAATTCAGATTCTGGATCATAGTTCCCATTGCTCCATCCAGAACGAGGATTTTTTGCTGGAGAAGTTGGCCTACTGTGGAGTCATCATTAGAGATGTCGGTTAAGCCGTTCATTATCTGTCGTCCGTTACAGTTACTAACTAGGGAAGAGATAGGGCAGAAGGCCTCTAGGACAGCTTGCTTAAGACAACTTTCAGCTTTTTAGCGGTTGTCGATGGGCCGCAATATGCCATAAATCACCCTTTCCAGTTTGCAGGTAAAACTACTGTGATTAGTCGATGTTTCCTAGTCCTGTCCATTAAAGTTGCCCTTATCTCAGCAATGTGCAGATTAGTGGTGCCTAGTTTTTGGCTTTGACACGGAACTCTATTTTGACCAAAATCTTTTAAGTAAATATTTGACGTACTAGAAGCAAAGTGGTGACTTGAGTGAGTCACTCTGTTGGCATTGAAATTACGCGATGGAAGTGATTTCTGATTTTATCCCAAACGAAGCTAATAGGTGTCCAGTGTCTTCTGATGAATACAATTTGAGAGTCCGGAATAGGTTCTATAAAGGACATGGCTTAGGAAATGACTACCTAATTTTTGAAAAAGGAGAAGATTGTATCGTTGATGGAACTGCAATCACTAAGATATGTGATCGCTGGAAGGGCGTAGGTGCAGATGGAGTGGTCCTACTTATTGATAGAGATGGTCCGCCATTTCAACTAAGGATGTTTAATCCAGACGGGTCTGAGTTTGAAAGGAGTGGGAACGGGTTAAGAATTCTAGGTTCATATCTAGCTGGAGAAGGTCTTGTCGACAAAGATCCTTTTGAAGTTTCTGTCGGTGGAGATGTGATTTCCTTGGAGGTAATGAGGCAGGATTCATTGGGAAATTATGATGTCAAAGTCAATATGGGGACTGCCAATCTGGGTAACGATGCAGTCCATTTTGATTCCAGAGGCTTAGATGATGATGGTAGATTAAAACTGGGAGATTACGGTTGTTTTGAGTTAAATCTTGTTTCCATGGGCAATCCTCACTGTGTGGTTTTCCCTAACAATTGGAATCCGAATTTATTAGAACAGATCGGCCCTCTGCTTTGCGAACATGAATCATTCAGATCGGGTACAAATGTGCAACTAGCTCGGTTTGTAGCTGAAGGGGTGATAGAGGTGTTGATATGGGAGAGGGGAGTCGGAGTCACTTCAGCGTCGGGAACATCTGCATGTGCTGTGGCAGTGGCAGCAGTCCAGTCTAGTAGGGCAAATCCAGGAGAATTCCAAATTCAGATGCAGGGCGGATCCCTTCAAGTGTCGGTAGACGCAGAGTTTGGAGTCACTTTGAGAGGGCCCGTTCAAGAAGTGTTTCAGGGTAGATTGACCCAGGGATTCTTGGCTTCGATAAGCTAGAAAATGGGCCTGCTTAAGTCCTGACTCTTCTGAGTAGAATTAGTCCACAAACTAGAAAGATTAGGTTGGGAACCCATGCTGCAAATACAGGGTGTAGTGCACCAACTTTTCCAGCTGCTCCAGCAATCCGGAAAAGTAACAGGTAGAGAATGGTGGAACCTAGGGCGACCCCTATACCGTAGGTAGTGCCACTCCTTCCCGATCGGGTAGCGAGCGGTCCACCAAACAAGATGATGACTAGAGTAGCCACTGCGATGGCAGTACGCTGCTCTTTTTTTACGATCAAAAAGCTGGGATCTCCCCCAGATCTGCTTATGTTTGCTGCCATACGGTCAATTTCAGCGGTGGTCATTTCATCTTCATCTTCGGGAACTTCTAGCAAGCTGGAAGGACTCTCTACAAATCCATTGGTTCTGAGTGAGTCGAAATAGAATGTCAGGTTTGATCCTTCCTCTCTGACAATACGGAGGTATCCGTCCCGAAAAATCCAGCCTGAATTTTCATGATAAGGAGCATCGCGAGCTTGAATGTGTTCGGCAAGCTCTCCGGTAATCGGATGGGGTACTTCCATCAAGATTTGACTGAGGAGGGGTGGTACAATTGTCAATCTCTGGGCTGTGATCGTCCTTTCGTCACTGCCTTTGAAAACAAAATCTGATCGAAGTAGAGAGCTAAAAGTTTCATTACGTAAGATTTGTCCAGATTGTCTCTTGGCCAAAGGAACAGCTTCATTCAGGACCAGACCTATACCTGTCAGTACTAGTCCTATCAATAGGAGCGGGACCATGAGACGATGGAAGGAGATCCCTCCAGCTTTGGCTGCGAGGATTTCCCGGTGTTGAGTCATAGAATGAACCGTGAAGACCGCAGCTACGAGAGCGGCGATAGGGAAAGACCATGAAACGAACTCCGGCAACATAAACAGGTATGCCATTATCAATTCCGAAGTTGTAAGTCCCCGACCGAAATATTGATCCAGGTTCTCTACAATGTCACCTATTAGAAAAAGCAAGGGAGCTCCTATTACAAATAGAAGAAAAATACCTGTAAAAGTTCTAATGATTAGCAGATCTAGGATTTTCATTAATCAGTGGTCCTCAAACGACCTAGAGGCTTGCGGAGCAACCTGTTAACCATAGAAAATATCTCGTCTAAGCCTCCACCCCTGTTGATATTTTCCAGGCGGCCCAGCCCAAGTGTGAGAAGGACTCCCAGGCAGAAAAATACTATATTGGGAGTCCACATAGCCCATAATGGCGGTATGATTCCTCTGTCAGCTAGGTTTTCTCCTCCGATTAGGCCCGTCCAGTAGATGCCGAAAACGAAGACTGAAACCAGAATCACCATGCCAATGCCACCTCTAGGGAAACGTATTCCTAATGGTCCGCCGATCAGTACAAAAACAATACAAGCAAAGGCTATAGCGTATTTTTTGTAGATTTCCACCGAGTAGCGATTAATAGCGGACTCCAGGGCGGCAACTTGAAGCTGATTTTGATGTGTGGTGAGTGCGTCTACCGCAACATTTTGGTCAATCCTCAGAACCCCATCAATTCCGGCTGTGGTAGTGATTTTAGAAAGGTCCTTAGTTATCTCTGAAACAGCTGTTTGAGCTCTTTCTAAGCTCTCATCCTGTATGGCCCTAATTTCAGTCGCTTTTTCTTCTATCGCTTCTTCTAACATCGAGATGGACATTTCTCGATCGCTACGGACACTACCCGTTTTCTGTCGGTCCATTTGGTTTGCGATCCCCCTCAATGGCACAATTTGCTTTTTGAATTCGGAGCGATTGAATTCTCCAGACCGACTCAAGTCTACCTGGAGGACTTCCCCAGAATACAATGTGAGGTAGAGATCGGTCTGTTCTTGGTCAAAAATCATTTCACCTTGAGATGCGTAAGTGGTTCTATGAATTCCTGGGTCACTAAGATCATAGATAACTACTTCTTCTAGATGGTTTGTATCTCGATCTATAGAAGAGGCTTGTAAATATATATTCCTAGTTCGGTCCTGAGTTTGAATGCGATTAATAACGCGTTCTTGAAGCTCAAAAGTGGGACTTTGCTCGCTTATGTCCACTACCAGATCTTTGAGCTGGTGGTTAGCAGAGGGTAGTATTTGGTCATTGAAAAACAGCATCACTCCGGCCATAGCAATTCCCAACAGTAGTGGTGGCATCAGCACTCGGATTGGACTAATGCCTCCTGCAGACATTGCTGTTAATTCATTCGCTGCCGTCATTTCACTGAAGGTGTACAGGAGGGCAACCAGAATTGACATAGGTAGGGTTAGGGCAATTGTATGGGGAAGGGAAAGAATCAAGAACTCTCCAATGATTGACCAGGGTAGTCCCTTGCCCACCAGGTTCTCTATTCTTTGAGCGATGGCGTTCAAGAATAAAAGCCCAGTAAGTGCTGAAAAAGCAAACAGGAATGGTCCTAGATGAGCTTTGATTAGATGTTTGGTAATTATTGTCATATTTTCATGCCAAATTGACTTTTGTAAGAATCGAATAATTGAACAACTGCTATTTCTCTTCCCTTGCTCTATAGGTCAATGGAGAAGTAACCTATGGCAATAGCATGTGACCGAACTTTCATTTTGATCATCTCTGGAGTGGATAATGCCCCCCTCTAATAATAACGAGGCTGATAGCTCGAAAACAGTTTTCGGAGAAATCGTTCGTGGGACCATAGGGGCAGATGTTGTTTATCAAGACGAACTGGTGACTGCCTTCAGGGACATCCAACCAAGGGCACCAGTTCATATTTTAATTGTTCCAAATAAAACGATCAGGACTATGGATGATGTAAATCAGGAAGATGAAGCAACATTGGGTAGAATGCTGAGAATAGCTGCGGATATTGCTAGGAATGAGGGTTTAGGGGAGAAGGGCTACCGGTTGATCATCAACTGTAAAGAACACGGAGGTCAGGAGGTTTATCACCTTCATATGCATATAATTGGAGGAACTCGGTTAGGACGTATGGTTCAGTGATAAAATAGGATCTACGTTCTCGGCTTGCATCAATTGCGGCGAATACACACTTTTTCTTGTCTTTAAAAACAGAGGAGATCCAATGGCAGGTTTTGAAAGTGCAGTCTACGTTTTACAAGAATGGTACTGGAGTGTTGGGATTCCTTTTTGGCCACAAAGTCCACCAGTTGTGGTGTTGCTACTAATCGGAGTAGGGGGGTTCCTTACGATCCGCCTTGGTTTTATTCAACTTCGACGTTTCGGGCATGGCGTCGCTGTAGCCACTGGCAGGTATGACGACCCAAACGACACTGGGGATGTTTCACACTTTCAAGCATTGACGACAGCTCTTTCAGCTACAGTTGGGATTGGTAACATCGCCGGTGTGGCTTTGGCAATACATTGGGGTGGACCAGGTGCTCTGTTTTGGATGTGGGTGACGGCTGCCCTAGGGATGGCGACGAAATTCTCAGAGGTTACGCTAGCTCAACATTACCGCTCAGTGCACCGGGATGCGGGGGATGTGGTTGGGACAGTTTCGGGTGGGCCCATGTATTACATTGAAATGGGGTTGGGTCCAAAGTGGAAACCTATGGCAATTTTTTTCGCAATTGCTCTAGGATTTACTGCCTTCCTGACTGGTAATGCCATTCAGGCAAATACTGTATCTGATACTATGAGTACAGCCTTTGGTATACCTCCGTTGATCACTGGATTGGTTACGGTGACCATAGTGGCGGCAGTAGTCCTGGGTGGAATTGGCAGGATTGGCAAAATTACAGGTATTTTGGCCCCATTCATGGCAGCCGTATACGTTTTAGGTGCCTTGGTAATCATTATGATGAACCTAGGTGCTGTAGGTCCGGCTTTCGCATCGATCTTCTCAGAAGCATTCAACCCTACGGCAGGAATTGCCGGAACGGGTGTTGGAGCGATTCTGACTACAATGATGTATGGTGTAAATAGGGGTCTTTTTTCAAATGAAGCTGGCCAAGGCTCAGCTCCTATTGCACACGCTGCAGCAAAGACAGAAGAACCTGTTTCGGAAGGAGTCGTGGCTCTTTTGGAACCGTTTATAGACACCATTATTATTGTTACGATGACGGCCTTGGTCATCATTATTACAGGGGTTTACGATGACCGTATTCCAACAGAGATCACACTTGGTGAAGGGGATATAAGCTGGGTCTCAGGAGATCAGGATACGGGGTATACGGCGATTGATAATCCGGGTGAAATAGTTTTTTATGACGGGCAATATGTCGAGGGATCTGATACTTTTGTCGGGTGGCATGAGGTTAAAGTAGACCGACTCTACACGGATCAGGAAATGACTCTTAGTTTTACAGGTACAGTTACTCCTGAATCTGGTGAAGCTATTGGAGCAGGTGGGATTGCTGTGACGTCTCTTTGGGGCCTGGCCGTAGAAAGCGGTGCTCCCTTGACCATGCAGGCTTTCAGAAAAGGGTTGTCCCCGCTGGGTGATTGGGGGCATTACGTGGTAATTTTATCAGTATTTCTTTTCGGGATTTCCACAGCTATTTCCTGGAGCTATTACGGTGATAGGTGTGCCAACTACCTTTTTGGGACAAAGGCTATTTTTCCTTATAAAATTATTTATATCTTGATGCATTTTGTCGGTGCGAACGTGGCTTTGAGCCTTGCGTGGGCGATGGGGGACATTGCTTTGGGGATAGTTATCCTCCCGAACCTAATAGCACTGCTGCTGCTCTCTGGAAAAATTAAAGAATTAACTGATGATTACTTCGAGAGGAAACCCTGGGCGAACAAGTAGTTAATTTCAAGGGGAAAATAATTAACAGTCTAAATCTGACTGATTCCTGGCGTCCTTTGGAATTGGCTTTATTGAGATATCACGATTTCGGTGAAGACATTGCGGTTATTGTGCGCAACGATTTCAGTGATCCTGAGGAGCTGTATCCTTCGATATTTTTTCGAAGTGAGGATGATTTTGAGGATTGGGAGTTACTCGCTTTGGGGCGATGTGGACCGAGAGTATTGGACATTGGAGCAGGAGTCGGTTCACATGGGTTAGCCCTTCAGACTAGAGGACACAGCGTCACCGCTCTAGAGCTACTTCCTGGAACGGTTCGTATAATGCGGGAAAGAGGGATCACGGATGCCAGACTGGGACGACTGGAAGAGTTCTCAAAGAACGACCTGAAGTATGACACAATCTTGCTACTGATGAACGGTTCTATGCTGGCAGGGACCCTAACAGGTCTGGAACAACTGCTCAGTTTAGCTTCGTCCCTACTCACTTCGACAGGGATCATCTTAATGGATTCCACAGATCTGCGAACTGTTGGTGATTTGGACTACCCAGCGAGTCAAAGCTATGCCGGGGAACTGCATTACCAATTAGAGTTTGATGGTGTGATCGGAGAGGTGTTCCCGCAGCTGTTCGTAGATCCAAAACTCTTAGCGTGTATATCCCAGGATGTAGGTTTAGAGGTAGACGTGGTTTGGTTCAACAAGAAGGGACACTACCTTGCAGAATTGAAAAGGGGGTTAGAGGTGTGACAGAATTATATTATTGTTGTTTATTGAATTCAGAGGTCAAACTGTACATGGTAATGGCATGTGATCACTAATTAGATAGGAGACAGAATGGGGTATCCTTTTCAACTGCCCGAATTGGGTTATGCGAGCGACGCTTTAGAGCCTCACATTGATACCAGGACCATGGAGATACACCATGGGAAGCATCATCAGGCATATACTAACAATTTGAATGCGGCTCTTGAGCATCATCCAGAATTACATAGCCATTCGGGTGAGCAATTACTAATAGACTTGAGTGCTGTTCCAGAAGATATCCGAGGAGCCGTTCAAAATAATGGCGGTGGCTTCGTCAACCATAAGCTATTTTGGGAAATCATGGCTCCAAATGGATCGAATTTTCCTACTGAAGAAATGAGTGGGCTATTAAATGGCTCCTTTGGATCGTTCGATCAATTCAAACAAACTTTCTCTGCTGCAGCAGCCACTCAATTTGGATCGGGATGGAGTTGGCTGGTTGTGGATTCGGATGGCAGATTGCAAGTAATGGCTACCGCCAATCAAAATAGTCCGCTTTCCTGTGGGTGTGTGCCGATCTTAGGAGTTGATGTTTGGGAGCACGCCTATTATTTAAATTATCAAAATAGAAGGCCTGACTACTTGGCCGCTTTCTGGAATGTTGTTAACTGGACGGCGGTATCAGAGAAGTATTCGCAAACAAAATAAGTTTGATTCTGTAATCGGAATCGGAGATCTTTGGGATCTATGAAAAAACATAGAAAAGAGTTCCTAGGGCACTCGTATGGGTTTGTGGCACAGAGAGGAATATGGATAAAAGTGGTCAGGGACCTATTCCTGCTTTTTCCTGTACTTCTGCTGTTGTGTGGATCACAGGTAAAGGGACAAACTCTAAGAGGTTCGGAGTCCTCCGTGAATCGTGCTTATCAAACAGCCAAGGATCACGACTTCACCTTCCTAGAGACTGGCCAACAGATTCGTCGTTTTGTCGAAGCTGGTTATTTGGTGCGGATAGGCAATGGATTGAATCACACTGTACATGATGTATCCTTTCCCTATGGAAGACCCGAAGTCAAACTGTTTGTGGAAAGGCTCAGTGGACAATACAGAAGAGCTTGTGGAGAAAAACTCGTAGTGACAAGTTTGACTCGTCCCATCAGTGGTCAACCTAGGAACGCTTCATCTCTATCGGTTCATCCGACCGGTATGGCGATAGATTTTCGAAGAAGCAACTCGACAGTTTGTAGAAATTGGTTGGAGAGCACTCTGTTATATCTTGAGGGAGCTGCTGTACTGGAAGCCACTAGAGAGCGTCGACCACCCCATTTCCATGTGTCGGTTTTCCCTGATCAGTATGACAAGTATGTTCAGTCTTTGATGAACAATTCTAGTCGATCGGCATCAACACATATCGTTCGGAATGGAGAGTCACTCTGGCGAATCGCACGTGTCTATGGGACTAGTGTCTCCAGATTAAAAGAGGTTAATAAGATTCGAGGGGACCAGATCGTCCCAGGTCAGATTTTGAGCCTTCCAGGAGGATAATCACTTGCAGAAAGCCTCATCAGATGCAGTCGAACATAGAGTCATCCAGACAGATGAAGTGGCGAACTTAGATCGGTATCAGTTGTTAACTTCTTTGGTTGTACCGAGACCTATAGGTTGGGTTTCCACATATGGGAAAAATGGGGTATTAAATGTGGCTCCATTCAGTTTTTTTTCTGCAGTTGCGGCGTCACCTATGTTGGTGAGTGTATCTATAGGTACTAGGATGGGGACTCCTAAGGATTCTCTGCGAAATATACTCGATCAGAAAGCATTCTGTGTGAATATTGTGACTGAGGTACAGGCTGTGCACATGAACGAAACTTCAGCCGACTTTTCTCCAGAACAAGACGAATTTAAAAGAGTTGGCCTACCAATCGGCGTTGCCGCTAATGTGAATGCACCATATGTGGCTAACTGTCCAGCAGTATTAGAGTGTGAGCTTTTTAGGGAGCTAAACCTTGGTAATGCAGGGAGTATGATTGTAGGTGAAGTTAAAGCTGTCAGGCTGGATCCATCTCTAGAGTTCAAAGAAGACTCCTTCCTGGTTGATACAACAGTCTTGAAGCCAGTTGCTCGCTTGGGAGGATCAGAGTATACGCTTCTGGGGGACATCCTAGTAATCCCAAGACCTACGGGGAGGTGACAGAGATTCGAATGAATTCGCCTTTCAACAGAGATGAGTATTGTAATGAAAGGGTTAACTTTGATTGGGATTCGGTCACTCTATCGGTGATTATACCGTCCTACAACGAATTGGACACTATAGAACGGTTGTTGAAAAACTTAGATGCCATGACGCTCTCCCTTGAAATTCTTGTGGTTGATGACGGTTCGACTGATGGGACCAAGTCGCTTTTAGAGGACCTACACAGGAAAGGTCTGATTGACCACCTGGTAATGCACGAAAACAACCAAGGAAAAGGGGCAGCCGTAAGACGCGGTATAGAACAGGCGACAGGGGATCTGATTATTATACAGGATGCTGATTTGGAGTATGATCCGAATGAATTCCCGATTCTAATGGAGCCTATATTGTCTGGAAAAGCAGATGCCGTTTTTGGTTCACGGTTTTTGGGGGGTAGTAGGAGGGTTCTACTTTTTTGGCATATGGTGGGAAATCGATTTTTGACTCTACTCAGTAATATGTTGACTGATTTAAACCTTAGTGACATGGAGACATGCTATAAGCTGGTAAATGCCGAACTCTTAAAAAGTTTGCCATTAACATCGAACCGGTTTGGATTCGAACCTGAAATCACAGCTCGCTTGTCTCAAGCAGGTGCACGGATCTATGAAGTACCTATTAGTTACCACGGAAGATCCTACCAGGAGGGAAAAAAAATAACCTGGAAAGATGGATTGGCTGCCATCTTTCATATTCTGCACTACAACCTTTTCCCTCCTCCAATCAAGTCGTGGGATGTCGCTAGAGTGAGAAATTGGAATGACAAGCGAAAGAAGGGATTTACTGATCTGGGACGGTAACCACTTTGTATACATTGTCTGGACTATTCATAGGACTTTCGTTTATCCTATCACTAAGTTTTAGAAATTAGGGATAATTTATCAGAGGTTGAATAAATAATTATGAGAAGGATTTCGTTTAGTACAGCTGGGGAATCTCATGGTCGGGGTTTAGTCGCTATTCTGGAAGGAATCCCGGCCGGTCTGACCTTGGAAATGGTTAAACATGTGGATCCGGATCTTGTACGTCGGCAAGGTGGGTATGGAAGAGGACGCAGGATGCAGATTGAGTCTGACCAAGCGGAGGTTATCTCAGGAATAAGATTGGGGGAGACAATAGGATCTCCAATTTCCATGTTAATATGGAACAAGGATTGGGAGAACTGGACTCAGGCGATGTCACCGGAAAGGCCTGACCCTGATGGTAATCCGAAAGCACTGAGAAGTCTGTATTTACCGAGGCCTGGGCATGCCGATTTGGTAGGTCTTTTGAAATATGATCGTCGGGATACTCGCGATATCTTGGAACGAGCCAGTGCTAGGGAAACAGCTGCACGGGTGGCTTGTGGTGCTGTTTGCAGGAGATTGCTGGAGGTTTTTGGAATAACTATAGGGAGTCATGTGACGTCTATAGGTTCGATTGAGGCAAATGTTCCCGATGTTCTGCCAACAAATTTGAATGAGAGCGTAAATGCTTCGGCTTTGAGATCCTTAGATCCTGACGCCACGACACGGATGAAAAAAGCGATCGACGATGCCAAGAGGAATGGCGATACGCTTGGAGGCGTATTTGAAGTGGTAGCTACTGGGATTCCGGCGGGGTTGGGAAGCTACGTGACCTATGATAGCAAACTGGACGGACGTTTAGCTGGTGCAGTCATGTCAATTCAAGCGATCAAAGGCGTAGAAATTGGAGCTGGATTCTCGGGAGCCTCGAAGCCAGGATCGGAAGTTCACGATCCGATAGTGACTGATAAAAATGCTAAGAAATCAGGGGGAATAGGTCGGAAATCTAACAGAGCTGGAGGCCTGGAAGGTGGAGTCACGACGGGGTCTCCTTTAGTGGTCAAGGCTGCGATGAAGCCAATCTCCACACTGAGAAAAAGACTTCCTAGTATTGATATGAGAGATGGATCTGTGGCGGATGCTGCAGTTGAAAGAAGTGATATTTGTGCCGTTCCTGCGGCAGCTGTTGTGGGGGAAGCAATGGTAGCTCTGGTTTTGGCTGATGCTTTCTTGGAAAAATTTGGCGGGGATTCCATAAACGAAATTACAAGAAACTTTGATTCCTATGTACAACACCTGGATAAGCGTGGTTACGGTGAGCGCTGAACAATTCTGCAGTGTTCTGCTTGTAGGTTTTATGGCTAGCGGGAAATCGGTTGTAGGTCGAGAGCTTGCCGGCCTCCTAGGGTGGGAATTTTCCGACATGGATTCGGTTATAGAAGAGAGGTGTGGAGTTCCTATAGACATTTTGTTTAATCAAAAAGGTGAGGATCATTTTCGCAGACGTGAGTCAGAGGTGGCTCTCGAGTTGCTATCGCTCAGAGGAACAGTTCTTGCATCAGGAGGTGGATGGGCACTGAATGATCAAAATTGGGGAGTTGTGCCAGAAGACACTTTAACGGTGTGGCTCCGAGTGACACCGGAAGTTGCCTTCCAGAGAGCACTTAGAGGAGGCTCAGCGAGGCCCTTATTCAATCAGGCAGAGTCTGTGAAAGAATTTTCTCTGTTGTTGAACAGCAGGCGAGACTGGTACGCTCGAGCTCAACATTCCGTGGATTCCGAACTGGGAAATCCGCAGGAAATAGCAGAAGATATATTGAAGTTTTTGGACTAACGAAGTTTTCTAAATTAAGTATAGCTGAAGAACCAGTAGAGGAAAAACATGAAATTGGTTGTGGTAGAGTCTCCTGCTAAGGCGATAACTATAAGCCGTTATTTGGGTAGTGAATACGAAGTGGTAGCGTCGGTTGGTCACATAAGAGATCTTCCAGACAATGAGCTTGGAGTTGATATCGAAAATGACTTCAAAGCCAAGTATGTGACCACTAATAAAAAGATTTTGACAGATCTGAAGAAGCGTGCTAAATCTGCGGAAAGTATAATTCTAGCTACCGATCCAGACCGTGAAGGCGAAGCGATTGCTTACCATATAGCAGAAAGATTGGGTATGCGTGATGCGGACAAAGAGAAGCATTATTTCCAACGGGTCACCTTTAGAGAAATTACCAGAGATGCAATTTTAAAGGCTCTGAAACAACCCGGTGCTGTCAATATGGAAAGGGTTGAGGCACAGAAGGCTCGTAGGGTTTTGGATCGCCTTGTCGGATTTCAGGCTAGCAGCCTATTGAACAAACCGATAATGCCGGGGCTTTCTGCTGGTCGAGTCCAGACGGTTGCCTTAAGGTTGGTCTGTGAGCTCGAAGATAATATCAGAGCTTTTATAGAAGAAGAATATTGGTCCTTCCAAGCCGAACTGATATATGCCGACCAAACGTTCGAAGGTAATTTAGTCCGAATAGATGGCAGAAAGCTTCGTAATCAAAAGTCTTGGAAAGTAGCGGTTGACAAGGAACAAGAGGCTCAGGATATAGTTGGAGATATTAGTGGTGT
>Ga0310345_10002744_pt1 | contig 17382 bp, 16 predicted proteins | sample HC15DNA20500_MG_FD_204667 | JGI IMG/M metagenome (GOLD analysis project Ga0310345, IMG submission 204667) | Marine microbial communities from station ALOHA, North Pacific Subtropical Gyre - HC15-DNA-20-500_MG | ecosystem: Environmental > Aquatic > Marine > Oceanic | place: Pacific Ocean: North... | reverse complement strand
CTGCTGCGCGTGGAACAGCTTTATCCGTTCCCGGCCAAGGCGCTCATCAACGAGCTGTCGCGCTTCAAGAATGCGGAGATGGTCTGGTGCCAGGAAGAGCCCAAGAATATGGGTGCCTGGTCCTTCATCGACCCGTATCTCGAATGGGTGCTGCAGCACATTGATGCCAAGCACAAGCGGGTTCGTTACACTGGCCGTCCGGCGGCCGCCTCGCCTGCAACGGGCCTCATGTCCAAGCATCTCGAACAGCTGGCCGCCTTCCTTGAAGACGCTCTCGGCGGCAACTGACCTGAACAGAACCAACGGAAACTGATCCCATGGCTACTGAAATCCGCGTTCCCACTCTCGGCGAATCCGTCACCGAGGCTACCATTGGCCGCTGGTTCAAGAAGAAGGGCGATGCCATCACGGCTGACGAGCCCATCGTAGAGCTGGAAACCGACAAGGTTACGGTTGAGGTCCCCGCCCCCGCATCCGGCACGCTGCAGGAAATTGCAGCCGAGGAAGGCACGACCGTAGAGGTAAACGCGCTTCTCGGCATGATCGGCGAAGGCGAAGGCGCTCCGGCCAAGAAGGAAGATAAGCCTGCCGCCAAGGCAGAAAGCGCCAAGAGCGAGGAAAAAGCGTCCGGCGGTAAGCTGGTGGATGTGAACGTCCCCTCCGCCGGCGAGTCCGTGACGGAAGCGCAGGTCGGCGAAATCTACAAGAAGGTCGGCGACAGCGTTGCGGTCGACGAGCCCATTCTCGAGCTCGAGACCGACAAGGCCGCTCAGGAAGTCATGGCACCGGTCGCAGGCGTCATCCGCGAGATCGTTGTGTCCAGCGGTGACGAGGTTCAGGTCGGTGCGCTTCTTCTGCGCATCGAGGAAGGCGCATCTGCCGGTTCGACGCAGGCTGCCAGCGCATCGGAAGACAAGGCATCCGCTCCCGCTTCCGGTGAAGCATCCTCCGGCCGTCCGCCAGCACCTGCTGCAGCCAAGCTTCTTGAAGAGCGCGGCATGAAGGCTTCCGACGTTCAGGGCTCCGGCAAGCAGGGCCAGGTTCTCAAAGGCGACGTTCTCGCAGCCGAAGGCAAGGGTGCGCCAAGCCAGCCGGCCGAGAAGCCGAAGGCACCGCGCGCACCATCCGGTGCGGAAGACGAGGCTCGCGAAGAGCGCGTGAAGATGACGCGTCTGCGCCAGACCATCGCCCGCCGTCTGAAGGAAGCCCAGGACACGGCAGCCATGCTCACCACCTTCAACGAGGTGGACATGAAGCCGGTCATGGATATGCGTTCCAAGTACAAGGAGCTGTTCGAGAAGAAGCACGGCGTGAAGCTGGGCTTCATGGGCTTCTTCACCAAGGCAGTGACGCATGCCCTGAAGGAAATCCCGGCGGTTAACGCCGAGATTGACGGCACCGACATCATCTACAAGAACTTCTGCCATATCGGCGTGGCCGTCGGCACCGACAAGGGCCTCGTGGTCCCCGTCGTTCGCGATGCCGACCAGATGACGATTGCAGAGGTCGAGAAGGAAATCGGCCGCCTCGGCAAGGCAGCTCGCGACGGCAAGCTTGGCATGGCAGACATGCAGGGCGGCACCTTCACCATCTCCAACGGCGGTGTTTACGGTTCGCTGATGTCGACGCCGATCCTCAATGCTCCGCAGTCCGGCATCCTCGGCATGCACAAGATCCAGGAGCGTCCGATGGTTGTCGGCGGCGAGATCGTCATCCGCCCGATGATGTATCTCGCGCTGTCCTACGATCACCGCATCGTTGACGGCAAGGAAGCCGTGACCTTCCTCGTTCGCGTCAAGGAAGTGCTGGAAGATCCAGAGCGCCTCGTTCTCGATCTCTAAGGCAGGATGGGACTGAGCCATGATGGCCGGCCTCAAGGCTTTGACAATCGCCATTCTTCTGGCAGGCAGCACAGGCGCTAGCCTGGCGGCCTGCCCGCAGGAACTGGCAGTCTATACGGAAGCCTATGACGGTCGGTCGGCTCTGGAATTTGTTGCCGACACGCGCAAGCCGGACATCCACCAGCATTTCCGGCTGCTTCTGCGTGGCGCCAAGCCGTATTCCGGCACTGTCGAACTGCAGGAAAGCGGCACACGCAGCTTTGGCAGGATCGATGGCATGTGGTCCGGCGCGATCTATGCGGTCCAGAGCGATGGCAGCGTTACACCGCTCAGGAAGCGCGGCAGCAAGGCCGCCCAAAGCATCATCCTGAGCGACCTGTCCTACACCTTGAACCGCCACAAATTCGCAGACGGCACGCCGGTGCTGCCTGTTTTCGACCTTTACCACCTCACGGGCTGTCAGGAGTGACGGCCAAATCCACCGCAAAGCGGAAGGAAGAGAAATGTCCTACGATCTCGTCGTCATCGGAACCGGCCCCGGCGGCTATGTCTGCGCCATCAAGGCGGCACAGCTTGGGCTGAAGACTGCCGTTGTCGAAAAGCTGCCCACCCATGGCGGCACCTGCGTCAATGTCGGCTGCATTCCCTCCAAGGCGCTGCTGCATGCCACCGAAATGTTCGCTGAAGCCGGTCATTCCTTTGCCGATCTCGGCATCGAGATTTCCAAGCCGAAGTTGAACCTGAAGCAGATGCTGGCGCACAAGACCAAGACGGTGGAACAGAACACCAAGGGTCTCGACTTCCTGATGAAGAAGAACAAGATCGATGTTCTTCGCGGCGTCGGCTCCATCGCGGCCAAGGGCAAGGTCACCGTCAAGGGCGACGACGGCAAGGAACAGACGGTCGAGACCAAGAACATCGTCATCGCCACCGGCTCCACCGTTGCGGGCATCCCCGGTGTTGACGTGAAGTTCGATGAGAAGGTCATCGTCTCCTCCACCGGTGCTCTCGAATTCGAGAAGGTGCCGGGCAAGATGATCGTGGTCGGCGGCGGCGTGATCGGGCTTGAGCTCGGCTCCGTCTGGGCACGTCTTGGTGCCGAAGTCACCGTTGTCGAATATCTCGACAAGATCCTCGGACCGATGGACGCCGAGGTCTCCAAGCAGTTCCAGCGCATGCTGGCCAAACAGGGCCTCACCTTCAAGCTCGGCCAGAAGGTCACCGACGTCTCCAAGGCCGGCAAGGGTGCGAAGGTCACCTTCGAGCCTGCAAAGGGCGGCGATGCGGAAACGATCGAGGCCGATGTCGTGCTCGTCTCCACAGGCCGCAAGCCCTTCACCGAGGGGCTGGGCCTCGACAGCGTTGGCGTGGAACTCGATGAGCGTGGCCGCGTGAAGACCGACAAGCACTTCCGCACCAATGTGGAAGGCGTCTACGCCATCGGCGACGTGATCGCCGGACCGATGCTTGCGCACAAGGCTGAGGATGAAGGCATGGCTGTTGCCGAAATCCTCGCCGGCCAGGCCGGGCATGTGAATTACGACGTCATCCCGAGCGTCGTCTATACGAGCCCGGAAGTCGCCTCTGTCGGCAAGACCGAGGAAGAGCTGAAGGAAGCTGGCGTCGAATACAATGTCGGCAAGTTCGCCTTCTCGGCCAATGGCCGCGCCCGCGCCATGCTGCATACGGATGGATTCGTGAAGATCCTGGCCGACAAGAAGACCGACCGGGTGCTCGGCGCGCATATCGTCGGCTTCGGGGCAGGCGAGATGATCCACGAAGCTGCGGTGCTTATGGAATTCTCCGGTTCGTCCGAAGACCTCGCCCGCACATGCCACGCTCACCCTACCATGTCGGAAGCCGTGCGGGAGGCAGCGCTTGGCGCATTTGCCAAGCCGATCCATTCCTGATCATTTGAGCAATCACTCAAACAAAAAAGGCCGCTCTCGCAGCGGCCTTTTTCTTTGCTCTGCTAATCGTACTTTTACTGTGCAGCCGGTGCATCCGTGTTCGGAGCGGGAGCGGTGGGCTCTTCTGGAGCCGGCGCATCGGTTGCAGGAGCCTCCGTCGCCGGAGCTTCCGGAGCATCGGTGTTTGCTGCCGGGGCTTCAGCCTCAGGTGCAGCCTCCGGAGCCGCAGGCGCGGTTGCCTCGCCACCTTCTGGCGCGATTGTCGTTTCTTCCTGAATTGTCACATCAGCATCATCAGCGCCGCCCCAGATGCCTGCACCGCCAAATGCAAGGAACAGGACGATCAGGATAGCGGCGAGAACGGCAACCACGATCATCGTGCTTCCGCCACCCGAAGATGACTGCACGACCGTATGGTTGGACGGCGGCACTGCCGGATCTGCTGCTGGATCAGTGCGCGGATCGACTGGATCGTTCGGATCACGCGGCCTGTTGTAATTTGCCATCGGAATGTCTCCCATCTGAGGCCTTGATTGACGGTAGAACGCCTGATCAAGATGAGAGTTCCGGTTGAAGCAGCGTCTCAGCGCATCTCAACAGGCGAAACGGTGTAGCCGCGCTCCTGAAGGAGCGCCACCAGCCCCTCTTCTCCGGGAAGGTGAAGCGCCCCCACGGCGATGAAGGCACCGCCCTCGTCGATGAAGTCCGCAGCCGCCTTGGCCATGCTGTGGTTGCGCCGGGTGACCATGACTTCCTCAAAGGCGGCATATCCGGCTTCTGTATCCTCACCCGGCATCACCGCACCCATCATCGGCCAGAACATGCCGGTCTCGCCTTCGGTGTAGAGCACGATCATGGTTTCTATGACATCGTCGATGCGATCTCCAAGCGCGAGGGTGCTGAGCAAGCCCTCGATGTGAAACGCCATGGGCAGCGAGGCCATCGCCTCGAACTGATCCACCATGCTCTCAAGACCTGCAACCGCCTTGCCATCCTTCGCAGCATCCGCCGCCAAGAGTGCATCAAGCACCAGCGCGCCCTGCTCCTGCCTCTGCGTTTCGCACTCGGGCAGAGAGGCCAGCGAGACGAGCATCCAGGGTTTCATCTTGATTACCGTCTGAAGCGGGATTCCCCGCTCCTCAAGCGCTGCCTTGAGTTCCGCCTGCTGTCGCTCATCCAGGTGATCGGTAAGCTTTTCCGCACCCGTGAACATCATCAGTTCGGGATGCTGGGCCATTGCCGCCATCATCGCCCTGCGGTCCAGCACATCCGTCGTCTCGATCACGACAGTTCTGGCTTCCTCGAAGGCCACTTTCGCGGCCTTCGGCAGATCCACAACCCGTGGATCGGTCACATGCATCGTGCCAAACAGCCAGGACGGCGCAACGCCTTTGGCTTCTACCTTCCAGAGCAACCCGCTGCCGTTGGCGACCTGAGCTGCCTCTTTCTCGATTGCGGCAAGACGTTCCGGCTGGTTTGCCGCGAAGTCGCTCAACAGATTGCGACCACGGCAATGATCCTCGGCCCGCACCTGCGTTGCGCCCAGCAGCGCCAGGATGAAGTTGGTGAATGCGAGCATGTTCAACACGCCCAAAATCCGCAGCAAGGCAGTGCTCAGCTTTTCGGAAAGGTCTCGGAACATGGGCTATATCCAGTCCTCACGCGCGCGGATGCGCTGCGTCATAGATTTCAAGAAGACGGCTGGTGTCGACGGCGGTGTAGACCTGCGTGGTCGACAGACTTGCGTGTCCCAGAAGCTCCTGGATTGCACGCAGATCCCCTCCCCGCCCCAGAAGATGGGTCGCGAACGAATGGCGTAACGCATGCGGCGTGGCCGTATCCGGCAGGTTCAACGCCGCGCGCATCTTGCGCATCTCCCGCTGGATGATGGCCGGCTGAAGCGGCCCGCCTTTTGCCCCGCGAAACAGCGGCTCTTCCGGTGGAAGGTGCCAGGGGCAAAGCTTCCGATATTCACCGACAGCCTCCGCAACAACGGGAAGAACAGGCACAAGCCGCGTCTTTCCGCCCTTGCCCTTTATACGTAGCGCACCTGCACGCTTCCCGCTTAACTCGCCTGCCCTCAGCCCCAGAGCTTCGGAAATGCGCAGGCCGGAGCCATAGAGAAGCGCGAGTACCGCGGCATTGCGCGCGGCAATCCAAGGTTCCTCGGCAAGCTGCCCTTCGCCAGAGACAACCTTTCGCGCATCGGCTGCGGTCAACGGTTTCGGCAAGCCTTTGGATGCCTTGGGTGAGCGTACGGCGCTGACGCCTGCGGCATTGACCAAGCCCTGCCGCTCAAGAAATTTCAGGAGTGAACGAATGCCTGCCAGGCCACGCCCCAGACTGCGTGCGCCAGCACCGTCGCGCCTGCGCATTGCCAGAAAGGCCCGGAAGTCGGATGGCCGCAGATCGGCAATATCCTTGATGCCGGGCGCATCGCCCAGATGCCCGGTCAAAAACTGCAGAAACTGCCGCGTGTCGCGCTCATAAGCCGTGACGGTAAGTGCGGAAAGCCGACGCTCGCCTTCCAGCCGCTTCAGCCATTCCACCCGCGCCTGCTGCAGATCGGGTTTGGCGCAGATCAGAAATGCTTCGCTCATGCCGTGCCTCCATGAATACAATCTCGCTCATGGAGGTTAGCCAAGCGTGAAGGTGTCAGGCCCCTTCAATCTCTTCGCGCAGCATTTCCAGCTCAAGCCATTCTTCCTCGAGCTTCGCTCGCTCCTGGCCCTTCTTCTCAAGCTCTTGCGTGAAGCGGGCAAAGGCTGCAGCGTCCTTTGCGTAAAGATCCGGATCGGCCAGCTTCTGCTCAAGCTTTTCCATTTCGTCCGTGAGGGTCTCGATGCGCCCCGGCAATGTCTCCAGCGCATATTTCTGCTTGTAGGAGAGCTTGGCGCTGTTGCCGCGCGGCTTTTCTCCACCCGAACCCTTCGGCGATGAAGCTGCCTTTTCAGAACTTCGCGCCTTGCGCCGCTCCAGCTCCTCGCCCTTGCGCTGCGCCATCATGTCCGAATAACCGCCGGCATAGATGATCCAGCGACCCTTGCCATCAGGTGCGATGGTAGCAGTGACTGTACGGTCAAGAAAATCGCGATCGTGGCTGACGAGCAGTACCGTGCCGGGGAAGCCTTCCACCAGCTCCTGAAGCAGGTCCAGCGTTTCCATGTCGAGATCGTTGGTCGGCTCATCGAGCACGAGCAGATTGGCTGGCCGCGTCAGGAGACGTGCGAGGATCAAACGTGCCCGCTCGCCGCCGGACAATTCGCGCACCGGCGTGCGCGCCTGTTCCGGCTTGAACAGGAAGTCTTTCATATAGGAGACGACATGCCGCTCCTCGCCATTGACGACCACACTGTCGCCGCGGCCATCGGTGAGGAAATGCGCCAGCGTTTCATTCGGCTTTGGCGCATCGCGCTTCTGGTCAAGCACTGCCACTTCCAGATTGTGGCCGAAGCGGATCGTTCCCTCATCCGGCTCCAACGCGCCGATCAGCATTTTCAGAAGCGTCGTCTTGCCGGCACCATTGGGCCCTACAAACCCGATGCGCTCGCCGCGATTGATGCGAAGCGAGAAATCTCGAACAACTCCCAGCTCTACATAGGATTTGGCGATGTTCTTGGCCTCAACGACCAGCTTGCCTGACTCGGCCGCATCGGCGGCCTTCATCACCGCCAGCCCTTCGGCCTTCTGGAAATTGCGGTGCTTTTCGCGCAAGCTCTGCAGCTCGCCCAAGCGGCGCACATTGCGTTTGCGCCGCGCGGTGACGCCATAGCGCAGCCAGTGCTCTTCGCGCGCGATCTGCCGGCCAAGCTTGTGCTGTTCGCGCTCCTCCTCCTCCAGCACGGTGTCGCGCCACTCCTCGAAATGGGCAAAGCCCTTGTCGAGCCTGCGGGTGATGCCCCGGTCCAGCCACACCGTGGAGCGGGTGACGCGTTCCAGAAAGCGGCGGTCATGCGAGATGGTGACGAGCGCAGAGCTCATCCGTGCGATTTCATCCTCCAGCCATTCGATCGTCGTCAGGTCGAGATGGTTGGTGGGCTCGTCGAGAAGAAGCAGATCAGGCTGCGGTGCAAGCGCCTGGGCAAGTGCCGCACGCCGTGCCTCGCCGCCCGAAAGCGTATGCGGCTCCTCCTCGCCCGTCAGCCCCAGACTGTCGAGCATCAAGGTCACACGGTTGATGTCATCGGCAGGCCCAAGCCCAGCCTCGACATAGGCGCGAACCGTCTTGTGCCCCTGCCAGTCCGGAGCTTGTGCGAGATAGCGGATGGTTGCGGTGGGCTGGCGAAAGATCTCGCCGTCCTGCGCCTCGGCCAAGCCTGCCGCGATCTTCAGAAGCGTGGACTTGCCCGATCCGTTGCGCCCGACAAGCGCGATGCGCTCCCCCGGTCCAACCATCAGACTGGCCCCGTCCAGTAGCGGCGTTCCGCCAAAGGTCAGCTTGATGTCTTCGAGCTTTAGAAGCGGTGGTGCCATCAGGCAATTTCCTCGTCGTTGAGATGGGCGACCAGCATTGCGCGACCGCTTTCCAGCCGGATCGCGAGCCTGTCAGCCACATAATTCGAAAGCGTGAGTGAAGACCCGAATTCGACCTCCACATGATCAAGCGGCCAGCGCGCGCCCTCGACCGTCAGTCCGGACAAAGGCTCAAACAGCAAAATGCTGAAGATCGTGCCCGATCGATAATCGAATTCATGCTGGACGCCGGTCGCCAGATGCCTTCCTTCCTGATTGCCGCTCGTAACCATTGTCGGCACGCCCATTTCGCAAAGCCGCACGACCTGAGTGAGATGCAGATGGGCATGATCCGCGCGCTCGCCGCCGAATGCTCCGGCAAGGACGAGTTCGGTAGCTCCCTCTTCAAGCGCATGATCTATGGCAAGTTCACCGTCCGTCTTGTCCTTCTCCGGTGGGAACTCGCGGGTCGGCACATGCGCGAATGCATCCCGCATTGCAGCGTCTACGCTGTCGAAGTCCCCCACCCAAAGCTCCGGCGTCACGCCGAGCACCGACGCATGACGCATGCCGGAATCTGCCGCGATGATGCGGCTGCCTTCAAGCATGGCTGAGAGGCGGCGCGTGGGGTGGAGCTCACCGCCCAGAAGAATGACAAAACGGCTCATGGGCAGAGGACTTACAGCATTGGCGCGCAAGACGAAACGGCCTTCGTGATGCTCCTCGCGCCAACCGGCGTTGACCGGGCTTGCGCCGACACTCTCCCGGCCCTATCTTCGCGCCGATCTAACGGGGTGCCAGGCGAAACGGCCTGAGCTGAGAGGCGTCACGCCAACCCGCCGAACCTGATCCGGGTCATACCGGCGGAGGGATTAGACTGTTCACGCAGCACCCTTCGAACATCTGACAAGAGGTGCTCATGCGCATTGCCCCTTATGCCATCACGCTTGCTGCGACCCTTCTGGCCACCACGGCTGGCGCGCAGGAAAAGCTCACCGTCTACACCTATGAAAGCTTCACGGCCGAATGGGGTCCGGGCCCGCAGATCGAGAAGAATTTCGAAGCCGAATGCAATTGCGAACTGGACTTCGTATCCGTTGCCGATGGTGTCGCACTGCTCAACCGCCTGAAGCTTGAGGGCGAAGGAACGGAAGCTGACATTGTTCTGGGCCTTGATACAAACCTGACCGAGGAAGCGCGCAAAACCGGTCTCTTCGTACCGCACGAGACCGATCTGGCCAATCTCGACATCCCGGGCGATTTCTCCGACGACATCTTCGTGCCCTTCGACTACGGCTATTTCGCCTTCGTTTATGACAGCCAAGCCGTGTCCACCCTGCCGAAAAGCATGAAGGCGCTGGTCGATGCGCCTGCCGACATGGTGAAGATCGCCATTCAGGACCCGCGCACTTCCACGCCGGGACTTGGTCTCCTCCTTTGGGTGAAGGCGATCTATGGCGATGAGGCCCCCGAGGCATGGGAGAAGCTGCAGGACAAGATCCTGACTGTCACCCCCGGCTGGAGCGAGGCCTACGGATTGTTCTCCAGCGGTGAAGTGGCCATGGTCCTGTCCTACACGACCTCACCGGCCTATCACATGATTGCCGAGGACACCGAGCGCTACCAGGCGGCACCTTTCGCTGAAGGCCACTACATGCAGATTGAAGTCGCGGGCAAAACCGTGAAGGGTGCAGACAATCCGCTGGCAGACCAGTTCATGAGCTTCATGACCGGACCGGGCTTCCAGGATGCCATTCCCCAGGGCAACTGGATGTTCCCCGCAGGCAAGACGTCGGAACCGCTTCACCCGGCATTTGACGAACTTGTCGAACCGTCCGAAACGCTGCTTTTCTCGCCCGCCGAAGTTGCCGAGAACCGCAAGGCATGGGTGGATGAGTGGCTGTCGGTCATGAGCAAGTGACACGGAAGATCGGGCGGGGACGCATCTGGGCCGGCATTGCAGCCCTGAGTTTCCTCGCCCTGCTCATCGGCGGCGCATTTGCAGGCCTTCTTGCCGAGGCAACAGGCTCCTGGTGGGCGGCTGTCGACGCCTTCGACTTCTATCTCCTGCGCGTAATGCGTTTCACGCTGCTGCAGGCATCCCTGTCCACGTTGTTGTCGCTGATCCCGGCGCTGTTCGTCGCGCGCGCGCTCGCGCGTCATCCCCGTTTTATGGGCCGTGGTCTGATCCTCAGCCTGTTTGCCGTGCCACTGGCACTGCCGGCAATTGTCGCTGCACTCGGTGTCCTTGCCCTGTATGGCAGGGCAGGCTTTCTGGCGCCGTTCCTGTCTCTTGTCGGCAACCGGCACTGGGAAGGCATCTACGGGCTCTCCGGCATTCTTGTCGCGCATGTCTTCTTCAACATGCCTCTGGCCACCCGGCTGCTTCTGGCAGCGCTGGAATCCGTGCCGACCAATAACTGGCGGCTGGGCGCACAGCTTGGTATGGGGCCGGTGGCATCCTTCCGCTTCATCGAATGGCCCGTGCTGCGCACTGCCTTGCCTCAGGTGGCAGCGCTGGTGTTCATGCTTTGCGTCACATCTTTCACCATTGTTCTGACCTTGGGCGGAGGACCGCGCGCCACGACACTCGAGGTGGCAATTTATCAGGCGCTGCGATTTGACTTTGACCTCGCCCGCGCCCTGGCGCTGACCATCGCTCAAATCGGGCTGACATTGCTGGTCGTCTTCATCCTCGCCCGGCTCGGCGCCTCCATATCTGCCGACACCAATCTGCCCACGGCCCCACGCAGGACCATCTTCGCCTCCAGGGCCGAGACGGCAATCAACACGCTCATGATCCTGCTCGCGCTGCTGTTCGTTGCTGGCCCCATGATCGCGACGCTCCTTGCCGGCATGGAAGCGGACCTGGCACGTCTGGCCGCAGATCCATCCGTACGGAACGCCACGCTTACCAGCCTCGTGCTGGCAACGCTTTCCGCCCTGCTGTCCGTTGCCCTGTCTCTCTCGCTCGTAGTTGCCAGACGTCAACTGGAGCTTTCAAGAAGAGCACCAACCCCTGGCCTGCTTGAGATCATGAGCGATGCCGGCGCAAGCTTTGTTCTCATCATCCCCCCGGTGGTCATTGGGGCTGGCTGGTTCATCCTCCTGCGCCATTTCGGCAATGTGTTCACCTTCGCCCCGATCATGGTGGTGACGGTGAATGCAGCCATGGCGATGCCCTTTGCAATTCGCGCCCTTCGTCCTGCCCATGACGCGGCGAGCGCGCGCCACGAAAAGCTTTGCCGAAGTCTCGGCATCAGGGGCGTCGCCCGGCTGCGCCTTGTCGATTGGCCCGTTTTGCGCCGCCCCATGGCCGTCGCCTTCGCCTTTGCTATGGCGCTCTCTTTGGGAGACCTTGGTGTCATCGCGCTGTTTGGAAGCGAATCGGTGCAAACGCTGCCATATCTCCTTCTCCAGCGCATGGGCAGCTATCGAACGGATGATGCAGCAGGCTTGGCCCTGTTTCTTGGTCTGCTTTGTCTTCTGCTCATGCTCGTCGCCGGTCGGTTGTCCAGGGAAGCCCGTTCATGACAAAACCCGCATCCATAAAGCTCGACGAGCTGCGCTTTAGCTATCCCGGCGGCACCGAAATGCGATTCGACCTGGCGATAAACCCGGGCGAGAAGGTAGCTGTCATGGGCCCCAGCGGTTCAGGAAAATCTACATTGCTTAATCTCGTGGCCGGGTTCGAAGAGCCGCATGGGGGACGTATTGCGATAGACGGGCGAGACGTCACCGCGCTGCCGCCCGACCAGCGCCCTGTCTCGATGGTGTTTCAGGAAAACAACCTTTTTTCCCACCTTACTGTCGCTCAGAATGTCGGGCTGGGCCGTTCGCCATCCCTCCGGTTGAGCGCTGAGGACGAGCACGAGATAACCTCGGCACTGGAACGAACCGGCCTGGGCGACAAGGGCAAGCGACTGCCCGCAGCTCTTGCAGGCGGGGAGCGTCAGCGTGTCGCGCTGGCGCGGGTTCTTGTTCGCAATAGACCTGTGCTTCTTCTCGATGAGCCTCTGGCGTCCCTTGGCCCGGCACTGCGAGAAGAGATGCTGGCTCTCATCAACACACTGCACGAAGAGCGCATGATGACGATCATGATGGCAACTCACGCACCCGAAGACGCAGCCGCTCTCACGGACAGGCTTGTTCATGTGTCGGACGGACGCATAGCCGGTGTGGGCTCAACCCAGGATTATCTTGGCGGCCGTGGTTCTGAAGCCTTCCGCGACTATCTGGGAAAAAATCGCTCCTGAGCGACGTTGGAAAGCCCTGATTTCACCACTATGTTCACTCAAAGCCGACATGAAAGGCCAAGCCTGCTTCTTGTCTTGTGGTCGCAGCTGTGGCTAGTTCCACCGCGTGACTGGTCTCGAAGAATATCAGAAGGATAAGCGCCCTGTCGCAGCAGATTATCCGATCTCCGAGTGCACCGCGTGCGGTGAGGCACGGCAGCCTGAAAAAAGGTGCTGTGTTTCTTCTCACGACCATTCTTGCCGGCTGCCAGTCACTTGATCTCAACGAAACCAATTTTGTTCCGTCCTCCAACCCGGTGACGGTGGACACGGTGATGCGGGGTGATCGGCTTGCCGGTTTGGCAAAGCGCCAGCACCCGAAGATCCTCAAGACCTATGGCGGGGAGTATTCCGATCCGAAGCTTGAGCGCATGTTGGCACGAGTTGTGGGCAAACTGACGCTTGATCCTGACAATCCGGATCAGACCTATCGCATCACGATCCTTGATTCGCCGAATATCAATGCATTCGCCCTGCCGGGTGGATATCTCTATGTCACCCGCGGACTTCTGGCACTCGCCAATGATTCGGCCGAAATCGCCGCAGTGCTGGCGCACGAGATGGCGCATGTGACCGCCAATCACGGTCTGGAACGCCAACGTCGCGAAGCCGAAGCCAATCTCGCAACCCGTGTGGTCGACGAGGTACTTGGCAGCAACGGCACCGCACGCGCTGCAGCCGTACGGGGCAAGCTCCGCCTGGCGCAATTCTCGCGCAATCAGGAACTGGAAGCGGATGCAGTGGGCATTCGGTCCATCGGGCGCGCGGGCTACGACCCCTATGCAGCCGCCCGCTTCCTGCGCTCCATGGATCAGTACCAGTCTTTCCACAATGTCAGCGGCAGCTCCGATGCCAGCCTCGACTTCCTGGCAAGCCATCCCAATGCGCCGCGCCGTATCGAACTGGCCCAGCGCCACGCCCGCAGCTTCGGTCCGCCAGGAAGCGGATTGAAGGAGCGCGAGCAATATCTGGCGGGCATTGATGGTATTCTGTTTGGCGACAAACCATCCCAGGGCTATGTGCGGGAACGCTCCTTTCTGCATCCGGGTCTCGGCGTGGCATTCACGGTTCCCACCGGCTTCGTACTGGACAACTCCACCGGTGAAGTTGTTGCGGCTGGTCCTGGCAATCTGGCTTTCCGTTTCGACGGCACGACGGTCGATCAGGGCACGCAGCTGACGGATTACCTGAGCGGCGGCTGGCTCGACGGGCTCGACCCGTCCTCGGTGCAGACGACGACCATCAACGGCCTTCCCGCTGCACGTGGACGTGCCTATTCAGCGGACTGGCAATTTGACGTGACAGTGGTGCGGGTGGGTGAACAGGTCTACCGGTTGCTGACCGGCGCGCCCAGAAGCAGCAACCAGCTGGATGCCGTCGCCCGTGAGATTACCGGCAGCTTCCGCATGATGAGCCAGTCGGAAGTGGCCAGCCTGCGACCGTTGCGTGTCCGCGTGGTAAGCGTGGGACCCGGCGACACGGTGGCGACACTTGCGTCACAGATGGTAGGTGTGGAGCGCAAGCTGGAACTGTTCCGGCTGATAAACGCTCTTGGACCCGGCTCCAGCCTGAGTGTCGGCGAGAAGGTCAAAATCATCACCGACAGGTAAGCGCTAGCCGATCAGGCAGGAGCACGCAGTTCGGGATGTTTGCGCGTCAGACATTCCTGCAGCTTCTCGAGCGCTCGACTTTCGATCTGGCGTACGCGCTCCTTGGAAATACCAAGGCTCTCGCCGAGCGCCTCAAGCGTCGCACCTTCCTCGGACAGTCGACGCTCACGCAGGATCTTCAGTTCACGGACATTAAGGGTCTCGAGCGCCTGCTCAAGCCAGGCTGTACGTCTCTCGCCGTCAATGGATTCCCCTGCAACATCATCAGGCAGAGGATCTTCACTGACCAGCATATCCATACGTTCGGAGGACTGCTCGCCATCGCTCTTGAGCGGCGCATTCAAAGACGTATCCGAACCCGATAGCCGCGCATCCATTAGAGCGACGTCCTTTTCGGGCACTTTCAATGCCTGTGCCACCTCGCGATAGAGATCGCCAACTGGCATGGCCTCTCCTCCCGCACGCTGCATCTTTGCGCGTAGCCGGCGCAGATTGAAGAACAGCGCCTTTTGGGCTGAGCTGGTTCCTCCGCGAACTATTGACCAATTGCGCAGCACATAGTCCTGCATGGAAGCGCGAATCCACCATGTGGCATAGGTCGAGAAACGGACTTCCCGGGCAGGATCAAATCGAGCAGCGGCTTCCAGCAGGCCGACATAGCCTTCCTGAATGAGGTCGCCTGCAGGAAGGCCGAATGAGCGGAACTTGGAAGCCATCGCGATCACGAGACGCATATGGGCCAATGTGATGCGGTGAAGCGCTTCCTGGTCCTGTGCCTCTTTCCAGCGGCGGGCCAGTTCCTGCTCTTCGTCCCGCTCAAGATAAGGAGCCTTCATGGCGGCTCGGACCATATCCTGTCTCGCGCTATCCTGCATCTATGGCTCCCTTCGGCAGGAGCAGAATGGACATCAGTCAATTCTGCCGATCACGAAAGGTAACAACCGGGTAGCAGAAAGGTTCCGCTGCTCTACCACCTGCACGAAGCTCAAGCGCCAAAGAAAGAGCCCGGTGGCTTTATCAACCACCGGGCTCCTCTGGAACTGTCGTCTGTGAGAGTAGAAACAAGCCGATCAGGCTGCTTCTTCCTTCGCAGCCTCTTCGTCTTCAGCCTTCGCGCCGCGACGTGGACCTTTGTTCAGATTGGTCTCGATGAGACGCACTGCTTCCGTTTCCGACATGCGGTTGACTGCTGCGATCTCGCGCGCCATGCGATCGAGTGCAGCTTCGTAAAGCTGACGCTCCGAATAAGACTGCTCCGGCTGGTTTTCCGCACGATAGAGATCGCGGACAACTTCAGAGATGGAGATCAGGTCGCCGGAATTGATCTTTGCATCATATTCCTGCGCACGGCGCGACCACATGGTGCGCTTCACGCGCGCACGGCCCTGCACTACCTTCAGGGCGCGGTCGACATAGTCGGTCTCGGAAAGCTTGCGCATGCCAATGGAAGCGGCCTTGGCGACCGGAACCTTCAGGCGCATCTTGTCCTTCTGAAAATCGATAACGAACAGCTCCAGCTTGTGGCCCGCAACTTCCTGGTCTTCGATCTCGACGATCTGGCCTACGCCGTGGGCCGGATAGACGATGAACTCGCCGGTCTTGAAACCATTCCGCTGCGACGATTTTTTCTGCTGGGTTGCCATACGCCTAACACTCCTGTTTTTATGGGGTCAGAGGAGATTCGCTTCCCTGCCCGGCCGCAATGCCGATACGGGCTGAAATGGCGTGAACATGTGGGCTACATGCCGCAAGGGCATCGGCAGTCATGCCGATCCTCAAGGCCCCGTTAAGTATTGGCCCTGGAATGTAACGCACCTTTCGAATGATTAGGTTTTCTGCGCCATCTGCAGACGTGTTGTAATCGGCATGTCCTTGGACCCTACCACAAAAAGCTGAGGAAATCAACTATTTGCCATAGTTGAGGCTCTCAGGCGTCGCCACCCGATTCTCTCGAACACATTTCGCGACAAAGCGTCGCAGACAATGTATGGCGCGCGCTGAAATGCCGGGACTTAGTCGCCCTGGCCGGGCTCCGACGAGAAATATTTCTCGAACTTGCCTTCCTCACCATCGAATTTCTGGGCGTCCTCGGGCGGCTCGCGCTTGATGGTGATGTTCGGCCATTTCTCGGCATACTCGGTATTCACCTGAAGCCACTTGTCCAGACCCGGCTCGGTGTCCGGCTTGATGGCTTCAGCCGGGCATTCCGGTTCGCAGACGCCGCAGTCGATGCACTCATCGGGATGAATGACGAGCATGTTCTCGCCTTCATAGAAACAGTCGACCGGGCATACCTCTACGCAGTCCATATATTTGCATTTGATGCAATTGTCGGTCACGAGATAGGTCATCAGGAACTCCCGGGCGAAGGCGAACGGCAAAGCCGCTTCCGCCGACATCGTCTGCTAGTGATTACCCGCAAGGCCGCTTGGAACTGAGGGCTGCGAAGATCGTGGCGGTGAGGTAGCCGCTTTGTCGCACGCTGGCAAGAGTTGGCTGTTGCGCCAGATCATCGTGTTGGGAAACAGCTTTCCAAAAGCTTTCGTTCTAGCTGTCTTCACCGAAGATGCGCTGCAGCTGACGGCGGTCTTTCTTGGTGGGACGCCCTGCCCCGCGGTCACGAACCGCCACATCCGCCGGTGCAGCCTCGCGTGGGGGTTCGGGAGGCGTCAGATCCTCGTAAAGCTGACGCGCCTCCTCCGCCGGACCGCGACGTGTGCCTGGATCAAGGAGCCGGTAGACAAGAATGCGCCGCTCCAGCGTTATGGTCAGCACATCGCCGATCTTGAGCTGATAGGCCGCCTGCTCGATCCGGTTGCCGTTTACCCGCACCTTGCCTGCCTGCGCCAGCTTGGCAGCGAGTGACCGCGACTTCGCCACTCGTGCGAAGAACAGCCACTTGTCAACGCGCTGCCGGTCACTGGCCACCAAGTTGCATCCTACTTCTTGAGTTGGTCCTTCAATGCTGCAAGCTTGGCGAAAGGTGAGTCCGGATCAATGCGCGCTGGCCGCTCGGGCCGCGGCTGACGCGGTCCTGCGCGACCCTCGCCGGCCTTTCCGCCCTTGCGTGGACCGCCCTCATGGCGCTGGCGCGGGCCGCGTCCCTTCGCTCCCTTGCCCTTGCCCTCGCCCTGGCGCTCACTGCCACGCTGCGGGCGACGTCGCTCGAAACGTGCCGGACGCCAGAGCAGAACCGGCTTCGGCTCTTCTGCCTCACCCTCACCTTTCGCCTTTTCAGGCGCATCGCTTTCAGCCTTGGCTTCAGAATCAGTCT
>Ga0310345_10002743_pt1 | contig 17388 bp, 28 predicted proteins | sample HC15DNA20500_MG_FD_204667 | JGI IMG/M metagenome (GOLD analysis project Ga0310345, IMG submission 204667) | Marine microbial communities from station ALOHA, North Pacific Subtropical Gyre - HC15-DNA-20-500_MG | ecosystem: Environmental > Aquatic > Marine > Oceanic | place: Pacific Ocean: North... | reverse complement strand
CTAATGGTATTACATCTCACCGGAAATTTAATAGGTTGGGCTTGGCCAATTGCATATACGTTTATAATTTTGGTTGCGGCTGGGCAGGAGAATCGTAGGCAATGAAAGAACTTTGGGTAGAAAAATACAGACCGAAAACTATAGATGGTTATGTGTTTAGAGATGAACATCAAAAAGCACAAGTAAAAAATTGGATCAAAGAGAAATCAATTCCGCATTTACTTTTTAGTGGTAATGCTGGTATTGGTAAAACAACTCTTGCAAAAATTCTTTTTAACGAATTAGAAGTCAACGAGTATGATATACTTGAAATAAATGCAAGTAGAACTAATAGTGTTGATGATGTACGAGACAAAATTATTAATTTTGTGCAGATGATACCATTTGGTGATTTTAAAGTTGTATTACTAGATGAAGCAGATTATTTAAGTCCGAACGCACAAGCGGCATTACGTGGCGTAATGGAGGAATATCATTTAACATCACGTTTTATTTTAACTTGTAATTATCCTAACAGAGTTATTCCAGCAATTCATAGCAGATGTCAAGGATTTCATATTGCACGTATTGATCAAAATGAATTTACGGCTCGTGTAGCAGAGATTCTTATTACAGAAGGTGTTACTCCAGATATAGATACACTTGACACTTATGTAAAAGCTACATATCCTGATTTACGCAAATGTATTAATATGGCGCAAATGAATAGTACCGACGGCACTCTTTTAAAACCAAACGAAATGGATAAAGGAGAAGCTGACTGGAAACTAGATATGGTTGAGTTATTTAAAGCAGGCAAAATAACTGAAGCAAGAAAACTAGTTTGTAGTTCTGCAAAAGCAGAAGAAATGGAAGATGTATATCGTTGGCTTTATGATAACTTAGATGTTATATCTAAAGACCAAGATAAACAAGACCAAGCTGTTATTATAATTAAACAAGGGTTAGTTGATCATACGTTAGTTGTAGATCCTGAAATTAACTTGGCCGCTACTATGATTAAATTAAATAAACTTAATGCACAATAAACTAACACATTCATTTGATGGTTTCATAGGCATTTTTGATAATGTACTTCCTGATAATTATATAACAGATATTATAGAATATTTTAAAGAACTAGATAAAACAGGATTTATACAATCTACTAAAGATTATAGTCCAGCACATGAACGAGATATGGGTGAAGTCCAGTTTATAGAAAATCACATTATACATAAAGTTCATGGACCATTTTTACAAGATTTTTTCAAAATGGTCTGGGAAGATGTTTGGCCTATATACACAACTAAATTTAGTATATTAAAAAATGCACGTATGGAAGCCGATGGGCTAAAAATGAAAAGTATTAAGCCAGGCGGTGGATTTCATGATTGGCATTATGAATCTGGGAAAGATCAACCTGCTAGAAAAGTTGTAATACAAATGTATTTAAATGATATCGACGAAGCAGGTGAAACAGAATTTTTATATCAAAATAAAAGATTTGCACCTAAGAAAAATAGACTACTAGTGTGGCCAGCTGATTGGTCTCATACCCATAGGGGTAACCCACCAATCGGAAGTACAATAAAGTACATTTTAACTACATGGATACAGGAGGCGCCATCACAATGAGAGAGAACCTTTATTCAGCTGAAAGACAGCAAGAAATTGTAAATAAGTTTAGAAACCTTTTAATGGAGGCGGACAATTTTCCAAGGGAAAAAAATCCGGACGACTATAGAATGTTTTGGACTGGCTTACGAGGTGAAGGAGCCAGTATATTAGGTCTTACTATGCACTTGACAGAATCGCTGGCAAATGCTAAACAAGTAATTGACCAACTTGTAGAAGAAAAGGAAAAAAGTAGTAAGAAAGATGACATACCTAGTAAATGATAGTTGTATCAAATGTAAACACATGGATTGTGTTGAAGTTTGTCCTGTAGATTGTTTTTACGAAGGCGAGAATATGTTAGTTATACATCCAGACGAATGTATCGACTGTGGTGTGTGTGAACCTGAATGTCCTGTAGAAGCAATTATTGACGATAATACACCCGGTAGTGAAGAATGGTTTATCCTAAATGAAAAGTGGGCAAACAGTTGGCCTAACATTACAAAGAAACGACCAGAAGATGTTCCAGAGGATGTTAAGGAATGGGAAAACGTTCCTGGAAAGATGGAACACTTTAGTGAAAATCCAGGTAAGGGAGATTAAATGAAATTACGAGCATCACACATATTATTAAGTCATCGTGATGCCAATCCTCCTACACATAGTAGAGGAATTGCAGTTGCAATGAATGAAGCCGAGGAACTAATAAGAGAATTAAAAGCAGGCGGCATATCTTTTGAACAAGCGGCTAGAGAAAATAGTGCTTGTCCTAGCAAAGAGCGAGGAGGGGACCTTGGTTGGTTTGAAGAATCAGCAATGGCTATAGAATTTTCACAAGCCTGTAAAAGTATTCAAAAAGACGACATAGGGCCGCCTTGTATTTCACCCTTTGGAGTACATATTATATTGAGAACAGGATGAGTGTAAAATTAGTTTCGTATTCAAAACCATCAGATGATTTTTTAGAAGAAGGATTAGAAGACGCTCAAGACTTAATTGCCTTTTGTGCTAGGGTTAGTAATCCCAGTAATCAAATGAATACTGAAACAAGTGCTAAACTTATTAAGTATTTGATTAAGCACAAACATTGGTCACCATTAGAGATGGTTAGTGCCTGTCTTGAAATTAATACTACAAGAGATATAGCCCACCAAATAGTAAGACACAGATCATTTGCCTTCCAAGAATTTAGCCAACGATATGCAAATCCACAAGACATGGAAAATGCATTTACTTTTAGAGAAGCACGTTTACAAGATCCAAAAAATAGACAAAATTCTATAGCTGTTGAAGATGACGTTTTACAAATGGCTTGGGGACGAAAACAACAACAAGTAATTGATAAATGCAAAGAAGCATATGACTGGGCACTTGGTGAAGGAATTGCTAAAGAACAAGCAAGAGCCGTATTACCTGAAGGATTAACTAAAACACGACTATATATGAATGGCACACTTCGTTCATGGGTTCATTATATTGAATTACGTGGCGGGCATGGTACACAAAAAGAACACATGGATATTGCTCATGCTTGTGCCAAAGTAATTGCAGGAATTTTTCCTATAATAAACGAATTAAAATGACAAAACCTATATTATTTTTTGAAACAGAACATTGGGCTGTAAGAAAATACGCACCTATTAAACCTGCCAAAGATTTCATGCCTGAAGCATGGAAAAATATGCCTACATATACTAAGAAGGCAAAGCATTTAATTGACAGCGATAAAAGTATAAAAGCCTGCCCGGGTATTGGTGATTTTATGTCAACTGGCTATGTTATTCCTGCTTGGTGTGATATAGAAATTACTCCAAGTGGAGACGGACAAAGCGTTACTACTAGATATTCAGAACCTAACTATAATAGTGCTTATCATCCAACAGATCAATTAAGCAATCAACTATTAAAAAAATTTGGTGTAAGAGCGGCTGTAAAATTAGATAACCCATGGAAAATGTGGGCGGCCAAAGACTGGAGTTTAATGTATCTACCAATGTTTTATTGGGAGGATAGAAATTATGAAGCAATTCCTGGTATAATAGATCATGACATAGGTGCGTTAGTGAGTCCTATTAATATTATGCTGAAAGAAATTAAACCTACAACTATTAAACTAGGTGAACCTTTGTGTCAAGTTATTCCTATTAAACGAGAAACAGTTGTTGCTAAAACTGGTAACTTGAGCGAAACTGCGGTCGCCAGACATAATGCTATTATAGGCTTAAAAAATATTATTTTTGCCGGTTGGACACGTTGGCAACATGAAAAGAAAAACTATATTGTTGATGCCCACGATACCGAGCTTCCAGGTGAATAAACTACGCTAGGTAGTAATACAAAGCCATAAGTCCTGAAATAACTAAAAGTCCAAACAACAACTGAAAAACTTGTCTAGTCATACAATTACTTATTCATCTCCGTATACTTGAAGGACTTCTTTGACTGCATTACTGCGTTCAATGTCTCCTTGTCTAAATCTTATAACGTCAATATGTTTAGTTGTGGGAAAGCGTTCTAATTGTTTGATAAAATCTAATAATCCATTACTAGTTAACCTGTCTGATTGTCTTAGGTCTCCAGTAACAGCCATTTGTGATTTTGAACCTAACCGTGTTAAAAGCATCTTCATTTGACTAGCAGTAGCATTTTGCATTTCATCTGCAACAATAAATGCATTTTTAAATGTTCTACCTCTCATATAGGCCAAGGGTGCAATTTCTACAACATTTTCGTTTATCATATTCTGTATTTCATACTGACTATAATATTCTCTAAATACATCAAAAATTGGCATTGTCCACGGTGCCATTTTTTGTTCCATTGTCCCTGGTAAAAATCCTAAATCTTCATCGACACTAATTGCTGGTCGAGTAACAACAATTTTATCCACAACACTATTTCGAAATAACTTAACAGCCACCTGTACCGCTAATAGCGTTTTACCGGTTCCCGCAGGCCCTATACCGAAGACTATGTCTTTCTTAGGATCCATTAGTTTTAGCATATATGATTCTTGATTTTTATTTCTTGGTAGTATTTTAACTTCTCTTTTATGTGGGTTTTGAAAATTAATGATATTACTCGTATTCTGAAGATGCCGTTTGGCTCGTTTATTACTCATTCAGTCCTCCTTTATGAGGTAATCTTGTCTCTACGCAAATATTTAGTGAACCAGGGGAAAAACTAAACTACTACTATATGAACGCAGATTAGCTAAATAAGTGTATAGGAGCGACTATAACCATGCATGACGTGATGGACATTGTTAAAAACATCGAACATATCTACGATAGCGATACCGCTTTTAGTGTTCTTAAAGACTTTGAAAGAGTACTAGATGAGCTTGATATTTACGTATACGAAAATTGGGAAGATGGTGAATTAGTCTCAGGTCCAAACATAGAAAAACATTGGGTAACTTGTGAATTTATGTGGGCTAGAGAGAAAATGCCAGATCCTATGGGTGGAAAAAGACTTATAGATTACGAATGCAAAGTATCCTTTGAAAAAACAAATATTATTAAACCCCGAAAAATTAAAGAACCTGGCGATATGCGTCCTGGTACTAAAAAGGGCAAATTAGATAGACATCCTATTTGGGTAGTTAAAATACAAATGCCTAAAGATCTAATTCTTAATATTTACAGTGGCTACAGAGAACAACTAGACATAGTATCAGAGCCAGCTGAAATGGGTCCAGAAACGGCTGTTGATCAAGTGCCACAAGCAGGCGAAGAAGCGGCAATGGCTCCTGAACCTATGGCTGAGCCGGCACCGGCACCAGTAGAAGGTGAAGTATAATGGGTCTTCAAGCAGGAGATTTAAGAAATTTAGTTTACGACATCTTTGAAATAGATTCATTCAAATCAAAAATGGGTGAAGATAAAGATATTGTTGTTTTAAGTTTTTCAGTCAAATCACAAGAACCAGCAAAAGACTTAATGAATTTTTGCGAAAAAGGTTATCCGTTTGTATTAGACTCTGATGTTACATCAGGCGAACAACCAGACGGAACATACAAGGTTTTTGTTGAACTAGAACGTGGTAGAGAAATTCCCCAACAAATTATAGAAATAGTTGACGGTGTTAAAAAGTTAGCTCATATAGAAGATATTAAATTTAGATATTATAAGGGCTTTAATAGTTTACCAGCTGATGAACAAACTATTAGCGAAACAGTTCCACTAGATGTTGATGGTTACGAAATTAGAGTTAACGAAGCTAACATGGAAAACTATAAAAACTTCTTTAACAAGAGTTATTTAGATAGTGTTGAATTATTACAAGACGATATTACATTTAAAAAGATTTGGGCACAACCTTTAAAATTTAAAGTAAATAGTTTTGGAAAACACGACGATATCCACAATAAAATTAATGAATCTTTTAACATCAATGCATTTCCAGAAATTATTTTCCTTACTAAATATTTAGGTGACTATGATATTTCCATCTACGGCGACAAATACTTAATTGAAAACGCAGGTTACACATTAGTACTAACAAAATAATAAAAGGACTAGAATGGCGAGAGAGAATTACAGAGACGCACTTTCGATAATCTTAGACCACGAGGGTGGTTACGTTAATCACCCTAAGGATCCAGGTGGTATCACTAATATGGGTGTTACTAAACGGACTTATGAAGGATGGGTAGGACACGAGGTTGATGCTGACACTATGAAAGCATTAACTGAAGATGATGTTGCTCCTATTTATGAAAAGAACTACTGGGGCAGGGTTCATGCAGATAATTTGCCCGCCGGTTTAGATCTGTGCGTATTCGACTTTGGCGTAAACGCTGGCACAGGACGAGCCGCTAGATACCTACAAGAGCTAGTCGGAGCAGGAGTAGATGGGGCTATAGGCCCAAATACAATTAGTAAAGTAAACGAATTTGTTGAAGCAAACGGTGTAGAAATAGCAATTCGTGAGTACCAAGATGCTAGACAAGGATATTATGAGAGTTTATCCACGTTTGAAACATTTGGAAGAGGCTGGACCAGACGAGTAAGTGAAACGTCGAACATAGCCTTAAATATGATATGAGAACGTGTCAAAACTGTGGACGTAAACACGAAGGTAAATTAACTGAAGAATTTATGGATGGTGATAATAAACCCGTAGAAATTATAGTTTGTTACCAAGCTAGATACGATGAGGAATACAATGATTAAAGATAAAGTAATGGAAGCATTACACGAACATTTTGGGAAAGACGTAACAATAGAACCTAAGCACGGTATAATTGACGACTTGGATGGCGACGATATGGATATTATCGAAGTCTGTCTTGCTGTAGAAGAAAAGTTAAATATTACTATGCCCGAAGATAAAATGGAACATCTTGTTACTGTAGACGATATTATTAAATTAGCGGAGAGTGAAAGTGGGAATATTTAGTACCATAAAAATTATAATAATACTAGCAATACTCAGCGGTATTGGTGGTGCTTATGTGTATGTAAAAACACTTAAAGCTGACTTGGCTGTTAGTGAAGCTAATAATATGAAATTAGAACAAAGTATTTCTGATCAAAGAGCTGTTATAGAACAAGTACAAGCAGACTTTAAAAAGCAACAAGAAATTAGTAAAGCGTTACAACAAACAAATTTAACACTTGCTAAAGAACTAGCAGATACAGAAGAAAAATTTAATAAAATAAATGCATCAGGCAAAAAGCGTGATGTAGGCGCCCTTGCTCTTAAAAAAGCAAAAATTATGGAAAAAGTCATTAATAAAGGAACTGCTCATGCGAATAGATGTTTTGAAATCGCTACCGGTTCACCTTTAACGGAGAAAGAGAAAAATGCAACGAAGAAGTCTCAGATCAATCCTGAGTGTCCTAGTATTGCTAATCCCAATTATATTTCTTACAACTAGTTGTAGTACTGTAAAGAAGCTGGACATTTTTAAAACAGAAGTTGAACGACAACCGCTCAACTTACAACTTCCTGATCCGCTTAAGGTAGAGGAGTTAAAGTGGTACATTATCAACTCAGAAAATTCTGCAGAGGTTCTTGAAAAAGTTAAACAATCAGGCGCTGATCCAGTTCTTTTTGGACTCACAGATGAAGGTTATGAAACTCTTAGTATAAATTTTGCACAAATAAGAGCGTATATTATTAAGCAAAGAGAAATAATCAATCAATATAAAGAATATTACGAGCCTGAAGATAAAATTAAGAAAGAATAATTATCTATACACTTAATAGGCATATCCTATGCCTAAAATTTCTTTTTAAATTCTAAAAAAATAAAACACACTAAATACATAGTCATGGACATACCGGCTATTAGGAAACACACTATCTTCTTGAAGTGGTGGTGGTTCTTTAGTTTATTAATAGTTGCGACTATCGGGCTATTATTATTCGATGTACACACTACCCTTTGGGTAAATGATAAAACGAAATTATCGTTTTTGATCCTCACGATCTTCTACGGGATGACAGTTCATTGCGGTTATGAATCTTGGTTATTAAGCAAACTAGCAAATAAAGAGTTAGACGAAATTAAAAACGTTGATATACGGCACGAGACAGGATGGTTCGCTTCGGATGTCTTATTAACTATGGGGCTAATTGGTACGGTTGCTGGTTTTATATTAATGTTAACAGGTGCGTTTAAAGGTATTAATATATCTGACGTTTCATCTGTTCAACAAGCATTAGCAAATATGGCAGTTGGAATGTCTACTGCATTGTATACAACACTTACAGGTTTAATAACAAGCACACTATTAAAATTCCAGTACTTTAGACTCCAGCAAGACCTTGAAAGGTACAGGAATGAGATTTCTTCGACTTGATCGAATTAGAACATACGGTTCCCAAATAGCATTCATTGATTTGCTTTTCAATACCTTAGTGGGTTTCGTTTTTCTTTTTGTTTTAGCTTTTATCTTAATAAATCCAGTTGCTAAAAAATCTAATGTAGAAGTAATTGCAGAATTTATCATTACAACTTCATGGCCAGATAATAGTGAAGATGACATTGATACTTGGGTTAAAGATCCAATTGGAAATGTAGTTGGCTTTAAACAAAAAGATAGAGGGTTAATGAACCTAGATAGAGATGATCTAGGAAGGTCTAATGATACCGTAATGCTTACAACTGGTAAAAAGGTTACTGTTAGACGTAATATAGAACACGTAACAATTAGAGGTATTATTGCAGGCGAATATATTGTCAATATACATTTATATAGACGAGCACCACGAAATGAAGTACTTGATAAAGACTATTATGATCAAATACCTGTAGTGGTTAACATAGAAAAACTAAACCCATATGGGTTAGTGTATCTTAAAAAAGTTTTTTTAATTCGCAAAGGTGAAGAGAAAACAATTGTACGATTTACTGTAAACGAAGACGGTGATATTATAGAACTTAATGAACTTCCATTTCAAATAGTTAAAACTGTTGAAAATGGTGGTTACGATACTTCGGAAGGAAACTAATGGTTATTCAAGGTCACGTATTTTTAGTACTTGTATTACTATTGATTAGCTCCCTAGTACTATGGATCTTTATTACTTCATCTAATACTAGATGGTATGTTAAAGCTATAATAACTATAGCATTATTACTATCTATAGCAAGTTCATGGATAGGATTAAAAGCAATCTACGGATTTCCGTATGCAGAACACCCTAATAACAAAAGTTATTATCTTGTAGGATCATATATTGTAGAACCCAATGTAAAAAGAAATATAGAGGGTAATATTTACGTATGGTTAATACCAAAGAAAAGCGAAGAACATAAAATGGCTTGGTTAGTTAAATTAGGATTAGTAGCTAACAAAGGTCAGCCTCGTGCTTATATTATGCCTTACGACAAAGAATTACATAAGATGTTAGTTGGCATTGAAAGCCAACGAGGTGGTCAAGCAATTTCAGTAAAAATTGTACCTAAGAAAAAAGGAAATTCACATAAGGGTGATGAAAAAGAAGACCGTCAAAAATACGTTCCATATATCTTACCTGAAGACCATATTAATATAAAGGATTATACTATAATAGATACGGGTGATAAGACATCTAAGATTATCCATCAACCTACACCACCTGAAGAACCTACTTCTTTCTTTGGTGATACTGACTCTATTAGAGAGCAACAAGCTAATACTTCTGACGGGACACCAGAAGAACAAGTTGATATAGGTGTATCACCAGATGGTACACCAGATATTAATAATAACACCCAAGAACAGCAATTACCCACAGATAGAGGCGGAAGCGCCAACGATATTCCGTAAACCACATCCTGATAAATACTAATACATTATTAAAGGAGCAAAAATGTGGTTTTTTCTAATAAAAGCAATAGCTGGCAGTATTCTAGGTGGCGCAACCGAAAAATGGTTTCGCGGCACGAAACTAGGTGTATGGTTTTACAATAAAGTAGACCAATTATACACTTGGGCGGCTAAACGCTACCACATAAAGTTAATAACAGACGAAGAAAAGCAGATGCGAAAATTTCCTATCCTTAAAGAAAAATTAGAGGCTATGGATAAACGTATGAAAAAGTTGGAGAGCAAAAAATGAATGGATTAAGCGACTTGTCCTTAGGGCTAACAGATATATTAATGCCGTGGATAGCTGTATTAATGTCCATAATGATTGCTATCTGGTTTAAAGATTGGGCTACTAAACTTGCCAAAGGTATAGCATTTAAATTAAACCCTCAATTTAAAGAAGGTGATAAAGTTATACTCGACGGCGAAAGAGCATTAATAGTAAAAATAGGCCTAACTGAAACTGTATTTGGAATTACTAAAGTAAGTGGTGAATGGGATGGCGACTATATATGGCGTTATGTACCTAATGATAGAATACCATTTTTAAAATTAGAAAAGGTTATCTTCGATCATACTCCTAATAATAATAAGACAGAAATTGTTAAGAATCGTAAAGATATCGAGACTATTAAAAATGGAGACAAAAAGTGAGTGACAAAATTCCTGTAAAAGAAACTAGTAGGGAATATGAATTAGATAAAGCAGATTTAGTTCCTGCATCTGGTGACGAAGATAATACCTGGTATAATCAAACAGCTGGTATTATGGATAAGTTTAGATTAATACCTAGACTTATTATGTTGGCATACATTTATGCTTTCTATACATCAGTATCTTGGTTTATGGGATTGCCAGATCCAACTAACGCCCAAGCTATGTTCATCTCAACTATAGTTGGTGCAGGTGCGGCATTCTTTGGATTATATGTTGGCAAGCCTGGTGCAAGTATACCAAGACGTAAATAATCAGCAATTTTAACCGACATTAAATATTAAGATAAGTACTAGTATGGCAAATTACTACGACATACTAGGAGTTCCTCGCAACGCCTCAAAAAACGATGTTAAAGATGCTTTCAAAAAGAAAGCTATGCAATATCATCCTGATCGCGGGGGAAATGAAGAACAATTTAAAGAAATTAATGAAGCATATGACGTACTAAAGGATCCACAAAAGAAATCAATGTATGATCAATTTGGTACTGTTGATCCGCAACATCAAGCTCGTCAACAACATACTCATTTCCATACTAATCATAATATAAACGTAGAAGATATCTTCAATCAATTCTTTAATGATAATCAAGGAAATCCGTTTTTTGGTCGCGGATTTCAAAGACAAAAAAATCAAAACATAACAATTGCCGCAGATATTGATTTAGAAGATGTAGTAACAGGTAAAAAATTACTTGCATCATATAGACTTCCTAGCGGACAAGAACAAACTGTTAACATTGATATTCCTCCTGGTGTTAGACATGGAGATATGATGAATTTTAGAGGCATGGGCGGAAATGAGCACTTTCCAGGTAGACAACCAGGGGATCTTCATGTTAAAATAAGAATAAAGAGACATCCTATTTACGAAGTAGATGGACTGGATTTATATCTAAATAAAAATATTGATTTAATTGATCTTATGTTAGGTACAAATCTTAAAATAGATACTTTACACGGTAAGAAACTAAATGTTACAGTACCAGCAGGATCAAACTCAGGAACAACATTTAGCGTACATGAACAAGGTTTACCAGATCAGAGAACTCGTACAACTGGAAAATTATATATTAAAGTACATGGTATTACACCTAAAATTAAGAATGAAAAAATTAGAGAACGTTTAAGAAAAATACAGAATGAAATTAATAGAAGCTCCTAATAGCTGGTTAGAAAAAACGGTAGCACCGTTCGACTTTAAAGTAACCGACGCTATAGAAATTGAAAAAGAAATGTCAGCTATAATGACCCAACATAGGGGCATTGGATTAGCGGCTAACCAAGTTGAACTAGATGCACAAATCTTTATTATGAATCCAGTTGAGTTAAAAGGCTATGAAGACGATGTACCATTTGCTATTATTAACCCTAAAATAACTCACGTAACTGACACTACAGTTATAGGTGAAGAAGGGTGTTTAAGTTTTCCTTTCTTATATATTAAAGTAAAACGCCCTGCAGGCTTAATAGTTGAATGTTTTGATAGTAAACAACAAGAACAAACTATAGAATTAACAGGCTGGAATGCAAGAATATTTGGACACGAATACGATCACTTATACGGTATTAATTATACAGATCGAGTAAGTAAATTAAAGTTAGATATGGCTAAGAGGAAACGTCATAAATTTTTAAAAAAAGTTAAACAAGGATAACAATGGTTGAACCTAGTAAACAATTACAGTTAGTATTTGATAAAGCGGTTGATGTTTCTAAAAAACTGAACCACGAATACGTAACTATTGAGCATTTACTCTTTGCTATGTTATGTGAAGATAGCTTTGCTAAAATTATGGAAGGTTTTGGTGCTGACCATGAATTTATTAAAAAGAATCTTGAGCATTATCTAAAATCTAATTGTAAAGATATTATAGTTATTGAACCTGAGAAGAAAAAGTATAAACCAAAAAAAACACACGCCGTAGAACGTGTTCTTAATAGAGCATTCACACAAGTATTGTTTAGCGGACGTCAAAGTATTGAAATCTCTGACGTTTTTCTTAGCATGATGAACGAACAAAAGTCATGGGCATATTATAATATTACAAAAGCAAATATTGATAAAACTAAATTTGCAGATTACTTAAACAATGAACTAGAAGCAAATTATGAAGATGAAGAAACACAAGGAATGGCTTCTAGGGCGTTACGTTCTTTTACAACTAATTTAAATCAATCAGTTGATGCTGGAAAAATTGATCCAGTTGTAGGCAGACACGAAGAATTAGATACAATTGCCTTAGCACTTGGGCGTAGAACAAAAAATAATTGTTTACTTGTTGGTGATCCTGGTGTAGGTAAAACTGCTATCGCAGAAGGACTTGCTTGGAAAATTGTAAAGAAAGAATGTCCAGAATTTTTACAAGAATACAATGTTTATAATTTAGATATTGGGTCTATGTTAGCAGGTAGTAAGTATAGAGGTGATTTTGAAGAACGTTTTAAGTTAGTAATTGCGGCATTAAAGAAACGTGGTAAAACTATTGTGTTTATTGACGAAGCACATATGATTAGCGGAGCAGGGGCGGCTGGTAGTAGCAGTTCAAACGATCTTGCAAATATGTTAAAGCCTGTATTAACTAGAGGTAATATTAAAGTAGTTGCATCTACTACTTGGGAAGAATATCGCAAGTTTTTTGAAAGTGACAGAGCTTTAATGCGGAGATTTGCTAGAGTTACTATTGATGAACCTAGTAAAGAAGTTACAAAAGAAATTTTACTTGGAATTAAAAAATATTATGAAGAATTTCATAATACTACTATTACAGAAGAAGCTGTTGATGCCTCAATTAAATTGAGTATAAAATATCAAGCAGATAAAAAACTACCTGATAAAGCAATTGACTTACTTGATTGTGCTTGTTCAAGATTTAATCTTAAAAAAGTTGAAGAAAGAATTGTAACTGAAGACGAAATACAATATGAACTAGCAAAAGCTGTTAATCTTCCTGAAGAGCAAGTTAAAGAAAAAGAAACACAAAATCTTGCTAACTTAGAAAAGAATATTAAGGGTGAAATTTATGGACAAGATGTTGCAGTATCAGATATTGTCGATAAAATACTAGTTGCCCAAGCAGGATTAAAAGAAGACAACAAACCAATTGGTTCTTTTGTGTTTATGGGCCCAACGGGGATAGGTAAAACTGAAACTGCCAGACAACTTGCTAAACAACTTGGCGTAAAACTTATTAGATTTGATATGTCAGAGTATCAAGAGAAACATTCTGTTTCTAAACTAATTGGTTCACCTCCAGGATATGTAGGATTTGAAGAAAATGCAGGACAACTTATAACGGGATTACAAGAAGCGCCGAATTGTGTTTTATTATTAGATGAAATTGAAAAATCACACCCTGATGTTAGTTCGTTATTATTACAAATTATGGACAACGGATTTATTACAGGTAGTAATGGTAAAACCGCAGATTGTAGAAACATTATTTTAATCCTAACAACTAATTTAGGAGCCGTAGAAGCAGAAAAAAGTTTAATAGGATTTGGTAGTGACGATGCAGAATTTGAAGATGTGGAACTTAAGAAATACTTCCCTCCAGAGTTCCGCAATAGACTAGACGGTGTTATTGTGTTCGATAAACTAGATAAGAACACAATGATAAAAATTGTTGGTAAGTTCTTAGTACAGTTAAAAGAGATGTTAAAAGACAAGGAAGTTGACATAAGTATTACTGATGAAGCTATCGACGTATTAGTTGATAAAGGATTTAATCAAAAAATGGGTGCAAGACCATTACAACGTGTAATTGATAAAGATATTAAACGTCCGTTATCAAAAATGTTACTATTTGGCTCATTAAAAACTGGTGGAAAGATTAAAATAAATGTTAAAGATAAAAAATTTATTTTAGAAAAAGAGGAAATTAAACATACAGTCCACTAGGGAGATGTATGCATGATTAAATATGAAACTACAAAACTGTTTTATGACAAATATTTATTTAAACTTGGAATATATAATCCTGTTGCCTTCATCTTTCGCAATAAAAACCTAAGCCACGCTAGAACAATTATTGACGACCTACAATTACACCAAGAAGAACCCATCCAATATAAAACCTGTTCAGATGCTTTACGGCATATTGATCTTACAGTAGACGAATTACACGATTTAAAATACTTACTCACCCAATTCCAGGACCAAACAGATTTTATGGTACGTTGTGAACAAAATAAGATGGGGATTTTTTCAAACAACGATAGTTGGTTAAAACGTGTAGGTAAAAAACTTGATTGTGTTTGCGATTTTTATGAACCTGCAGACTCAACAATAGACTTACTTTTAAATAGCAAAAATGTACTAATTAAAAACGCACCATTTGACCACAAGTATAAAGTTACCCTTGGAGAAAACTCAATTGATCGTAACTTTTACAACTGGGCAAAAAATAACCCTGATAAAGTACGAGTAAGTCCTGGACTTCTTCGAACTATTCAAGAGAACGGCTATGTGAAGGGCAAATATCTATATTTTCGTGATGAAAAAGTCCTCACTTTAGCCATGCTTTTTTTAAGTGGCAATATAGGCAGAATTGATCGAATAGTTCTAAAGGAAGATGTAGATAAATAACATTATGTCCAGTATAAGCGAAACAATTTTAACAAATTCAGTACATCCTGGTGACAGTACTACAGTTACAGTCATAGGAGAGAAGTATAAAGGCGATGGATTTTATGGAAGAGCTGACGGTTTTCATACAGTTCAATATAATGTTGCCGGATTTAACGGTACTTTAAAAATGCAGGGTACATTAGCAGTAGCCCCTGTTGATGCTGACTATTTTGATATTGCTGGTACTAACGAAAGTAGTACAGATGGTAGTTTTTTTAGCAATTTTACTGGTAACTTTGTATGGGTTAGAGCTGTAGTTACATATACATCTGGTACAGTACAGTCTATACTATTAAATCATTAGGATACACCATGAAACACTTTATAAGCATAGTTTGGGAAAAGAAAGACGAAGATGTCGACGATGTAGTTGTTGATGCAGTTCTTGAATGTGCCGACGAAGCCTTACTTGAAGATGAAACAAACTATGAAATGGGTGAAACTGAAGAAGGTGGACTTATCCTTACTGTAGAGACCCATAAAGCACTTAAAGATTCAGAATCCACAATTGTAGCTGAGCGAATTGCCAACAAATTATTCGACATGGGCTACCAATCCTTCGACGTCAATATTTCCGTATAAGACTAAAGACTGATAAATACTCTATATAGGTATATAGGAGGATTTGTCATGTGTACTAACGACCAATGCGACAATGCTAACTGTATGTGTGATCCATGTGAATGCACACCAGAAATGCGTTGTGAATGCTGTACCAGAACAGAGTAGAGAATTATGAAAATAAAAGAATTAGATGAAAATGCACCCTGTTGGACTCAAGCAAATTGCGCCAAGACTAAAGATATAAATGTTGGAGAGCATGAAGCCAAGAGCGATCTAGGATGGAATATTATAGAAGATCTTCATATTCATATGAAGAATGACCCTATGTTTTATCGTAAGCAATATTATCCCTGTATGGCTAAACTTCAAGACCAACTTAAACAAGGTAATCCTATTGACGTTAAGAACGAAATGTTACCAATGGTGAATAAAGCAAGAGATCACTATTGTGCCAAATATAATCTTTCAAAACGACCCGAGGACTTACTTCAAGATGAAGAAGTTGACGCATTAGTAGAAAAAATCTACGGGGAAGAAATGGAGCTCTTTCGTGAAGGTGACTATTAATGCTGATTCGTCAACTAATTGAACAAGATGGAAAAACTGCGACATTTGCCTTTGGGCGAATGAACCCGCCCACTATCGGTCATTCTAAATTAGTTGACGTAGTAAAAAACCAGCCCGGTGATCCTTTTTTATTCTTAAGCCACACACAAAAACCTAAAACAGATCCTTTATCATTTGCAGAAAAAGTTTTTTTCGCTCGTAAATGCTTTGGTGATGGTATCACTATCGGTAGCGATAGTGTTAGGACTATTATTGATTGTTGTAAATTTCTTTACAACAGAAAATATACTGATCTCATCTATGTTGCTGGTGAAGATCGTGTAAAAGATTTTGATACATTACTAAACAAATACAACGGTGGTGATGATTACCAATTTAATTCTATAAATGTTATAAGTGCAGGACAACGTGACCCAGATGCCGCAGGTGCTGAAGGTATGAGTGCAAGTAAAATGAAAGCGGCCGCGGTTGACAATGATCTTCAAACATTTAAAAGTGGAGTTTGTAGTCCAGATCCTAAAGTAGCAAAAATGTTATTCAATAAAGTTCGTGATGGTATGGGTATCCAAGAAGAAGACATACAAATAATAGAATCAGAAGCAGATTTTTATCAACATTTATATGACGAAGGCAAGGGCGAATTTTTTCGTGGAGAAGGCAAAGGTGGCAAAGGGTTAGGACTTGGTGCATTGGGTAGAGGAATTTATCTTACATGGACAGAGTCTGCCGCAAATGCATTTTCAGTACATCATGGTGCTGACGGCGAAATTGTTAAGTATAAAGTGAAGCCAGGGCTAAAAATAGCTGATTATCAAAGCGAAGAAGTAGCAAAAATCAAAGCAAAGATGGGACTTAAACCCTGGGAGTATACTGGAGATCAATTGTACTCAGCAATACTAACAATGGACTTAAAAAAAGAAGATTATGATGGAGTAATTAGTGATAAAGCAGTTGAAGGTCTTGTAATCTTTGACGCTCAAAACGTAAGCAGGGTAGAAGGAGATAA
>Ga0310345_10002742_pt1 | contig 17390 bp, 15 predicted proteins | sample HC15DNA20500_MG_FD_204667 | JGI IMG/M metagenome (GOLD analysis project Ga0310345, IMG submission 204667) | Marine microbial communities from station ALOHA, North Pacific Subtropical Gyre - HC15-DNA-20-500_MG | ecosystem: Environmental > Aquatic > Marine > Oceanic | place: Pacific Ocean: North... | reverse complement strand
GCGAGATGGCCTTCGGCATGTCCGGGGGTGAAGAGGCAGCGAAGCTTCCAGCCAGCGGCTCCGGCCGGGCTGTCTCCCAGGTCGATGAGGTCGCCCTCGTCGAGCTCCCGATCAAAGGATCTCTCCAGCAGCTCGGCGGTTCGCCGGTGTCCCCAGCAGGGCAGGCTCCAGCGCTCCTGTACGGCATTGACCGCCCCGACGTGATCGATGTGATGGTGGCTGAGGACGATCGCCTCGGGCCGGTCACCCCCGGCGATACGGTTCTCGATGGCAGCCAGGAGGTGTTCCTGCTCTTTCTTTCCTGTTGGAGCCGGATCGATGATCACGAAACGGCGTGCTCCGGCGAGGAATGTGCTCGAGGGCAGAGTCACCGGCAGCGGCGGACAGTGGAAGGGGAGCAACTCGATTCCCGGCCCCCAGGGAATGGCGAGCCCCGATCCTTCAAAGGTCTCAGGGCTCGAGCGCAGGGATTCGAGGGTCCCGGGACCGATGCCGTTCTCGAGCTGGCGCAGGATGACGATCACGGGAGGGGCGAGGAGCAACTCTCCGAGTCGCCACTTCTCGAGAGCATCGGAGGGCGCCCACCAGCCGCCAGCGGCCAATTCTCCGGGGAGTATCTCGGGCTCGTCGCCGGTCTCCAGGAGGAAGAAGGTGCTCGAGTACCGCCGTTTCGAGAACCGCGGGGTTACCAGGCGGATGGCCTCCTGGAATGTACCGGGCTCGAGCCGGGCGCCGCTCTCCCGCATCGCGGAGAAGAATCTCTCGGCGCCGGCGTCGCCAGGAAGCCTCAGGCGGAGTTTTTTCAGATCGTCCCCGGCTGTCGTCGCGCCGCGCAGGGCCAGGATGCCGGTCTCCTCGAAGAGTTCCCGTACGGCGCAGCCGAGCAGCTCCGGGGTCTCGGTGTCGAGCCCGTCGGCCAGGGGGATGCTCTCGTCGCCCGGTTCGACCTTGCCCCCGGCAAAGGCGAGGTAGCCGCCGAGGAAGTTCAGCTCGATTGACCGGGTAACGAGGAAGACTTCCAGCCCGGCTCGCTGCCGGTAGAGAATGAGATTCGCCGTCTGACGGGTCATGGATGGCATTAGGGGCCCTGTGTCCTGTGCTTGCAAGTATCGAGGAGGCAGGGATCCGGCTCAGAATGCATAGCCGATGGAGAAGGAGAAGATCTCGGGTTGGTCCAAGGCCTGTTTCGAGAGCGCCTTCACCCAGTAGAGATTGACTGGTACGACCTGTCCGAGTAAGGGGAAACGAAATTGGAATCCCCCGCCGGCCGCGGTCCGCAGCCGGCCGGATGAAAAGTCGCCGAGTTCATCTTCGAGAAGGCCCCAGTCAAAGAGGACGAGTCCCCGCAGCTCACGGAAGAACAGGGGGGCGGAATACTCGACGGTTCCCCTGAGCAGGGCTCCTCCGCCGAGCGGCTCTCCCTGTTCATGGGGTCCGACCGCCCGGTATTCAAAACCGCGAAAGCTATGCGGCCCGCCGAGGAAGTAGTTTTCGTAGAACGGCACCTCTCCCGAGGCAGCCCCTATCCAGCCGGCCTCGACTCCGACGTGCAGGAGATGGCGCAGGTCGGCGTAGCGATCGAAGAGAGGCCTGTAGTAATCGGCCGAGGCGTTGCCTCGGACAAATCCAAGATCGGAGCCGGTTGGAGAGTCTCCCACATCGATCTTCAGCTCGGCCAACAGTCCCCGCGGCCCGCCATAGGTGTTGTTCTCGAGATCGGCGTAGCGAAGCGAGAGCCGTGGATAGCTGAGCAGGGCGCCGCCGGAGTCCGCCACGATGGTCGGCGGAGTCGAAGCGCTGAGACCATCGATGCCGACATCATCAATGTGCCAGGCGAGGGCGAGTGAGAGGTGGTGATCGTCGTCGAGGTACCGGCGGAGCTCCGGTTCGATCTTAACTCTGCTTTCCTCGTAGGGCGCGCGATAGAACAATTGCGAGCCGGCGCGCAAGGTGAACGACATATCGCTGGAGAAGAGGTAGGGTTCGTGAAAACCGAAAGTGTACTGGCTCTCTACGTTTCCGGGAATGATCTCGGTGTAGATCGACTGCCCTCCGCCGACGAAGGCGTTCGACCAGTCGGTAAGGCTGTGCGGAAGTGCGAAGAGATCGAAGTTTGTATGCTCCAGGCGGAAGTATCCGACCTCTCCCTCCCCGCTCGATGCCCCTCCTCCGAGATCCCAGCGCCCGACGGCCTCTCTTTCCTCCACGTTGATCTGCAGGTTCCTGCTCCCGGGTATTTCCGAGTCGCTCATGCTGAAAGAGACATCGCTGAAATGCCCGGTTGCCAACAGGCGGTCCATCGTCTCATCCATGGAGATGAGGCTGAGAGGATCTCCGCTGACGAGCCGTGAGTGCCTGCGGATGACCCGGTCGAGTGTCCTGGTATTGCCGCGGATCTCGATCTTGTCGACAAATAGGTGTTCGCGCTCATCGATCGTGAAGACCGCGGTGAGGTCCCGCTCCCCGGTATAGAGGAGCCGGACGGCCACCCGGGGGATGCGGTCGGAGCGTTCCTGGTAGATTCTCACCAGGGTTCGCTGGAGCTCCCCGACCCGGGCGCCGGAATAGAAGCCACCGGCTTCGAAGGAGAGGGCTCCCAGGAGGATGTCATCTCCGAAGACCTGGTTGCCCTCGAGGCGAATCTCCTGCAGGCGGTAGCGGGGGCCCTCGTGGATCTCGAGGGTGATCGTGACATCACGCAGGGAGGGGTTGATGGTGATTTCATCCAGGCCGACCCTCACATCAAGGTTCCCCCTGGAGCGATAGTAGATCCTGAGTTTCTCGAGAGATTCGCCGAGGCGGTGAGGAATGAAATATCCTCTCTCCACCGCTCCGAAGAGGCGCTCGGGTCGCAGCCCGCTGATTTCGATCAGCTCATTCCTCGTCAGCTCTGAATTTCCGATGGTGATCACATCCCGTATGCTCGCCCGCAGTCCCTCGTTGACGACGAGGTGGAGCCTGACCCGGCCCGGGGCGAGGGTCTCGAGCTCTGCATCCACCTGGGCGAAGAGGAAACCATCCTCCTGGTAGGTGTGCTCGATGATCTCCCGGGAAAGCTCGAGGTCCTCTTTTCTGAAGGCCGAGCCCACCGCGCGTTTGAGGGCCTCTCTCAGGGAACGCCTTGAAAGGGCTGAGCTGCCGGTGATCTCAATTTTGGCCAGGACCGGGACCTCCTGTACACGGATCCGGATGATCGGCGGCTTGCCGGGCACGGTGGCAACGGTCGGCGGCTCGACGCTCTCGATGAACTCCAGCTTCAAGAGGCCTTCTACCGCCCGTTGTCCGGCCTCGGGGGTCCATCTTTCGCCGGGCTCCAGGCCGCTGGCCTCGAGAAGCTTCTGGTGGGGAACCCAGCTTCTTCCCGGAAATTCCACGGCGCCGATGATCACGTCCACGGGCTCCTGGGCCACGGTCGTTCCGGTGGTTTGCGAGAGAAGCCAGAGCGCCAGGAGCGGAAAGGTCTTCGGTATTGGTGCGCGATGGATCATAGAAAGGAAAGCATAGAGAAAGGTGCCGGTAAGATCGAGCGGGAGGCTGGATTCAAGACGGCTCGGCGGGGTTGGATTCGTTGACCGGTGTCCGCAGGCTGAATACAATGATTCTCTTTTGCGCCCCGGGGAGCTTCTTCTCCAGGCCCGCCCTGGAACTCCAGGGCAAAGACGGGAAAGCATTATGGCTAAAGATATCCAGCGTAATCCAACTCGTTCCGTGCGGGTGGGCTCGGTCCTGATCGGACAGGAGCACGATATTCCCGTGCAGACCATGACCGCGACTCATACGCAGGAGATCGATGAGACCCTTTCCCAGATCGCGGATATGTTGAGCGCGGGCGCGGATATTATACGAGTTGCGTGTGACAACAATAAAGACGCCCGGGCGCTTGCGGAGATTCGCAAGGGGACCGATGCCAACCTGGTCGTCGACCTGCAGGAGAACTACCGCCTCGTTACCGAGGTCGCGCCGAATGTCGAGAAGGTGCGCTACAATCCTGGCCATCTCTACCATGTGGAAAAGAACAAGCCGGTGAGAGAGAAGGTGGAGTTCATCGCGGCTGTTGCGGCTGAGAATGATTGTGCGTTGCGGGTGGGGGTTAATTGCGGATCGGTCGACCCGCTCTATGCGGAAAAATACCCCGAGGACGGGATCGAGGCCATGGTTCGCTGCGCGGTGGATCATTGCGCCTACCTCGACGAGTTCGGCTTTACCCGCTATGTCGTTTCGCTGAAGGATTCCGATCCCGGGAAGGTCGTACGGGCCAACCGTCTCTTTGCCGGTGAGCGCCCCGACGTTCCCTTGCACCTGGGGGTGACCGAGGCGGGCCTGCCTCCCGACGGGATCATCAAGACCCGCATCGCCTTCGACCAGCTCATCACCGTCGGCATCGGGGACACGATCAGGGTCTCCCTGACACTTCCCAATGATCGCAAGGGTGAAGAGGTCGAGGCCGGGCACAGGATCATCAGGGATATCCGGGCAGGAAGGATACGCGCGGTTCCGGAGCATTGGGGGGAAGGCCTGAATATCATCGCCTGTCCAAGCTGTTCGCGGGTGGAGAATATGGCCTTCATCGATCTTGCCGAACAGGTCAAGGAGATGTCGGTCTATGCGGAGGAGCATAACCTGACCATCGCCGTTATGGGGTGCCGCGTGAACGGCCCGGGCGAGACCGATGACGCCGACCTGGGTCTCTGGTGCGGTCCGCGTACGGTAAACCTCAAGAAAAAGTCCGAACCCCTCGGTTCCTATACCTACGACGAGGTACTCGATCGGCTGCGGGAAGAGCTCGACAGGCTCATCGCTGCGCGAACCTGAGGACGAGGCCCGGGCCCGGAAGCAAGGAACAATGTCTTTTCAAGGTGATGATTCGAAGACGACCGGAGAGAACCGTCTCGCCGCCGTCGATGTTGACCGCTCGTCTCTCGGGGGGCGGGTTGATTTCTTTGTGATCCAGGATTACAAGGAGAACCGCCGCAAGTGTACCGTCCAGCCGCTCGCCGATCTGGAGGGGCTCGAGCTTCTGCGTCTGGGCATCCCTATTGTGGGGGAGGAGCTCGTGGAGGTGCCCGCCGGCATCCTCCTGGAGGTGGATGCCCCTGTGCTCGCCGCGGAGGACGCCTTGCATCTCAGCGGCGGAGGCCGTCTTCTTCTTCTCGATGCGACCTGGGTGCGCCTTGCCCCGTTGGTGCGCAGGCTGTGTTTCGAGGTCTCCGCCGGCATCCAGAGGCGCTCTCTTCCCGGGGATTTCAGGACGGCCTATCCCAGGCACTCGAAGCTCTTCGAGGATCCCGCTGGCGGTCTCGCCAGCGTGGAGGCGATGTTCGCATCAACGGTAATACTGGGAGCGCCCCGCGAAGAGCTCTTGCGGCATTATCGCTGGGCCGGTGAGTTCCTGGAGCTCAACAGGGAAGTTCTCTCCGGGTATGGATGGGATGGAGCCCGGGGAGAGGTTCACGGGTAAGGAGCGGCTACGTTCATGGATTGTCGAGAATTGTCATTCTCGGGACAGAGGGAGTGTCTCTCCGCCCGGTATAGAATCTAATCTCAGCATTGTTTTCCAGCGGAGGCGGCGGCATGGCAATCTATATGGGTCTGGACTCGAGCACCCAGAGCCTGACGGCGGTGGTCATCGAGGTCGATGGTCAGAGCAGGAAGGTCCTGGAGCAGCGCTCCATCCGCTTTGACGAGGAACTGGTTTCCTACGGCTGCCGCAACGGGGTGCTTGCGAACTCCGATCCCCTGGTGGCGCACTCCAATCCGCTGATGTGGGCGGAGGCTCTCGACAGGCTTTTCGAGGATCTTTCCCGCAAAGGGAACTTTCCGATCGGCGAGCTGCAGGCCATCGCGGGCTCGGGCCAGCAGCACGGAAGCGTCTACCTCAACGCCGATGCGGTTACCCGGCTGGCAGCCCTCGACCCATCGGTCTCATTGGTTGGTCAGATCCAGGACATCTTCTCTCGTCCTACCTCGCCAATCTGGATGGATTCCAGCACCGCGGCCGAGTGTGCGATGATCACGGCTGAGGTGGGAGGGGACCTCGAGCTCGCCGGCTTGACGGGATCGAGAGCCTTCGAGAGATTCACCGGTCCGCAGATCCGGAAATTCCATACAGAAGATCCCGCCGGCTACGAGGCGACCGATCGCATACACCTCGTCAGCTCTTTCATGGCCAGCTTGCTGGCGGGAGCCGATGCTCCGATAGATCCGGGCGATGGGGCTGGAATGAACCTGATGGATCTTCGCGAGAAGGACTGGGCCCCTGCGGCCCTCGATGCTACCGCTCCCGGGCTTGTTGACAAGCTGCCGGCCATCGAAGAGTCCTGGTCGGTGGTCGGACCGCTTTCGGATTTCTGGGTCGAGCGCCACGGCTGCTCCCCGAAAACCCGGGTGATCTGCTGGTCCGGGGACAATCCCTGCAGCCTGGTCGGGGTCGGTCTCGTAAAGTCCGGGCGGCTGGCGATCTCGCTCGGAACCAGCGACACGCTCTTTGGCTATCTCCCCGAGTCCCGGGTTGACCCGGCCATGGAAGGTCATACCTTTGGAGCGCCTACGGGTGATTATATGAGCCTGATCTGCTTCAAGAACGGTTCCCTGGCGCGCGAGAAAATCTGTAATGCCGCGGGACTCGACTGGGAGGGTTTTTCCGCCGCGCTGAGAGACACCCCGGTGGGCAACGGCGGCGCGATCCTGCTGCCCTGGTTTGAACCTGAGATTACACCCTATGTCCAGGAGCCGGGTGTCCGGCGATACGGTCTCAGCGCAGATGATGGCCCGGCTAACGTCCGGGCTGTCATCGAGGCGCAGATGATGGCCATGGCTATTCACTCCCGCTGGATGGGGGTCAAGCCCGAATCGATTTATGCCACCGGCGGCGCCTCCTGCAATAAGGAGATCCTGCACATCATGTCGCAGGTCTTTGACGCGGAGGTCTACCAGTTCAAGGTCGGGAATTCGGCCGCGCTGGGCGCCGCCCTGCGGGCGTACCATGCCGACGAGTTGGCCGGGGGCGGGTCGATTTCCTGGGACGAGATCATCGCTGATTTCGCGGAGCCGGTGGCCGAGAGTAGAATTTCTCCCGAGCCGGAGCTGGTGGCGGTCTACGATGAGTTGAAGAGAGTCTACGAGGCCTGTGAGGACCATGCCCTGGGCGGCGGCGGCGACCCAATGGAAAAAATCGAGGCTTTCGCGCAAAGATGAGCTCCTCTGCTTCAAATCGGTCCGCGCCTGTTCTCCTGCTTCTTTTCGCCCTGCTCCTGAGCTCCTGCCACGTCCGCATTAACCCTTTGCTCAAGAGGATAGACGAGCTTCGCCTCGCGGGCATCAAGGTCTACAGCGGGGAGGAGCTTAGCGAGTCGGAGAAGGAGACCCTCGTCGAGGAGTTTCATACTGTGGATGTTTCCTTCTTCAGGGTCCAGGAGCGGCGTGACGCTCTGCGCGAGCTCTATCGCAGGAGATTGAAGGCCGGTTATTACGATGACGACGACAATTTTTACGATGGCTCCACAGGTTCGTTTATCCCCCCCCCGGACCCGGAGTACCTGAGGCGCGGGAACGCGTGGAGAGGGAGAGACTGAGCGGCTCTTTTTGCAGGGAGCTGGGGGCTTTCAGCGGTAAATACCGCGGGTGATGCGTGCCGCTCCTGTTGTAGACTGGTTGGGGCCATCTCAATAAAACGATGCGAAAAAGGAGGATGCCTGTGCGGATAAACCGATCGCGGATCCTGGCGAGTCTATTTGTTTTCGTCGTCTCCACGCAGTTTGCCGCCGAGCTTGTCGCGGGAAACCAGTATCTCTGGCAGACCAACGCCTACGGCGATGACGTTCACGTCATCGAGGTCGGCAGCAATAAGGTCATCAAGCGGATCGTCGTAGGGCCCGAGCCCCACGGCATCGCCGCGCCGGACGATGCGAGCGTCGTCTACGTGGCCATCGAGGCGTTCAAGAAGCCGCAGGGGGAGCTGATCTGGGTCAATCCGCGCACCTACGAGGTCGAGCATCGCCTGACCATCGGCCCCAAGCCCAACCAGCTGGCCTGCACTCCGGACGGCAAGTGGGTCTACGTGCCCTGTAACGATGGCCACTATTGGGTGATCGATGGCGAGAGCCGCAAGGTGGTGGAGAAGATCAAGACCGGCGGGAGGCCGCACAATACCCAGGCTTCAAGGGATGGCCGCTGGATGTATCTTTCGCCAATGGGAAATCCCAGGCGCGTCACCATCGTCGACGTCAAGGCGGGGCACAAGGTCGCCGGGCACATTCCATTCTCGGCCTCGGTCAGGCCGCCGGCTCTCTCGGCCGACAACAAGCGCTACTTCCAGAACGTTGATGGGCTGCTCGGTTTTGAGGTCGCCGACATCGCGCAGCGCAAGGTGATCGCCCGTATCGAACACAAGATCCCAGAAAAATACGCCGGCAGGTCAAGTCGCTGCCACGGCCTGGCGATTCGTCCCGACCAGAAGGAGATCTGGTCGTGTAACGTGGAACACCAGACGGTGCATATCCACGACATCACCGATCCGGCCTACCCGGAGCTCGCCTCGCTAGAGATGATCGGCAGGATCTACTGGCTTTGTTTCTCGCCTGACAGCAAGTACGCCTATCTCGCCGTTCGCAGCAAGAAGAAGGTCTGCGTCGTCGATACCGCCAGCAGGAAGATCATCGGCTACGTCGAGGTCGGCAATACGCCCAAGCGCAACCTGGTGATCACTATAGGGGCCGGGGAGAACAAGGCCGCTAAATGAGAGGCCATTTTTTTCCTCTACCGGTGATCTTCAGTCCGGCGGCGGCTCTCCTGTTGATCTTCATGTCCGGGTGCCTGGCTTCCTGTCGGCCCCGGGAGCTTGCCGGGGGCGTCGGCAAGGGCAGGGGGCGGACGCTCTACGAGGTGAGCTGCGGGGCCTGCCACCAGGTGGATGGAGAGGGGAAGGAGGGGGTCGCCTCTCCGCTGGCGGGTTCTGAATGGGTCACGGGCTCCGAGGGCCGCCTCCTTCGCATAGCTCTCGATGGCGTGCGTGGGCCGATCATGGTCCGGGGGCGGCGCTACCAGCTCGAGATGCCGGCGCTGCGTCATGTTTACGATGACGCGGATATGGCGGCGATCCTGACCTACATCCGCGGAGCCTGGGGTAACGCCGCGCCCGCGGTGACGACCGGGGCGGTGGCGGCGGTACGGTCGCGAACCGCCAGCCGGGGCGATTCATGGACGGCGCAGGAGCTCAACTCCCACTAGGGGCGCCGACCGGGGGGCGGGCGACGGGAGGCTTTCAGGATGACTTCGCCTTCGTCCGTTTCTGGGAGAACATCCACTTCCACAGCTCCTGGTTTTTGTAGGCAGGAGTCCAGGCATTGTGGCGGACCCCGGGGAGCTCGGTATAGCGCGGCTTTCCTCCCGCTTTCTTGATCGCCTCGACCATCTCGCGGCTGCCCGCTACGGGCACGACACGATCTTTCTCGCCATGAAAAACCCAGATCGGGATGGGGGCTATCTTCTTCGCGTTCGAGGCCTTATTGCGTCCGCAGACCGGTACGCCCGCGGCAAAGAGCTCCGGCTTGCGGGCCATGGCCTCAAAGGTGCCGTAGCCTCCCATCGATTGCCCCGTGACATAGACGCGGTCCGGGTCGATCGGCAGCTTCTTCAGCAGTTTTCCCACCAGCTCGAGAGCATCGTCCAGTGACTCTCCTCTCCAGGAGCCCTGCTTGCTGACGGTAGGGGCAACGATAAAGCAGGGGTACTTGCTTCTCATCTCAGGCCTGGCAAGCACGGTATTGGCGAGGCAGTTGCGTTCCCAGTTTTTGTTCCCCCTCCCGCCTGCGCCATGGAGGGCGAGAACCACCGGGTACTTTTTTCCGGTTTCGATTTTTTCCGGCTTGAGAAGGGCGTACTGAAGAGTTCGTGAGGAGTCGGCCTGGTATTCTGTTTTCTCAAAGCCCTGGGCGAAGGTCTCGGTAGCGCAGGCGATGACCAGGATGACAGAAAAGATCAGGAGAGATCTCATGGGGCCTCCGTAAAAAATGGTGAGCTGGGAGGGGCGGTCCGGTGAAGTCACCGAGCCAGCCGGCATCGTACTGCGCCGACCGGTGAGATCCCATCAAAACAGGTCCTTCGTCCGCTAAAAGGAGCTTCACTGTCTCTGCAGGAGCTCGAGGTAGGGAACGGAAATGAAGAGCTCCTTGTTGAGCTCCAGCAGGCCGATCACCTCTTCACTCTCGGCGGTCCCTTCCCTGGCGTCGATCCCTGCCAGCACGGTTTCAAGCTCGAGGAAATCTCCGAGACCCTTGACCCGGTCAAGATGGACCCGGGTGTTTCGATAGAGCCAGAGGGCTCTCTGCTTCTCGACTATTCCAAGGATGCCGAGGGAATGCTCCAGGACCGATTTGAGTTCGTGGGCGTCCTCCAGCCGGAGAATATCGTAATCCGATTCCCTGGGGCCGCTGTCTTCTACAGAGCGCCTGTAGGAGATCAGTTCGCAGGGGCGGCCTTCCACCTCGCGCAGCTTCAGCCAGCCCGAGGGCGCATTGAAGAAGGTGTCTACCTGCTTTCGGGTCCACTCGAGATTCGCCCCGATGGACATCAGCTTTTCCTCGGTTTGCGCTCGCCCGGCAAGCGGCGTCTTGATCTCGATGTTTTTCAAGTCAGCTTTCCCCGGTGGACCTTCTCGAGCAGCGCGTGGCCCGCGGGAACCGCGAGCTCGAGGAGCCGCTCATCGACGGTTTCCAGCTTCTCGAGCTCCAGCTCGGCGGCTGCGTGCCGGTACATGCTTCCAAGGATGCCGCCCGCGGCGACAAGAATGGCGCTGCCGCAGCCGCGCACTGGCTCCAGCTCGGCCGAAAGGAGCAGTCCGCTGAGATAGGCGCCGTTCTCCCGGGGCTCTTTTCCGCCGAGCACCTGGCGGGTCCTTGCGGCGAAGAGTCCGGCTGAGAGCCCGTCCTCGGCGACGGCGCGTACGCCATCGAGAAAGGCATCTTCCAGTCCATCGAGGGTTTCGGGCTCTTCGACGGTATGGCGGAGGATGCTGTGGCTGGTGAGGATGGCGTAGAGTTCGCCGGTCATGAAGGTGCGCAGGGCGTTTATTTTTCCGTCCCGGGCACTGAGATGCTTGGAGTGGGTTCCAGGGAGGATGAGCAGGGTCGCCTCGCTCCTCCTGTCGAGGAGCTCCAGCAGGCCCAGCGCCTCGGTCTCTTCGCCGCGAAGGATGTCATCTTCGCTCCTGAGGCCGGAGACCAGGCGGACCGGGTGGGGAAGGTTCTCTTCGAGCGGACCGAGGTCTGCCACGACCGCCTCGCTGCCGTCGAGGGGGAACGGCAGGCCGGCGTAGTCGAGCTCCCGCCAGCCGATCGAGGAGCTGGCCATCCCCGAGATCCACAACGGGATCCCGGAGGTGTCCGCCCCGGAGCCGGCAGGCAGCTCCCTGATGCGTTCGAGCAGACAGGTGGCGAAGCGTCCGGGGTCTTCGCCCTCGAGCCGGTCGATGCCGTCGTTCGTGTGGACCTCCGCTGCTATCTCGAGAGAGGAGGCGTCGACCAGCCGGAGGCGGAAATTTGAGGTGCCCCAGTCACAACTGTAAAAAGAATGACCCATCGTGCGTGATCCTGGACAGACCGAAACAGGACTTTTGGTTACAATAACCCGCCTTGTCGGCCTTGTCGCCGGGATTGTTGAGACTGAAGAGCTGCCGGAGAGAGATTTCCCATGCCAAAGGTTTTGCTGCCGATCGGTGACGCGACCGAGGTGCTTGACACCATGTACCCGGTCTTCCGTCTGCCCGAGGATGACTTCGAGGTCGTGGTCGCGGGCCCTGAGGCGCGTCGCTACCATATGGTATTACACGAGGTCCCCCCCGATTCCGATTGGGACATCACGCGCGAGAGTCCCGGCTATCATATCGAGGCGACGGTGGCCTTTGCCGATGTTGACCCGGAAGAATACGCAGGCCTGTTCGTTTCAGGCGGCCGGGCCCCGGAGTATCTCCGTTACGACGAGGACCTGCTGCGGCTCACCAGGCATTTCTTCGAGGCCGGCAAGCCGGTGGCCGCGCTCTGCCACGGCGTCGAGATTCTCACCGCGGCCGGCTGCATCGGCGGCAGGACGCTTACGACGGTCGCCAAGTGCGCCCTCGATGTCGAGCAGGGCGGCGCTACCTACGTGGATGAGCCGACGGTGATCGATGGCAACCTGGTCACCGCCCGGACCTGGCACGACAACACCCCGTTGTTGAAGGCCTTCGTGGAGATGCTCAAGAGCGCCTCGCGGTGAGGCGTCCTATAGCTCTACCCTGCGGTAGCTCAGCTCCCATTCCTTCATCCATTCGAAGGAGCGCGGCCGGATTCGGTAGAGCACGAAGTGTTTGTCCGTCTCACCATCGGGAAAGAAGCCACCCCAGAGCTGGGGGCTCAGCGTCGTTTCCATCAGCTTCTTCTTGACGGAGGTGTCCTCGACTTCCTCGGCCTTTCCGGCCACGCGGACCTGCCAGTGCTCAGCGTCGACAAAGCAGAGCTCCACGTTTGCATTGGCACGGATTTCCTCGATCTTGCGGGTAGCGGTGTGGCTGGGGACGAGGATCGAGAGGTCATCCTGGAGGAAGGCGCAGACCGGGCGAACCCTGGGACTGTTCTCGACAGGGCAGAAGGTGGCCAAATCACCGTAGACACAGCTTTTGATGATTCGGACAATGGTTTCCCTGGTTTCGGGGTCGAGCTCGCTCACGGTATCTTCTCCGGTTGACCTGATTGGGCGCCTGTAGCCGCTGAACGTTTCGGTCCAGATTAACCGAGGTCCGGATGAAGTAAAGAGCCCCGGTCCGAAATCAATGAACCCGCTCTTTTTAATGAGGTGACCATCGTGAAGCTTCCCGTTCTCCTGCTTTCGGCAATGGTATTCGCCGTCGTGATTCCTGCTGGCGGCACCGGCAAGGCCGACAGGATCTACGAGGTCCCGAAGGTCGAGGATTTTGAAATCACCGGCAGCGGCGGCGCCGCCGCCTGGGCGAAGGCGGCCTGGGGAGATATGAAGAGGGAGGGAAAAGACGGGCTCACGTATTTTTCGCGTTTCAAGGCGGTCTATTCCTCCAAGGGACTCTATTTCTTCATGTCAGGGAGTGACGAGCTGCTGTCCGCCACGATGCAGAAAGATTTTATGGACCTCTTTCTCGAGGATGTCTTCGAGGTCTTTTTGTGGCCCGATGAGAGCCGCCCGCTTTATTTCGAATATGAGATCTCCCCCCTGAACCGTGAGCTACCCCTCCTGGTGACGAACATCTCCAATCGCATCATGGGTTGGCTCCCCTGGCATTATTCCGGTGATCGCAAGGTTCGCAAGAAGACCGGAGTCATCGGCAACAAGCTGGAGCCGGGCGCCGCGATCAAGGGGTGGAGCGCGGAGTTTTTCATCCCCTTCAAGCTGCTGGAGCCCCTGCTGAACTCGGTGCCGAAGAAGGGGGATCGCTGGCGGGCGAATTTCTACCGGGTCGATTACGACGGGGGCAAGACGACGAAATGGGAATGGTCGTCTGTGAGCGGGGATTTTCACAGGCCCCGGGACTTTGGAACCCTGCTGTTTCGCTGACCGGAGCGCTCGCCGCTGGATGGAAAAAGCCCCGGTCTCCGGGGGGGAGGCCGGGGCCTGAATTTGTCCGGTTCAGCTCAGATAAACATCTTGGTCACGGGTTCGTCAGAGTCGGCCATCTTGATGGCTCGCCCGATGGCCAGCTTGTTCTCCTTCACCGGGTTGATCCGCAGCATGGAGAGCAGCGTTGCGTAGAGCTCGCCGATGTAGACCGGGCGGTTTTTAACCTCCTGTCCATCAGCGCTTGACGACCCGATGACTGTTCCTCCCTTGACGCCGCCGCCGGCGACCAGCGCGCTGAAGCAGCGGGGGAAGTGGTCTCGCCCGTTGTTGCGGTTGATCTTCGGCGTCCTTCCGAACTCTCCCATGCAGACGATCAGGGTCGAGTCGAGCAGGCCCTTGGAGCGCAGCGCCCTCATGAGCCCGCTGATGGCGGGGTCGAGGATCGCGCCGCGCCCGCTGACGGCGTTGAAGTTGTTGGTGTGGGTGTCCCAGCCGCCGAGGTTCATCTCGACGAAGGGAACGCCCTTTTCCACCAGGCGCGCGGCCATCAGGGCCTGGAGGCCGAAATTGTTCAGGCCGAAGCCTTTTCGCACCGCCTCGGGCTCATTGCGCACGTTGAAAACCTTGGCGCTGGGGGAGTCGAGGAGGCTGAGTGCCTTCTTGCGCACGGTCCTGTGGCCGGCGAGGAATTCACCGCGTTTTGACGACAGGTATTTATTGTCGAGCATGCCGAGCAATCCCAGGCGGGAATTGAAACGGCTCTTGTCCACGTCGCCGGGATATTGCAGATAGGGCACCGGGCGGGAGGGATTGTCGACCTGGAAGGGTCCGTAGCGCACTCCCAGGTAGCCCGGCCCGTAGGAGCCGCCGCCGATGGAGACGAAGTGGGGAAGCTCCGAGTCATCTTTCCCCAGCTCCTTGGCAACGAGGGCGCCAAAGGACGGGTGGGTGATCGCGCCGGTCATCCTGTAGCCGGTGTGCATGAGGTAGCTGCCGCGGGAGTGATCTCCCTCCGGCGAGGTCAGGCTCCGAACGAGGCAGACGTCTTTTGTCTCCTTGGCGATCTCGGGGTAATGCTGCGCGATCTGGAAGCCACCCGCCGTATCGATCCCCTTGGTCTCGCCGCCGTTTCGATGGTCGGGTTTCGGATCCCAGGTATCGAGCTGGCTGGGGCCGCCGCCGAGCCAGACCAGGATGCAATTCTTGGCCTTGCCCTTCTGCCAGGGCGGGATCCCTCCGACAACGGTTTTGCCGCGGTTGTCCTGGGCCTGCAGCGCGGTGGCCGATCCTCCAGAGGCCCAGCCGAGCACCATCGAGCAGCCGAGGCCGCCGACTCCGACCCTGAGGAATTCACGGCGGTTCTGCGAAAAGAGATTGTTCTGCATGAGTGCTTCCGTGTCAGTAGGTTTCATTCTCGTTCCTTTCAAGCCCCGCGGTTCATGCGCGGCCGTAGTTTCCCTCTTTTTCCGCCCCTTAACTCGAATGCAGGAACTCCGCTGAGTTCAACAGCGCCCAGTGAATGTCCGCGAGCGCCGATTGGCGCTTGGCATCGTCCCTCGCGCTCATCGCGTGGCGGCCGAAGGCGCTTCTCTCAGCGGCCGAAGGCAGACGGCCAAGGGTCACGAGGAAGAGCTGATCGACATGCCTGCTCGGCACGATTCCGTGCAGGACCACATCCAGGTTTCCAGGATACTTTTTCTGATAGCTGGCGTGGTAGGGCCGCGAGGCCGGCGCCTTGCTGGAGGTGAACTCTCCGTTGAAGAGGAGCAGCACCTGCAGCACGGTTCCCTGGAACTCCGTCCGCTTCTCGGTTTCATCGACCCCGAAGCGCCTGACGAATTCGCGTTCCGCTTTCTGGACGTAGCTCTTTACCTGGCGGGCGTTGTTTTCCGGATGCGGGTCTTCCATCCCGGTCGCCCTGAGCACGGAGCGCACCAGCACCTCCGGTTCGAGCGGGCGGATGGGAATGGTGGTGAAGAGGTCGTGCTCCTCGCCGGGGACGATACCGCCGGGAACGCCCTGGACGGCCTGCTGGCGGTAGGCTCCGGTCAGGACGATGATCTTCTGCAACCGTTTGAGATCATAGCCGCTGTCTACGAAGTCCCTGGTCAGGTAATCGAGGACGGCGGGAAGGATGATCTTGGAGTCCTCCGAAAAATCGTCGATCGGATTGACGAAGCCCTTGCCCAGGAAGCGGGCCCAGACCCGGTTCACGAGGCTGCGGGCGAAGTACTTGTTCTTTTCCGAGGTGAGCCATTTGACCAGGTTCTTACGCCGGCTGGAGGCCCCGTAATTGGTCACCTTCGCCCCCTTGCGGGCCATCATCATCTTCGATTCCATTTTTTTCTTGTCGAGCTTGCTGGCCCCGGTCTTCGGTTTCGCAATGGGATCGAGGGGACTGTAATTCTCCGGCCTGTCGTAGCGTACGCCGAAATACATCGGCGGGATTTTCATGGGGCGGTGGCCTTTTTTCATCGGCGGCATGGTGATCTCGCCGCTGGAGCGTGAGCGGATCCCGTACCTGCGGGAATTGCCGCCGGCCCGGTCATAGTCCCTGTAGCGCTGGGTGCGTGCGAAGAAAGCCGCGAAGCCGAAGAATTCCTCGCGCTTGACGTCCGCGTAGGGGTGGTCATGACATTGAGCGCATTCGATCCGCGTGCCGAGGAATACGCGCGCGACCTTGCCGGCCATGTCCTCGGGCTTGGCCTCGTAGCGCAGGTAGAAGTTGACGGCCGGATCGTTCTCGGGAAGCCCGGCGCTCAGGAGTACCTCGCGGGCGAGCTTATTGTAGGGCGTGTTGGCCAGGAAGTTTTTTCGCAGCCAGGTGCGGAAGCTGCCGCGATCGAGTCCATCGGTATTGCCCTTGCGTCCGATGAGGGTATGTTCCCAGATCTCCGCCTGGAATTCCGCATGATCGGGGGTCTGGAGAAACCAGTCCGACCACTTGCCGACCTTGTTTCGTGCGCGGTCGTTGAGGAATTGATCGAGCTCGTCAGGGTAGGGAATGACCCCGCGCAGGTCGATGGACAGGCGCCTGAAGAAAGCGCTTTCAGAGGCTCTCGGGGCTGCGTTGGTGAACGCCCCGCTCCAGACCTCGTGCAGCAGACGGTTGATCTCGGCCGCGGCCTGCTCCGGTTCAGGCGGCTTGGGCGTCGCCTGGGAAACGGTTCCGGAGAGCAGCCCGAAAAAAACGACCAGAATTCCGGCAAGTTTGGTTTTTGAGGTCCTGTTCATCGCTCTTTCGGTAGATCTGAGTGTATTCAGGCTTTGCACTACGCTTCAAGTTACCTATTATAGTTTGTTGTATTCAGTTACATCCAAGTCTTTTCAGGACTTCTGTACAGTCCCACGGCTTTTTCCACCCGGAAAGCGGCTTCTACGGTGCTGATATGAGGCTCGGTTCGATTCGATTAAAATCACTTAATTGCCTGTCGCTTCTTGTCTTGTCGCAGGTTTTCTGGGCTCTTCCCCTGGCATCTCAGGTTCCGACCCGCCCCCTCGGGGCGCCAGCCGGGGCCATCATCAGCCCCAAGACTTCGGGGACTGGAAAAGAGTCGAGCTATCTCGAGTGGGCTCCCAAGCTCAATGCCGCCTTCCGTGATTTCCGGAGAGGACGCAGGACCGCGCCGAGCAAGGTCTTCGCCGACTTCCTGCGCACCGAGAAGAAAAACCCGATCCCCCGCAAGTTTCTTTCTGAGATCCTGATCTCCCAGGGCAAGCTGGAGGAGGCGCGCTCGGTTCTCGGCTCCACTCTTCGAGCTAAGCGCGCTGATGAGATCGAGCCGGTACCGCTGACGGATTGGCATATCCTGGCGCCGTTCAAATACGAA
>Ga0310345_10002741_pt1 | contig 17401 bp, 19 predicted proteins | sample HC15DNA20500_MG_FD_204667 | JGI IMG/M metagenome (GOLD analysis project Ga0310345, IMG submission 204667) | Marine microbial communities from station ALOHA, North Pacific Subtropical Gyre - HC15-DNA-20-500_MG | ecosystem: Environmental > Aquatic > Marine > Oceanic | place: Pacific Ocean: North... | reverse complement strand
TGTTGTATAATGTTGTGTCCAAGTTTCTGCTACTATAGGAGCTAATAACTTATCACCATCTACAGCAACTTTTGTTCTAGTCCCATCAAGATTAGTATCAAATAATTCGTCTTCAAGTTCATAGTCGGGAGGCTCGGCAACTAAAACTGAAGTAGTGGTAGATAGCCCCGCATTCCCATAAATATCATAGGGTGTTACTTTATAGGTATACGTTCCTGCTGCCGATTCAAAGGTAGTTGTAAATGTTCCAGTAATCCTACCTATCTCTGTTATTCCTCTTTCAACCTTATAATAATCTATATCGAAGAATCCAGTAGATGCCGTCCAATAAAGCAAAACATTATTATCTATAACCGACGGAGTAAGTGTTATCGCTGTAGGTGCAGTTACACTAACAGAAATAGCAAGTGCATTATCTGATTCTGTTCCTGATGAATTTACAGACTTTAAAGTATAAGCAGTAGTTCCTACAGTTATAGGTTCTAGAACAACTCTTGTAGAAGCAGTTTTTAGTATCTTATCTGCTGTAGCGTAATCTGCTCCCTGTCTTAAATCAAAGTATTGAATGTTACTAGGATCAGGATTAATCCACTCGATAATTAAATTCTTCCCCCCTGAATAAGAATAAGTTGTAACATCCGCAGGAGTTATAGCTGTACCTACAGCATCAACTAAAGTAGATACGGGAAGAGGATTAGCAATAGCATCTACTTCACTAGCAAGCTCAGCTAAACAAGTAGCTATCATATTCCCAACGGGGTCAGGTCTTGATATCCTAACTCCTGTAATGGGATCGGTAAGTTCCTGTCTGGTATTACGTATAGAACTAGCCAGGGCCAGGATCTTTGTTTTATTGATAGCCATTAGGTTATAGCTGGTCCCCATTTAAGGGCAGCTTGAACTGTTATTTGAGTTAGAGTAAAAGATTCATTAATGGCATCTGTTTGTAATTTAAATGATAATGCTTCAGAATCAACTCCTACATGAACTGAAATTGATTTGCCAGGACTACTAGCTAATGCTACAGAAGCTAGTGTTCCTAGAGCAGAAGCATCATATCCTAATGTAGTAATATCTAAATTCCCCGTCCCTTTAACTCTTGCTATGAACCTTTCAAAATGGCAAGTTTCATTTCCTTCTCGTAGTCTACAAAGCCACGTTTGAATACGAGGAGTAGGTATTGCTGTACTATTATCATTAGTAGCAGCGCTACTTATTCGATATATATTATTATCCGCAGAACCCCAATGTAATACTGGAAAACTATTGGAGTCAAATCGTACCAGTATAGAAGTAGGGTCCATGTTAGATGGAAAAGTCCATACTGCCCATCTAACCTTAAAGGGTTCTAGAGATCTAGAATAATCCCCAACTAATATATGACTATTAGCAGTGGCAGAATCCAAGGGGACCGCAATATAAATCTTCTTACTAATAGAATCAATAACTACTTGAACCTTATCAAAATGTGCAGGGTTAATTCTTTTCCAAAGACTTTCTATTTTATACGTTAATTCTCTTTCAGCAAAAATTCCATTAAATAAAGACAGCCCCTGCTTTGTAGCAATAAGAACATAATCTAAATTTGTTCCTTGGGTATCCAAAACCGTTCCAACACCAAAAGCTCCAGTACCAGCACCCTTATCTATGCTTATCCATGTCCAAGTGCCAGGATCACCTCCATTATCGGACACTGCATAGAGTCTATTAGATTTACTGAGATAAAGAATTTCTCTAAATTCAAAGGCATTACGTATAGAATCGGACTCTTCAGGAGCTATCTTAATAAAACCAGAAATTGCATCGAAAGATTCCGGCTCGTTAATCTTAGAGATTCTTATATAATTCTCCCCGCCATCCTCTCCCATAGTGATCATACGACCACTAAAAGATACCAGATTTACAGCCGCCGGAATTTCATCTACTTGGTTAAATAGGTAATCTGCCCTATCTATTAGGGCTACGTCATAAAAGTCAATAGTGAGAGTAGTACTTGTGTTATTAGCAATAGTCCCATTAGGAACAAAATAATAACTGTAACCATCTTGATTCCCAGTATCAGAAGCTGTCGCAATAGATTTGGTAGCAATAAGATGTCTTTTTGTAACAACTCCCGAGGCTCCTGTTGGGATATCTGAGAGATCAACTTTCTTGGTCCCATCACTCGTAAACTTGGCAAAAGTATCAGGACCAGGTATTGTGTAATATCCCGAAGCAGTCTCATATACCACAGCATAGTAATGAACCCCGGTTTCTATAACTCCACTAGTACTGCTCTCGGCAGCAACCATAAGACCGGAAGGTTTAACTCCTGCTGCTTTTCTAGCTACCCCTGAACCATTATAAACATAAACAAATTCGCTGGCTTGCCCCTCAATCCTATTATGAGGAGTAATATAAGCCCTATCAAAAAAGACACACATCGAGAAATCGGTCATCCCACTAATAGTCAAGATAGCAGATGACATATCAGTAGAATCATAAATAGAAGTTCCACTTAATACAAGAAGGCGGCTAGCCTGTCCCTGCATCTTAAACTCGTGGATTCTAGTTATTGCTGAAGCATGAGTTATATCTACAGCAGAACCGTCTCGCGTAGTTATATCATCCCCATCCCAAGTAGTATTGAGACAGTCTATGAAATGATCCTTTGGAACCGTGTCATCCTGACCACGGTCCCAAAGTCCATTAAAACGAGAGATATTAATATCTCTATAAGGAGGCATTTACGACCTATTAGACCAAGCAGCTACGTGCTTGATGTTTAGAGTTTTGGTAGCCGTAGTAGTACTACGAACTAGCAATACAGGTGTAACTTCCTCATCTACATCCAAAGCAATGCTAATCTCAGAACCTACCTGAGCTTTATCTACAAAGAATCTAGCATCGCCATCACTAGCAATTTCTACTCTAAACCTCTGATAAGTCCCCGCAGCCACGGTTGTTGATAGGTCAACTCCAGTAGCACTAGTAGCAATGCTAGCAGCTGCATTACTCTTATTATGAGCCGCAAAAAGGCCATCAGCATCAGTTAGCCCTGCATCCATTAGTACACCACATAAATCATCTTGTACTAGAGTAAGAGTAGTAGAGCTGCCTGTTACTGGCGGGTCTAGAGCATCTGCGGCGGTCCCTAGAAAACCTACAAAGAAACTCATAGCAGTAATAGCAGCTGGAGTCATTTGGGTATCAATAACTAGAGTCCCATGAGTATCTGGCTGCCAAGCTACAGTAGAACTACCAATACCAATAGCAGCTATATGAGCTGCTTCATTAGTAGTAGTAAGCTGCCCTACCTGAGAACCCTCAACTGTAGTTCCTTGGATACAACCAGAATCTGTCTCGGCAATACCCTGACCAAATACCCTAGCATTAGCGCCGTTAGCACTAGCAGTAGTATCAGCAATAGCTTTTACTGAACCGCCCCTGAAATCCTCACGGAAACCAATAAGGTTTGGCTGATCAAAAGACTGGGGAGTCCAGTAAGGAGAAGCCTTAGTACCTTCATTTGTATAAACAATTCCAGTACTTACATTAGTGTAGGTAGAAAATGCACCTACAATCTGTGCCCCTGTACCATCTGTACCACTAGTAGGACTACCTGTACCTACGGTATGAAAGATACCATTAGAAGCTCTATCTTTCAAATCCGCCCACATATTAGCAATTTTAATCATTTCATGCCCTCTCAGACACAGCAGCTAGGCTGCCAAAATAACTATCCACGAAGTGTTTTCCTGAAGGAATGTCTACGCACTCCCATACCTTGGCTAGTTCTAGTACCCCGTCTAATAAGTTCATTAAGGAAAAAGACTGCCTCAGCATCTATAGATTGGCCGAGGACGGGGTTTTGTCCATTAAACTTAGCTGCTAAAGCCGCGGATCTAGCAGCAATAAAACCTAGCCCATTAAGAATACCTAATGGACTACTAACTCCTGAGATAGCGGACAAACTTTTAAGGTAGTAAACTCTAACTTCTCTTGCTTCTGTTGCTCCTAGAAATTGTATTAGTTCTTCTCTCCATACCCAGAATCTTAAGTGACTTGTTTGTTCATCGTCAGGTTCCCAAATCTTTTGTTGCATATCTACATAGGTAGTTTCCCCTGAAGCTCTCTCTTCTAAATGTCTAGGCTCAATCATATCTGAAGGTTGATTAACACCCATAGTTAAATCGCCAGCGCCTATTGTAACAGTAGATGAGACTTCATTTAGTACAGAAATCCCATTATTGTGGAATCTCAACTGAAGTTCTCTATGTGCCCTCTTAATATAAGGTAACATAATAGCATCAGTAAACCTAGTCTTACTAGGATCATTCAGGAATACCGATGTTGCTTCAGTAATAGCATCTGACGCTAAATCAGGCATTTACTTGCTCGCAGATAATGGTTTAGGATTGGGAGTTTTAGGAACGGGAAGCCCCGCAAAATTCATTTTATCAAATTTTTCTGTATCTAAGACACAATTACAATTATAACAAACTACTGCTCTAGGGTCTACTACATGATAACAAGCAGGACATTGCTTCTGTTCTTCAGGAATAGTATCAACCCAGGGCTTATCTAGCTCAAGAAATCTCGCTGCTGATCTCTGCAAATCAGAGATAGTTTTAAGTTGATGTGTTCTCTGCCAATCATCATCAGCTAGACGAACTAGAGCTTTAAACCAATTAATTTGATAGCCACGGAACTTCTTAATCTTATCAGCAAACTTAGTAGTTGCTTCTGCTACAGTCCAATCACCCGGCTCATAAAATAGTCCCGGCTTAGCAACTTCAGTTCTAGCAAGAACCGCCGTAGAAAAGTCTTTAATAATAGCCTCAGCTAATTCCTCAGCTATCAGAGGAACTTTCATAGACCCGCGATTAGAATCTACATAAACATAGCAATGGGCAGTCCCTACAATTAAGGTGGAAATCCCTTTCCACGGAGCAGCAGGAATCACGTAATCACTAGGATAACAAGGTTTATTCTCTCTCAACTCAAAAGGAACTTGAGAGATTATAGTAACCTTCCTCATGTCTTTCGGCATTTTTCATCTCCGGAAATAAATACAGCCGTCCCGTGACTGAATTGCGAAGCCAAATAGGGAGACTCATTTTCAAAATAATCGTAATAAAAATCCACTTCCTTTTCAAATTCTGCTTGTTCTTTTAGTGCAATATCTTTCTCAGTAAATTTATCTTTAGCTTCAAAGAGATACTTATGAACTAGAAACTTTACTGCCTTCCAGACAGGCTCCTGGTAAGTCTCATCTTTCTCAAAAATCCAGAACGGCTCATAAGAGTAGTTCTCTACTAGTTCTGAATTTTTGGTAGCATCAGTAAACTTTTCAAGAACCCACCTGTCGGGTTTAAAAGGATATTTAGAAACTTCTCTAAGCCCTTTAAAACTCCTGAGAAAAATATCTGTTCCTTTATAGTACTCGTCAAATTCTCCGAACCTTTTTTCAGTTTCACTTGTAGTCCAAGCTAACCTGAAGTTAGGATGTCCTTCTTGACTGCCGAAATATTTAACGAGTTTCTCGTTAATATCTTGTACGTATGTAGGTAACATTTTAAATTTCGGAGGGAGTATCCCCACTGGGAATAAGAGATACTCCCTCCACTCCTCTAGTAACCCGAAGGAACAGATAGATCAGAGATATAACTGCATCCCGCCGGATTATCTACGAAGAAATTAAACGAAGCTACGAGATAGTACAACCAAGCGGCAGCCACGCCACCATCTGTGCTACGAGCCTCGAAGAGCTTTTTACCATGCTCTTCGCCATAGAAACCAGCGGGCCGCATTTCTGCACGCCCCCAGTTATTTTTCTTAACAAAGTCAATCCTAGTCTTATCCCAAGCAAAATGCTCGCGGACTGGACATCCAGCCATTTGCATCCCACCTGCTCCACCAAAGAATAGGTTAAGACCTTCATCCTTAGTAGTCTTCTGGATACTCTGGACCAACTGTCCTAGTTCCTCATAAGCCTGGACCTGACATGGATGCATCCAAGCCACACATTCCTCGCCACGAACCTTCATGCCGAGTCTATCACCAATCTTGTTAACTGCTAGTCTAGCAAATGGCAGAGCCAATGCAGCATTAGCAGTAACACGATTAGCCCTAATCTCAGGGAAATTAGCTCGATTCATACTGAGCCAAGTTCCAGTGCTAGCACTATCATGGTGATAGGGAACACCTAGCAGAGAAGTAGGAGGAGTAGCAGATAGGCCAGAAACAACAATCTTATCTGTTGCTGCTGAACTACTAACATTAGAAGCTAGCCTAACCTGATTATTTTCTAGGTCAATCAGGTCAATAGCCACGCCATCACCAGTGGTACGACGAGTACCTAGACCAGTGGCATAGACGTTAACATCCTGACCAAATCGCAGGAGTCTAACACCAAAGCCATCAGTAGTACAAGTGTAGGTATCTTTACTACCACCTGTAGCAACAGAGGTAATAGTACCAACTACACCATCTCCCTTAGTCATAGACAGGGAGTCAATATGACGACGAAATTCTGCCATACCCTTAGCAATGTTACGCTTAAAGACAGATAGGACAGCTTTTCGCTGGTCATTAGTAGACCATTCTACGTCTGAGTTCCATTCCACAGCAAATGAAATATCTTCAGTAGATACGGTAGCCTTCTGATAGTTTGGCCCACCACCTCTACCAAGATCTCCACCAGCCGGAGAATAATGCCGGAACTTTCCGCCGGGGCGGATTTCTAGGGGTACAACCATATCCCTAGATGATACTACGTTTACATCCCTCTTCTCAATAGATGAGAAGAAAGTATCCTCGCGCTCGAAAAGGATAGGTACTTTCTTTCGTACTTTCTCAATTTCAAGGGCAAGAACATCAGCAGCAGCCTGAGCAGCCATTTATATCCTCACTCTAAGATACGACCACATCATCAGACAAAACATCTAGATCTGACATTTCTCTAATGTCCTTAGCAGACGATACTCTTTTTCTGCGTCCACCAGAGGAAGTAGTCTTCTTTGTTGTAGACTCTTGCGAATCTTTTACATTACCTCCAAGAGCCTTATTTCTTACTTCTCCTCTAATTCTCGGTAATACTTTACTAACGCGCCTTAGCGCCGCGTCTACAATTTTAGCTAAGGTTCCTTCCGAGAACTGGTCATTAGCAGCAGTATCCCAAAGAGAGCTTTGAGAACTTTGAAACTCCCCATCTTGTTTAAGGTTGGAAAAAACCTCATCTAAAACATCTGAAGTGATGTTATCTTTTAAATAACCACTGACCTCTAATTTACTTAAAGATCTAGTGACATTTGCTTTTACAGCAGTTTCCACCCGTCCCAATACTTTCTGTTGAGCACTCTGGTACTGACCATTAAAATGGCTAGTCTTTTCCTGCTCGAAGTTCTTTTTAGCCTTCTCAAGTTTTTCTACTTCCTTGTTAGGAGTTTGAGAAATGCTAGAACCATATTGGGTATTAGGATGAATCATGCCATAAACTATCTGGGCAGCTTTCTTAACTTCATCATTATTAAGCCGCTGGCCCTCTGTGTGGAGATGGCTAACTAGATGATCAAACATGGGAGTAACAACTCTTGTATACTGATCAGCGTCAAGCTCCCTAACATTATCTAAAAAACTTCCTACGAAAGATTGAAAAGATTCTGCATTTCCTTGTTTAACTCTATTTAAAAGCTCTTTAGAAGATCCTTCTTTAAATATATCCTGCTCTACCTCTGCTAATACTTTACTTCTTTCTGCTGCTTCTTTAGCAGCTTGGACTGAAGGAAAGACATCATAGAACTCTCTAGAGCTATACCACGCTTGTTTCAAGGCCGGAAAATCCTTAAATACTTTAGGGTATTTAGCTTTCATACCCTTTAGAGGACGTTCCCCTAGTGGCCCTTCTTCTTCCTTCTCGTCTTCCCCTGCTTCCAGTACTTCCTCATCTTCAGAAAGTTCTGGTTCTTTTTCCTCTTCGTCTTCACCTTCAGTTTTAGCTTCAGGTGTAGAGGTTTCTTCACTAGGTTCCTCTATTAGAGTATCCTCAGTTTCCTCAGGCTTAATATCTTCCGACTCACTGGCAGTATCTAGTATATCAAGGTCGCCAGATAACCCCTCCGCAATAATTTCCTCAGGCATTACTTCATTCCCTCATCAGACTCAGGAGCTTCACCCTCACTAGTTCTTCCGTCCGGCCCTTGTGTTTGTGCCATTAAGTTCTCTTTATGGGCCTTACAGTGTAACAAAACATTCATATATCCTGGCGGATTAAACTTCCTCGTTTCCTGTCCTTGAGGACTTTGTAACCAAGATGTGCAAACAGCAAACTCTACAGCATCATCATCCACATCGGGGATAATAGGCAGAGAAGATGTCTGCTCATCCTTGGGGACTTCATCTAACAAAACTTCAATTTCAGCCCACTGCTTATTCCTACTATCCTCACCAGGAATGACTAGTTGTTCAATACCTAAGATAGTTTTAATTAATGTAGCATTTTGAGGGCTGTATAGTACTGCATCTATTTGTGGATTTCCCTTATCCATTAGAGACATAAGAAGATCTCTCTTCTGCATCCATGATGCTGGAAGATTATCAGATCCTTCAACTGTAACTTTACCAACCATGCCCTGTGTTTGTTCTCTAGTTACCCAAACATTTACAAAGTTATTTCCTTGTGGCTTAACAAAAGCCTCCTTCTCTTGCATCGTTTCAATATATAGAAGAACAGACTTATGTAAAACCTCAACGACAAACTCACTTAACATCTTATAATAAGTAGATAGCCTTTGTAGGGCATTAGATCTACTCATAGAATATTCAGCTGCCGTATCAGAACCTCCAACATTAGCACCACCAAATATAGAAGGAAGAGCACCAGACACAAACTGTCCCATTTCTTTAAGTGCTTCACCGAAGGAACCCACCTCTCCAGATAACATAGAAGGCTTAGTAGCATAAAAAGCATCGTTTAGCCCGCGTCCACCTAGAGGTTTGGCTGGTGTCATCTGCCCTGGAGATGCAGTCCTTCTCCCATACTGATCAAAATCTACAACATCTGGGTCAGCAAAAACTTCAGATACTCCATGATGAATAGTCTGGTCAGTTATGTTAATCAGATCATTTGTCATATCCTGAATATCTAGGAGAGCATGTCCCAAAGGATTAGAATGTAAATGATCGGATATAGGACTTTGTGTTATAGTCCAGTGATCATCAAGATCTTCTTCAATAGCTTCTACAAGATGATCAGAGATGAATGTAAATCTTCCGCCCGAGGGAAATTTATCTTTAAGCTCAGCAGAGTCACTCTTCTCTAATCCATTAAATGCCCAACTCCTAAACCAAACAATCTTAACTACAACTGTATCTTGATCCTCCCTAGAATCGTCATAGTGCTGCCTAAGATAAGCCTCGTTATTCTCATCATCAGTTTCTGAATCTTTTATCTTATCATAAAAGCCAGGAAATTCCTCTCGCATCCTAGCAGAAGAATAATCTAACCTAAGAATTAAATAGGGAGTCTCATCCTGACTCTTTACGTAAGAAGGAATCTCTACATTTCTAGGCCCAAAAGCTCTGAGAAGTACTCTACTCTTTTCCTCATCAATAATATAAGGTACTTGCTCTGTAGTAACTTCCGTAGAAACTTTTGGATTTACTACCTCCTCACATTCTGCACAGTAGGGAACAGTTAATTCTTCCTCATCACGCGGCATCTCCAAAGGAGCGCCACACTCAGGGCAAGAATAATTTTCAGTCTCTACTCTTTCCTTTCTAAATCCAGGTCTAGCAAAAGTTCCATACTTCTTATCTTTATCAGTATAATTCCAGATAGCTGCAAAATCCTGATTCCAAAGAATAAACAGTAACTTAACAAATAAAGTACCGAAGTTATTATGACTCTGGATGATATCAGAAATAATACTATAAGCCTTGGCAGTATTAACATCTTCTGCATCTTCCGCATTTTCTGGGAAGAACTGAGCATTAGGAACGCCAGAGCTTAGGGCAGCAATTATACTTTCTCCATGAGCCTTAATAATATTAGCTTGTCGAGGACTCTCATCTATCCCAGATTCTCCAGGGATCACTACTCCATTAACCGTAGAGTAAGCACCCTGGTTATCATCCCAGAAAGTATATTGTAGATCATTCCAGTAGTTATCTAAGAGCTTCCAAACTCTGGTTCGCCGGGTTCTAAATTCAGAGGATCTCTTTTCATATCTCTCTACTAAAGGATTAATTTTAGAGTATATATCCTCAAGATCCTCAGCCGCCGCACGTTTTCCTTCTGGAGTATAAGGAAATTTAGTATTTCCAACAGTAGGCATTTAGAATTGCTCGCCCTTCTTCACTTGTATATGGAAATGCTCATTAGGATTTCCCAAGCGTTCTAGAAGAACTCTAAATTTAGGAGTACCATAACCACTAAAGGAATTTAAATCTTCCTCAAGACGTTTACGAAACCTAATCTTTGAGTTCTTAGAAGGAAAATTCTTTGATCTAAGATCAATAGCTTCATCTGTATAATGCCTAGAGTTCTTACTGTGTCTTCCATCATTAATACTAGTTATTACTAGTACTGGGGGAACTCTAGTACTTAACTCGTGTGAATGCAATATAACATTAAGCATAAAAGTTAATGCCTTGTTAATTTTCTTTAACCTTACTCCCGCTTTGAACGCTATCAAGAGTCTCCTCCACCTTCTTGATCTGCTTTTCCCATTCCTTCTTAACTTCATTACCTGCTACAGACTGAGAAGCCCGCTGTAGATCAGCTTGCCTTTTTCTCCAGTCTACAATACCACCGACAGGTTTAAAGTTACTAGGGATATTAATAGCTTGGCTAGGCTGCTCATCAGACACTCTAAGTATTGCCAGAAGACGCTGATAATACTCATCCTTCTCTTCCCTAGCTAATCTAAGTTGTTCACGATAGATTTCACAACAATCACACTCAGGCCGCTGAATGCCAAATAACTTCCTGACAAGCTCTCCGATAATCATCTCCTACCTAGCCTTCTAACTCTCCGAACGGATTGGCTACGGGAGAGTCTTTGTTTATCAAGGACTTCCATCTTTCTATAGAAAGAGGTCATATCCCCTGTAGTTTCTAATTGCCTAACCGCACCAGCACGGCTAGCTAAGTCTTCAAACTTTGCCTTAGATTCCCTTATATGTCTCTGGTAAGCTCGACATAAATAACGTAGGGTATCATAGGGATCATCTCCTTTAAACTCTGCTACATCCTCTGTTTCATTCCCGTCTTTATCTTTACCATAAACACAATTAGGAATAACCTCAGCAAGCCTTTCACAGTTTTCAAAAACCTGTAGCTTAGGAATATTTACCTCTTCTTCATGAGTCTTAAACTGATCCATATATGCTGAGTAGGCTCTGATTCCCTGATCTCTTAAGACCGTGTTTGCTTTTATTTCATCATAATCTTTAAGAGGTTCTGTCCTTGGAATCTGTCTCCATCGTAGAAGTTCTTGGAGTAATACCTTACCAGAAATTCTTGACCCCGCACCCTTGTCTGCTTTTCTAGGATTAAGATCAGATGCCTGTCTAAACTGTTCTACTAAGGTATGCTCTTCTCCTCTTTCTTCAAATGCCGTAGAGTCCATAACTATATCAGCTAGGGAATCTCCTCCATTTAAATCCTTAACAGTTGCTCCCCAAATAGCTACCTTCTCTCTTTCTACTCCATATTCTCTATACACATAGAGCCTACCATCAGGACTAACCGCACCCCATAAACTATAAGCTAGCGCATCATAGCCCCAATCAACAGCAAGAATCCTAGGCCAGAAAGCAGGGATAGTAAAAGGTTTGATAATATGCTTAGCATTCTCAGGTTCCCCGTCAAGAGGTTCCCTTCTCCAGTCCTGAAATACTTGTCCTTCAAATGTCCACCAATCACCTAGTAGTTTAGCAGCTCGCTCTGCTGGAGGTAGCATCTCTAGGAACTTAATGTACCTAGGATTCTTCTCCATAAGCTCAGGATTATCATACACTGAAGCTGGTATGAATACCCTAAACTCTCCAGACTTAGAATCTTTTATTAACTTACCACCTTCTTTACAGGGTTCGACAAATCTTCTTCTGACCCATGTATGTCCGATATTTCCAGGGTTACTTGCGGATCTGATAATTGGTGGTATACCCACGAGACTCCGCATTCTGGAGAAAAGATACCTATACATCCATTCGGTGAAACTTGTAACCTCATCTGGGGCGAAGTACTGGTACTCATCGCCATCATAGTTTCTGATATCTTTTTCATGTTGTGCATGTCCGAATCTTATATAAGAACCAAAAGCCGGCCAGTGATATCTTTTATATTTATCCTGCCATACCGCCCCCGTTTGGGGATAGAACTTATGCGCTCTAAGTATAATTTCAGACTCTAACTCAGGAAAAGTTCTCCTCATTATAAGCCCCTTGAATCCTTTATATTTATAGAACTCATAAAGGAGAGGGAGCATTACTAGAATTTCACTTTTTCCTGGTCCTGCACTTCCTCCAAAGAAAGCCTCAAATACATCTAAAGGAATCTTTAGAAACTCTTCCTGTTTAGGGAAAGGTTTCCAAGTAACATCATTCATTTCTTAACTCTACGTCGAACCGGCTTGTTGATTAAATCAAACTTCCCAACAAGCTCCGATAAAGTACCATTCATATCATGAGACTCTGTTTGTAGGTTGGTAATACTACCCTTTAAGTTATCTACTTCTACTTCTAACCTAACCCAATCAGAATGCTTTACCATCTGAGCAGCTAGAGCATTACCATTTCTCTGAGTTAGACTAAGTTTAAGAAGTTGATATAACTTGTCTATAGCAAGAAAAGCTATAGCTCCAGCTACACCTACTTCACTAGCAGTAATGGTGTCTCCAAACATTCTAGCTCCTTGAAGCTATGACATTCTGTAAAGCTACTACCGCGTCTATGACTTTTCTTGTAGCTATCTCTACTTCGTCATCGTCTAGGAGATCTCTATCTATTCCTTGTTCTGCTATGCCTAGAATACTCTTAACCATATAAACTGCGGCATCTTGTTTATATTGTCCTTTTTGTGTAATAAATCTCTCAACCCAAGTAACCGCTTCTACGATATAGGGTAGAAGTTTTGCTCCTAATGCTAACCAGCCCATGTCTCCTCCTATACTGATAGGGCATCCTGTTGTGCTTGGTAGGCAGCTTTAACCTCTGGTGTCCACGCAGCATTACAAACATCTTGGACTCTTCCATCTTCACCAGAAATATCTGTATCCTCCCAGCTACCAGATGACTTGTCGCTGGGTGCTACCACATGCCGATGAAAAGTACGAGTCAACTCCTCACCATCTTCTTTGATTATAGTTGCTGTTCTAACTTGCACCTGCCCTTTTTCAAGGATTTCAATCTTATCTGCTACAATGGTTTTTGTTATTGCCATGTCTTCCCTCCACGCCTAGAATCCACTAAGCGCAATGAATTAATCTACCCAATAGGATGCTGTCACCGTGAGGTATGCGCCGGTATCCCAGTCGGTATAATCTTCCTGATAGTCCATCTTCAATCCCTTCTGGAAAGTAAAATGGTCCGTTCCGGTTGGAACATGTGCAGTCCGCCAGGCAGCATCCACCTCACCAGCAGGATACAGTCCGATGTACCCATTTGATGCCCCACTGTGACCCACGGCATTGCCCCCAACCGTAAACGGCAGGCCAGTTACCCTAGCTGAACCAGTCCAACTCCCCTTATCCGTCATTACTCCATACGCAGTGACTGTGACCATTCTTCCAATTTTCGTGTATATCCCGCCCATGTTATGCGTGTGACTTCCGGCAGAGCCTGTAGTACCCTTTGGTACAGGACTCCAAGTACCTTCTTCATAATCATCTAGGGCATTTGCTGCTGCGGTGTCAGTACCAAAGGTTAAGCCATGCTCGGTAACGCTCATTCGTGTAGCAATATCTACACTACCCGTAAAGCCAGTACTAAACTCCATTCGACTAGGATGTGAACTAGATGTCCACGCTCCCGCCGCTTTAGCGAATATATGGCTGGCGAGAGGTTCCCAATTAGAGTCAGCATCCTGCCCACCAAATTGTAAAGCTCCAAGAGTGCCGCCATCGGTGAAGGAACTCCCGGTATCGATGCGCGATATCAGGAGGTATGCCCCAGCAGTCCTATCAATGTGGAGCGTTTGCGCTGGTGTAGCAGTCCCAATACCTATACGATCTTCCCCGCCATCCGCAAAGAGCATATTGGCCTGGCCAGATGTCTCCACGCGGAAGTCTACATCTGCCCCGGTATCATTAATAGTAACAGCCCCATCTGGATCAAAGGAAGTTACAGTCTGCCAAGAACTATCTCCACGTAGAAATGTAGAACTACTAGCGGTTCCAGATCCTAGACGGGCTGTAGCAACTGTACCGGAGGAAAGATTTGTCGCAGCTTGTCCAGTCAAACGCGCACTAGCAACTGTACCGGAAGAGATATTACTTCCATTTAGAGTAGTAAGATTAGCTCCACTTACAGCAGCTATAGCTCCAGTGATCTGTCCGCCGGGAATAGCTGTAAGATTAGCTGCACTAAGATCATCTATAATCGTAGAACTTAGCGGCCCATTAATCTTACCATCTATACCAACTAGGGCTACATTACCAGATCCGGCTTCTATACCCCCAGCAGTATCAATAGAGTCTGCCGCAGTTCCAGTAACCGCTACTTCAGTAAAAGGAGAACCGCCAGTACCTGAAAGAGTATTAGTAGACATAGTTACCTATTTAATTAGAATCTTAGCAGTTACAGTTTCAGTGTCCGCATCTACAGCTTTAATCCGCACAAAGTTAGCTACTATATCTGCAACAGTCACAGCCCCGCCAGCAGTAGCAGTGATAGCTGGGCCTGTATCATGGAAAGAAGCATCGGCATTAACTATAGCTGTTTGTAGCTGATAGTTTACAGTAGTAGGTGTAGAACCAAAAGCTACTTCCCAGATAAGATCCATACCTCTTCCGCAAGGAATAGCCATAGCCTGAGACTCATTACCATCTGATAGAGTCTCAGCAAATACTGTCTTGGCCTGTCCGCGATTTAGCGTCTCTACATAATCTACAGCATTCCATAGTGGCATTAGCTCTTTACCTCAATAACTTCATACTCTTCTATCTTACTAATGTTAGGAGCATAAAAGACAACCTGAGGAGGCTTGCCCTTCTCGTCTACACGCCGGGAGGAAATCTTTGATAGTACACCGGAGAGGTTAGCCGCGATTTTACTTTTCTTCTCTACATTAACTAATCGCAACTCATCATCATCTACCATCTCTAAAGTAGTAAGTAGCTTTTCTGCTGCTACATCTTCCACTCTATCTAGAGTCTTATCTATACTCTTACGTAAGTCTTGGTTCTCTTCCTGAGCTTGACTATGCTTAGCATGTTTAAGCTCATGTGCATGGTGTAGAGAAACTCCAAAATTCTCCGCAGAAGATGCACAAGTACCTAGAGTAGCAGCCGCGCCTATGACTGTACGCTCATCATGAGTAAGATTAGGCGCACCTTTCTTACGTCCGCCATTCCCTTTATTGAGAGCTTTGACTAGTTCTTCATTACTTACTAGTAACATAATATCCCCTAAAGAGGGAGAGAGCGGGAGAGTATATATTCTTGGTAGTATATTATGACTAGGGAGACAAGCTAGTCACCCTCGCCGCCCTCCACCCCACTTATAATATACCAAAATAAGCACCCCCCGTCAAGTATTTTTAAGTCCTTTGAAATCAGCGGTTTAGCTTGCTTGACAGTAGGTGCTTCGCCCTCCTTTCGCCTTAGTATATTTCCCTAAAAAATTCTGGGCCAATTTTGAGTTTCCGAAAAGATGCGTGTGATGGAGCCTCCCACCCCGCCTAGTTTTATGGGACCAGAAAACTTGGTGCCACCCCCAAATTATTAATGGCACTGTAACCTATTGATTTCAAAGAGGTTATGGTAGGGCATATTATATTCTTGACATAGTTTTGAATATAAACTAAGTTTAGGATTGTTTGATGGTCGACAATAAGTAAAGGCCAGCGGTTGACAACTGAATAGCGGGCTGAGCAGCGAAAGGGCTTAGCATCGCACGTTCTTAGGGTAGGCTAAGGATTCGGAACTATCCTTAACCAACAATAAAACCCAAGGAGTTACAATGTCTTTACTTCAATTCAACATCTCAGTTCCTGAGCTAACAGGCGACAATCTTAAGGAAGAACAAATACAGATTGAAGCTACCGAATATGACAATATTCGCGTTAGCATCAACATTGGGGATATAGCTGGGATATGGGATAGAAACATCCTAAGCGGTAGCATAGGACTAGAACAGGCTCGATATATAGCCAAGCATCTAGAACTTGCGGCCGACAAACTGGAAGAAGCTAAGACTAAGAAAGCTGAGATAGTAACACTACTATCTCGGTAGACTCTAAAGGATTAGTAAGGACTACCTACCTAGTCCTTACTAGTTTGGAGGGGAACTAATGGAAGAACTAGTCATCATGCTAGCCTTCGATGTTTTCTTGCTAGGCTTGATTGTTAGAACATACTTCATGAGATAAAAAAGGGGAGGCTCCTTGTGAGCCTCCCCTTTTTTTGTGCCTACGACTAAGTTAGGTTAAGAGTTTGCAATTACATTGTCGGCTTGCGACTCTGCTTGCTCCTGGCTCATACCTAGTTTAAGCATGGACCTAACCAGGGTCTCGCGAACCTTCTCTACTGGGATAGGCTGGACCTTATTCAATGCCGCACTATAGGCATTGTTCTTAGCACTATCCTTTACCTGCGCATTAATCTTATCTAACACCTTCGCTTCATCACCATCAAAGTATGCTAGGGCATCTTCTAGACTAGTAAAAGACTGATATGTATACTCAGTCGGTTCACTAACTGAGGCTCCGGCTCCATCATTGGCATCCGGATTCCAGCGCACTGGCATCTTCGCGGTTGCGGTAAGTGTATTACTCATAATGCTGTAAGTCTCCTGAATTGAAGCAGTTAGCGGCGCTAACTTTAAACCTCAATTCTAAAACCCATTATAACAAAAAATTCGAATTATGTCAACCACATAATGGCGACGGGGGAGCCATTTACACTCCGTTCTCGATATAGTCTATATGTAGAGATACCATTTACACTCCGTTGTAAATGCCCGCATCACTCCGCTGTCGTTCACTACGCTACACTTCGCTCACTACGCTATGCTGCCGCTACGCTGCTTCGTTACGCTACGCTATGCTAGTTTCACTTTGTTTCACTATAGCATAGCTTCACTTCACTACGCATAACGCTTCACTATAGCATAGCTTCGCTCTCTACGTTCCACTTCGTGAATGACACCGCCAGCTCTATGATGCGGGAAAGAACATGCATTGTCAAGCATATAATTT
>Ga0310345_10002740_pt1 | contig 17403 bp, 8 predicted proteins | sample HC15DNA20500_MG_FD_204667 | JGI IMG/M metagenome (GOLD analysis project Ga0310345, IMG submission 204667) | Marine microbial communities from station ALOHA, North Pacific Subtropical Gyre - HC15-DNA-20-500_MG | ecosystem: Environmental > Aquatic > Marine > Oceanic | place: Pacific Ocean: North... | reverse complement strand
CTACCTGGTTCTTTTCTCGAGTACTACCTTGAGCTTGCCCTGTACGACTCCGGTTTTCAGGGCTATGCCGAGGAAGAGGCGCCCCTTCTTTTCCACGACGCCTTCGTACTCGCTGCCGACCAGGAAGGGCTTCCCGCTCTTGCCGATCTTGCCCAGGAGACTGCCTGTGGGAAAGTTCTTGAACAAGGATGAGACGGTGCCGCGTTTGATGGCCTGGGTGCCTTCCGGGCCGCACTTGGTCGCGTTGAAGCTCGCCAGGGTGATGGTGCCGCTCGCCTTCAACTTGAACTCTTCGCCATCGTCGAGATCTGCCTGCGAGTCGAACCAGCTGCCGTTTTCCGCCAGGGTGCTGCCGGGCACCTCGAAGCTCAGCCTGGTGACCAGGGGCTCCTGGAATACGATGCTGAGGATGTCGGCGCGCTTGAATTCCAGCGATCCGTAGCGGGTCTTGGCCAGGAAGCTCTGCTCTTCGATCTGACCCTTGATGGTGAACTCGGCGGTCTCGACCTCGTCCTCCTCTCCCTCGAGCGGGATCAGGTGGAGATCGTCCTCATCGGGCTCCTCGAAATTGTCTTCGAGCTTTACGGCAATTTTTTCGGCACGGGACTTGATCTCTTCGTCCTCGGATTTCTGCGCCTCCTCCAGCGCCTTGAGGGCAGGTATGCCGATGGCGCTCAGCTGCTCGGAAGCTTCCTCCCGCAGGTCGAATTCCTCATGACCCAATTGCTGGATGAGCTTGGCGATTTTTTCCGAAAGGCCGGAGTCGATGCTGGAGCAGAAACGGACCTTGATCAACTCTCGCATCGGCACGGTGAGGAGGCCGTAGGCTGTTTTCACCTTGATGCTGTCCTTGGCGGGAATGCCGGCCAGCCGGGTTCCATCCCGCATGTGAAACATGGGAGGAGCGGGAGTGCTCTTTCGAACCTTTCCTTCTTCGCTTGCCTTCCCGGCGGCGGCGGTTTCTTTTGCGGCCTCCGGCTTGGTCTCTTCTCCCTTGATGGCGTTTTTGAGCGCTTCAACAGCTTCTCCAAGGGGTAGCTTTTTCCCATCGGCTTTCTTGAGCACCGCCGGTTTGAGCACCGCCGGTTTGATCACGACCTGCGCCGCTTTTTTCGCGGGAGCTTTCTTTTCGTCTTTGTCCTGGGGTCCGCCGCCGGCCAGGCACGGTACGGCCAGCAACAGCGCGCAGGCCAGGAGCGTGAGCGCTCCTGTCGGGGCGGAGCGGGCGGTGTTCTTGATTTCAGGCATTGTCAGCGTGTCAGGTATTCTGCGTTAGGGTTCTAGTCCGGGTCTTTTTCGGACCCCTCCTGCGGCGGAGCCGGAGCGGCCGCCGTAAACCAGCCGTAGCCTTCAGCGTTTCCCACGGAGAGGCCTCCGGCGACCGGGCTGATTCTCGGCAACAGGCCGGTGCCTTTTCCCGAGATCTCCACCTGGAGCCAGAGCTCGGATCGTCCGGAGGCCGGGTCAATTGCCGATACGCGAGTGTACCACTTTTCAGTGCTACTATCCTGTTCGTTGAATACGAAAAGCCATCTTCCATCCTCCAGCAGGTGGCGGTTGCCATCGTAGCTGGCTGGTCCCCCGGCGATCCTGGTCTGCCACCTGGCGGCGAAATCTTTATCGACCTGTACCAGCGTCACCCCCTTGCTGCTGGAGGCGGCCGTGGTGGCGGTGCTGCGCAGGTGTATCCGACCGCAGTTTGGACAGTAGTAGGAATTGCCTGTGGAGGTCGTGCAGGCCAGGGTGACCGCCCCTGATGCGGGATCCTCGAAACGGTAGGTCGCCTGCAGGCCATCGGGCAGCTTGATCCTGTGGAGCGGGCGGCCGCTTCGAAGAGAGACGATGGAGACGCTGCCTTTTGAGCTGAGCCAGATGGCCTCAGCCGTGGCGTGCAGGAGCTTCGGGCTGGATTTTCTGCTCCAGAGGATCCTGCCCGAGGTTGTCGACCTGACCTCGAGAGATTGTCCCGACATTACGTCGGCGACGCCGGGTACCAGCCTGGAGTCGGATATCCCCTTGGGCCCCGCCACCAATTCCCAGCTTCCCAGCTTCCTGATGCCCTCCTCTGCGAGGGAGAAGCGCAGCATCCCCGGCGGCGACGTCGACTGCGACAGGAAGTTTCGCCCCTCGAGCTTCAGCTCGCCCTTGACGGAGGCGTCATCGGGGCCTGCGCGCCACAGGTACTTTCCCGTATGGCGATCGATGCAGAGCAGCTGGCCGGTGGGTAGCAGGACCACCACGTCTCCTTCGTGCGAGAAATGGGCCTTCGGGAAGAGATTGCGGGTTCCTGATGTACGGATGGAGCCGAAGATGGCCCGCCTCTGTGTGTACTTTCCGAGGGCGTGCGGATAGTTCTGGACCCACGCGAGCTTGAACCCGGTGGCGTTGAAATCCGGTTCGGTGGGATCCTCGGGAGCCGCGCCGCCGGGAGCCGGACTGCGTCCCGCCGGCAGTTCGAAAGCGTAGCAGCCTCCGGCGGTGAAGAGGACCATACGGTCCCCGACGATATGGGCTACGGCGGGCTCCTCGACATGACTCTGCAGACGGGTCTTGATGGTCTCGAGCACGGGGAAGCCCGGCAGGCTTCGTTCCAATACGGTATTGCCGTTGCTGTCGGTGGCCAGGAGCTTGTTGTTTTTCAGCGAGAAGGTTACGGGAAAAGGGTCTGTTCCCGGGGCCGCGGCGACCAGGCTTCCGTGGTCTTCTCCAAGCCAGTAGGCCTGCCTCCAGGCGCCCCCTTCGGCGGGCTTCAGGATTCCACGCAGGCCCTTGCCGCCGGGGACCTCCGGGGCGGTGCGCTCGAGGAGCCTCGTTATCTCGGGCAGCTTCGCGAGTGCGGGGTAGTCCTCACAGAGCATGAGCAGATGGCTGCGGGCATTCTGTGGATGCCCCGCGGCGAGCTCGATAGCCGCGAGGCGCGCCTCCGCCTCCGCGGCGCTGGGAGTGTGGGCTCCGAAGATGGCTGTCTTCTGAAGCGCCCGCGGCCCGGGCTCTCCCGAGAGCGACTCCCTGTACCGGGCATCCTCCCCGGCGAGCAGCTCGTTGAGGAGCCGCTCCAGCTCCTTCCTCTCGGAGGGAGCCGGGTCCTCCGCGGTGGCCTTGTCGCCGTAGCGCAACCGGCGCAGAACATCAGCCGCGTAGAGCCGGACATCCACCAGGTTACCCTGGGCTGATGTCGCGAATTTTCCATCCTCGGGCAGCAGCGCGGCATAGGCCCTCACCGCCCTGGCGGGAGATTTTTTCAGGAAAAGACCGGCTTCCCTGAGGCGCCAGTCGAGGTAGTCCTGGCGTTTTTTGATCAGGGGCGTCTTGCGGCCGGTTCTGCCGTAGGTGAGCATTCTCTCGATGTGACGCGGATCTTCCTGTTCCTGGCAGACCCGCTTGACCGTGGAGATGATCTCCGCCTTTACGAAATCCTGAAAGGACCTGCTCTGGGCGCTCTCGAGGAGCTCGTAGTAAATGTCCAGGGCCTCGGCGTACCGGCCCTCGGACTCGAGCAGGCGGGCGTGCTCGAAGCGTTTTCCTCCCGGCTCGGCGGCGATGCGATCCCAGGATTCCTGCTGGGAGAGGAGCGCCGCGATTCCCCAGGAGGAGACGCTCAGCAGTTGGTCATCGAGAGCGAAGAGACTGGTCTTGTTGTTGTCCGGGACCCGCTCATCTCTGAAACGCAGCTTCTTGATGACCTTGCCGCTTTCACGGTCAATCTTGAGGATCGTATTGCGGGTTCGAGGAAGGTAGATGTGGGGGCCGACCAGGCAGCCCATGCCGGCGGCCGCCGTGGCTGGCTTGAGCCTCCAGACGTCTTCGCCCCTGGCGAGCGAGAGAGCCGCGGCGCTCGCTCCGGCGATGTAGATCTTCTCCTTGTCCGCGCCCAGGAGCTGGTTCCCCGTCTCCGGAAAGCTTCTTTCCCACAGCAATTTTCCGGAATCGGCGGCGAAGCAGCTGAGGTAGTCGCTGTCGGGGGGGGCGGCGAGGACTACAGGTCCCCCGGGGCCGGAGACCGCGATCGGCTGGGAATGTAGCCAGGTGTAGTTCTGTCGTTCCCGGTTTGTTGACCGGTACCGGGTCATCCACAGCAGGCGTCCATCGATGGCGTCAACCGAGCAGATCATGCCGTTTCCGGGCGCGGTGTAGACGATTCCTCCACTGGCGGCAAGGCTCGAACCTCCGAGGAACTTATTGCCGTAGAGCTGGTAGTAGCTCGAGTTGAAGGAGTAGAGACGGGTCAGCCATTTGATGGAGCCCCCGTGGGTAATTCCCACCAGGTAGAAGCCGCTTTCGCGAACCGCGGGAGCGACCAGCACTTCGCCGGCCGGCGTCGGCGGCGCGGTGAAGGCCAGGCCGTAGGCGGGACTGCGGGTGTCTTCGGTTCGGCCAAGCCTCCAGGCCAGCTTTCCGTTGCTGGCCTCGAAGGCGAGCAGGCGATTCTGGCGGTAGACCGCCTGACCGGAGCGCAGGAAGCCGGCCTCCGTGCTGTGGTCGAGCATCACGATGAGCGGCAGCCCGCCGGTATTCGGCTTGTAGGCGCACAGGCTCCTGGTGCCCAGGTCGCTGTAGTCACCCTGGGCGGGATTGAATAGCTGGTTCTTGAACTTGGCCGTTGGATGGGAGCTCTTGTCGGGCGCATCGACGATATGGGTCCATCTCTTCTTGCCGGTCCCGCCATCTATCGATACGAGTCCGTCTCCCTGGCGAACGAAGATGCTTGTACCGTCGGAGACCAACTGCAGCGCGGGGTGCCGTCCATGGGAAGCGGAATTGCCCGAGCCCGGGCGCTTGACCACTCGCAGGATTCCAGTCCGTCTGCCGGAGGTCGTGGCCGGATGCCTGAACGGATGGATCCAGCGGGCTTCCGTACCAAGCAGGGGAGGCTTGTCCGGGTTTCCGGGTGAGCCGGTGTGAGCGTATCCTCCGAGCGGCGCCGGCCATTGGGAGGGGGCCAGCGAGGCTCCCCTGGCATATTCACGAAGGCTCTTCAGCAGGGGCGAGTCAGCCAGCGAGGTCCCGAGCCGGGCCTCTCCGCGCAGCCGCACCGTCTCGTCGGGGTAGGAGGAGAGGATCTCATCGAGGAAGCGCCGGCCCGATTCCAGGTCGCCGGCCATCAGGTGGAGGGCCGCGGCCTGCGCGAGCACCTCGGGACGGGAGGAGGATTCCGGGGTGACGGTATCGAAGGGCAGGGAGAGGCGGGCCCTGATGGCCGAGGCGGCCTCGGCCACACGACCGGAGTCCGCCAGTCTTCCCGCCAGCCTCTCCCAGGCCTCCTGTCCGGACCGGGTGAGAGGATAGCGTTCGGCGACGGCGCGCAGGGCGTCGTGGGATGAATCAAACGGCAGCTCGCGGGCGGCCGCGAGGGCCTGCCGCGCGGGCGCTTCGTAGGTCGAGCGGTAGGCAGCCCTGGCCTCTTCGGGCATCGCCAGCAGGAGCTCCCGCAGGGCGTCGGCGATGGGCAGGTACCTGATGTGGTCGCTCGAATAGACCTCCGTCGTGGGGATGCGCAGGTCGCCGGCCAGCTCCTGCGGGGCTATTACGCCCGCCCCGGTCGGGCGGATACGCTGCGAGGGGTTTTCTTCCGCCTCGGTAAGCGTGCTCTCGCGTTCACGGTGCCTGCGCGCGATATCGAGCAGGCGCTGTTTTCGGTAGTCGGCGGAGGCTACCCTGGCGAGCACCTCGTCGAGGAGCGTTTGTCCGGCGGCCCACTCTCCGGCCTTGAAGCGCTCCCTGGCAAGCTCGATCCGTGAGCGCAGCTCGACCTCTTCCCCGGGGACGGCGCCGCTGCGGTATTCTTTCTCTATTTTAAACCAGTCCGCGGGGGCTTCCTCTTTCCCCGGGCCGGCATCGTCGGCCACCTCGGCGGCCGCATCGACTATCACCTGCAGGGGGATAATGTCTTGGGCGATCGAGCGCGCCGGGGCCGGCAGGAGGGCCAGGGATGCCAGGGCGCAGAGCAGGCGGAGCTTCACAGCCGCGTTCGTCGAGCGCTTTTCCCCCGCTGTGCTGGACAAATCCTCGGCCTCCTGGTGGTCAAAAGCGGAAGTGTTTCAGGCTGCCCGCAGACAGATCTCCGGGTTCAGAGGTGATCGTAAGTATAACGCGGGTATAGAAAAAGAAAAAATTGAGGCGGGTCTTCCCCCGCCGTTTGCAGCTCCCGGGGCCCGGGGGCCGGTCGGGATGTACCCGGAGCCGTCTGGCTACCTGAAAAAGCCCTGAATCAGTCAGTTTGCGGATGGAGCCAGCCAGGAGCGAAGCCTGTCCGGGACGGTGGCGGGCGAAAGAACGGGCTCTTTTAATTCCAGCCCCAGTGTTTCGATCCGAAGCTGAAGACAGCCATGGCGAGGCAGGCGATCATCAGCAGGCCGGTCAAGCCGGCGGGGATTCGCCAGCGCAGGGAGGTCTCGCTGGTGGCGTAATTCGCTACGGTGAGGCCGCAGATTCCACCGATGACGAAGCCGCCGATGTGGGCTGCGTGGTCGATGCGAATCCCGAACATGGGAAATACGAAGACAAACAATATGAACAATGGGACGAACTGGGCGAGCATGGGTCGCAGCCCCGGATGGCGTTGCTTGATGAAGTAGACGAGAATCAGCCCGATCAGTCCGAACACGGCGCCCGAGCATCCAACCGACATATGACGGACGAAGTTGCCGACCGCTTCCGGCGAACCGGCTGGCGGCTGTTGCCCCAGCAGGACCGAGACCAGGTCGCTGAGGGATTCTGTCCGCAACTCCAGGGCTGGCCAGGAGTAGCTCGCTATGCTGCCTCCGAGGGCGCTCAGCATGTAGATCGAGAAGAACTTGGACTTGGACAGGAGCGGCTCCAGGAAGCGGCCGAGGGAGTGGAGGACCATGCAGTTGACCCCGACGTGCCACCAGGCTGTGTGGAGGAATGTGCCGGAGATAAGCCTCCAGAATTCCCCGGTGTAGATGCTGCCGCCATGAATGGCGCCAAGATCCAATAGGACCTTACCTCCGCCGATGCCGAGCTTCCTCTCGGTGATCGCCTGCAGCACGAAGAACCCTCCATTGAGGAGCAGCAGAAAGGATGTGACCGGGTAAAGGCTGGTGTAGGAGTTTCGATTCATGGAACGGCTGCTCACGGGTTTCTTTGACTGTCCGCATGATAGAGTGTTGCAGGGCGCTCGGGCAAGTAGGTAGGGGAGGGAATGATTTTCCTTCCGGGCTGGCTGGATCTTGTTCAAAGCGAAGTGCCGGGGGAGAGGGGGGCGTGCTATTCTTTTCTCCATGCCTGGCGTCTCGATCCATCGCGAGTTGAATTCCATCCTGAAGGGGGTCAGCCGGAGCTTCTACCTCACCCTGCGAATCCTGCCTTCGGCCGTTCGCACGCAGCTTGGCGTCGCCTACCTGTTTTGCAGGTGCGCCGACACGATCGCTGATACACGCCTCTTGCCGGTAGATGATCGGCTGCTCCAGCTCGAGAGTTTTCGTCGCCAGTTCGAGCTCGCCGGGCCCGACCCGGAGAGCCTGAAATCGATGGTCTCCAGGGTGGGTGACCCCCGGGAGAACCTTGCCGAGCAGCAGCTTCTGCGCCGGATCGGAGAGTGCTTTGCGGTCCTGGAAAAATTCAGCGACAGTGATCGCCGCCTCATTCGCACGCTCGTTACCACCCTGGCGAGGGGAATGGAGACCGACCTGGCGCGCTTTCCCTCCGGTGAGAGCGGCGAGGTTGGCGCGCTGAAAGACGACGGTGAGCTGGAACTCTATTGCTACCACGTGGCCGGCTGTGTCGGCGAGTTCTGGACTGATCTGACGATGGCTCATATTCCCGCTCTCGGAGGCTGGTCGGCGGCTGAGATGCGGGAGCTCGGAGTGCGCTTCGGCAAGGGGCTCCAGCTTACCAATATTCTGCGCGATATCGACGGAGACCTTGCAAGGGGCCGCTGCTACCTGCCGCTTGAGAGGCTGGAGGCCTGCGGGTTTGGGATACAGGACCTGGAGAACGAGGCCGGCAGGGACCGGTTGCGTCCTGTCGTTCACGAGCTCATCAGGGAGACCCTGGCGCATTACCGGGCGGGTTGGAAGTACACCCTCGCCATACCCAGGCGCCAGGTGCGGCTGCGCCTGGCCTGCGCATGGCCGCTCCTGATCGGCCTGAGGACCCTGGCGCTGCTGGCCGAATTGGAAAACCCCTGCGCCGCCGGGGTCGTGAGTCGTATTAGCCGCCTCGAGGTCTACTGGATCCTGGGGAGGACCGGCGCTATGTGCCTGTTCAATTCATTCCTCGAAAGATATTACAGCAAGCTGGAGAGGAAGGTGCTGGAGCGATTGCTGCCGGAGGTGGGCGATTCGCAAGGCGGTTCGGAGACCTGAGGCGGGACACCTTTACCCGTTACAGGTTTATCTTTCTGACGAGTTGCCCGGGGCTCAGTAGGGAAGGGGAGGCGTATCTTCGGGCGGGGGAGTTGCAGGATTCTCCGCGGGGGGAGGTTCTTCCGCCGGGGGAGCAGTTTCAGCCGCTACCTCGGTGGCAGGCCTTTTGGATGCTTTCTTCTTCGCTGTTTTTTTCCGCGCCTTCTTTTTCTTCTTTCGCGTCGGCCCTTTTTCGGCGCGTTTGCGGATCAGCTCGATGGCCTCCTCAAGCGTCAATGCTTCGACATCGATCCCCTTGGGTATGTTGGCGTTGATCTCGCCATCGGTGACGTAGGGCCCGTAGCGGCCCGAGCGTATCGTGATCTCCGTGCCGGCCTCCTTATTGGCGCCGAGCTTCTTGAGGACCTTGGGTTTCTTTCCCCAGCCGCCGCCACCGCTTTTCTCCTCGCGCAGCAGATCACGCGCTCTCTCGATGGTGATGGTGAAGAGGTCGTCCTCCGACTTGAGGCTCCGAGTCTCCTTGTCGCATTTGATGTAGGGTCCGAAGCGCCCGTGGTAGACGTGGACCTCCTTGTCTTCGTTGCCGGGGTCGGTGCCGAGCAGGCGCGGCAGGGAGAGAAGCTTGAGGGCGATCTCCAGGGTGACATCGTCAGGTTTCATCCCATCGAGGAGACTCGACGTCTTGTACACAGCTTCGGCCTTTTCAGCCTCTTTGTCGGCCGCCTCTTGCTCCGGATCGATTTTTTCCTGGAGCAGGCCCTTTTCAACCAGGGCCTTGAGGCTCTGCGCGTTCCCCTGGGAATCTTTCAGCAGGCGGCCACGTTCCATGAGTAGCTCATCTTCGCCGCATTCAGCCATTGTCTTGAGGATGCGTACCTGGACCGCAGCTCGCTTTCCAAGCTTCTTGGCCGCGGTACGCAGTTGCGCCGCGGTTTTCAGCGAGATGATCTCACGTGGCTTCTTGTCTTTTTTCTTTCTCGGCGGTCTCTCGCCCAATTGTACATAGGGACCGAAGCGTCCCGCCTTGAGGTAGACGGGGAGGCCTGAGTCGGGATCATATCCCATCGGCTCCTCGTTAGAGGTCATCGCGAGCAGTTCTTCCGCCTTCTCTATGGTGAGTTCATCCGGTGCCAGGCCTTCAGGGACATCTGCTTTTTCATATTCAGCAGTCTTGGCCTCACCTCTTTCTATGTAGGGGCCGTATTTTGATACACGCAAAAGGATATCCTGCCCCTTGGAATCTCTGAGCCAGGGAAGTGCGCGCTTCTCGCGAGTGTCTGCCTCAAGGACCTTCTTGATCAGATTTGAGAGGCCTTCAGAGTCTTCACTGCCGAAGTAAAAATCTTTGAGATAGGGAAGGGCATCTTTCTCTCCCCGGGAAATCTGGTCAAGATCCTCTTCCATTCGCGCGGTGAACTGTATGTTGATTAGCTGGGTGAATTCTTTTTCCATCAGGGCATCGACTATGAAGGCTGTGAAACTGGGTACCAGCGCGTTTCCCTTCTTGAATACGTAGCCGTTGTTGATGATCTTGTCGATGATGCTGGCGTAGGTACTGGGGCGGCCGATCCCGTTTTCCTCGAGCTCTTTCACGAGGCTTGCCTCTGTGTAACGCGCCGGTGGCCTGGTCTTGTGTTCCTTGCACTCGAGGCCGGAGCAGGTCATGGCATGGCCCTCCTCGACTCGGGGCAGGACGGCCTCCTTGTCGGCGATCTCCGCCTTCGGGTCATCGGAACCTTCCACATAGGCTCTTCTGAAGCCCGGGAATTCGATGGTCTTGCCGCTGGCCTGGAAAACGGCGTCTCCGTCGCTGATCTGGAGGATTGTATTGAAACCGCGTTCATTCTCCATCTGGCAGGCGACCGTGCGTTTCCAGATCAGGTCGTAGAGCCGGAGGTCATCGCCTTCGAGCTGTGATTTGAGTTGTTCAGGCCGTCTGAACTCAGTCGAAGGGCGGATCGCCTCGTGGGCCTCCTGGGCGTTCTTGACCTTGTTCTTGTAGAAGCGAGGTTCCGCCGGGAGGTTTTCTGCTCCGTAGAGTTCCGTTACCAGCCCGCGGACACTGGTGATCGCCTCCTGGGCCAGGCTCAGCGAGTCGGTTCGCATATAGGTGATGAGTCCGTTCTGGTAGAGGCGCTGGGCGGCGCTCATGGTCCGCTTCGCCGACATGCCGAGCTTGCGGTTGGCATCCTGCTGCAGGGTGCTGGTGGTGAAGGGCGGGGCAGGGCGCTTCGTATAGGGCTTGCTCTCGACCTTGCTGACCTTCCAGTCGGTGCTTTCGAGCCTGGCGCGAAGATCCTGCGCTTCCTGCTCATTCAGCAGCGCCACCTTGCCCTCGGCGGATTCCTTGAGCTTGCCGGTATCGCTGTCGAAAGATTTACCGCTGGCGATCCGCTTGCCGCCGAGCTCGGTGAGCGTGGCCTCGAAGGGCTTGTCTGAACCGTTGCCAAAGGTTCCGACCAGGTCCCAGTAGTCTGAGATCACGAAGGCGAGCCGGGCCTTCTCGCGGGCTACGATGATATGTACGCTGGGGCTCTGGACTCGGCCGGCTGCTTTCCCCTGGCCGATCTTCTCCCACAAAACAGGAGAGATTCCATAGCCGTAAAGGCGATCGAGGAGGCGCCGGGTATTTGCGGACTGCACCAGCCGGTCATCGATCTCGCGAGGATTCTCGATGGCGTCCTGGATGGCATCTCGTGTGATCTCGTGGAAGACGATTCTGCGCTTGGGGATCTTGGGATCGAGAACCTCGACGAGGTGCCAGCTGATAGCCTCTCCCTCGCGGTCTTCATCAGTGGCCAGGTAGAGTTCATCCACCTCCTTGAGCATTTTCTTCAGCTTGGCGATTTGTTTTTTACTGTTCCGGTTGGGGACCCAGAGGGGGGTGAAGCCATCTTCTATGTTGATGCCTCTTATCTCGCCATCGTATTCATCCTTGTACTTGGCAGGTACGTCCTTACTTTGATTTGGCAAGCCCCGGATGTGTCCGATGCTGGATTCGACCAGGTAATTGTCGTCCAGGAATTTTGAAAGGGTCTTGGCCTTGGTAGGCGATTCGACAATGACGAGAGCTTTAGCCACTTGGTACTCCTTGATCGCCTGCCGGTTGTCGGGCAGGCCTGGTAACAGCCATCGGCTCCCTGTTGGCATAACGGGGTGCCGATGGGCGGGAAAATATACGAGGAGAGGTACTGTCCGCAAGTACCTTGTCAGAAAATAAACCTATAAGTTCTTTTGCATATGAAAGTTAAGAGGGCATATTTTTTCTTTTCGAGGTGAAGGCTAGGGGTTGGTTGGTCTCATTTGGCGTTTCTGAGCGCTCCCAGCCTCTCTTTTTTCTTCTTCACCCTGCGGGTGAAGAAAAAAGAGAGGGGGCTTCGGGTGGTTGTTCTCCGGTCCGCTGAGTCGCCCGGGGATAGTTCTGCTGAGACTGCCCGGTCTTTGTGATAAAATTCCGGCCCTTGACCGGCGGCAGGAGATTGCCGCGGAGTTGGAGTCGATTGGAATATGGGAAAAAACCTGTTACAGAAGGTCTGGGACCAGCACACGGTCCGTGAGCTGCCCACAGGCCAGACCCAGCTTTTCATAGGTCTGCATCTCATCCACGAGGTCACGAGTCCACAGGCCTTCGAGGAACTTCGCAGCCGAGGGCTGGGAGTCCGGGTCCCCTCGCGGACCTTCGCTACCGTGGATCATATTGTTCCCACCCATTCCCAGGAGCGTCCCTTCGTCGATACCCTGGCCGAAGAGATGATGGTCGCTATCGAGACCAATTGCAGGGAGTTCGGCGTTCCGCTCTTCGGTCTCGATGATGATCGCCAGGGCATCGTCCACGTGGTCGGTCCGGAGCAGGGCCTGACCCAGCCCGGCATGACCATCGCCTGCGGGGACAGCCACACATCGACCCACGGCGCCTTCGGCTCAATAGCTTTCGGAATCGGTACGAGCCAGGTCCGTGATGTCCTGGCCAGCCAGTGCCTCGCCATGGATCAGTTGAAGGTCCGGCGCATCGATGTCACCGGCGAGCTCGCCCCGGGCGTTTACGCCAAGGACGTGATCCTGGCGATCATTCGCGAGCTTGGCGTCAAGGGAGGGACGGGGTACGCCTATGAGTACGGCGGGGAGGCGATCTCTTCGATGAGCATGGAGGAGAGGATGTCGATCTGCAATATGTCCATCGAGGGAGGTGCCCGGGTCGGCTACGTGAATCCGGATGAAACCACCTTCAGCTACATCCGTGGGAGGCCGTTCTCTCCCGGGGATGATGAATGGGACGAGGCGGTGAAGTACTGGATTTCCATCGCATCTGATGACGACGCGGAATTTGACGATGAGGTCAGCCTCGATGGCGCCGCGATCGGGCCCAACGTGACCTGGGGGATCAACCCGGGGCAGAGTGTCCAGGTCGATGGGAGGCTGCCGAAGGTCGATGAGCTTCCCCGGGGAGAGCGGGAGTCGGCCAGGGAGGCTCTCGACTTCATGGAGTTCGAGCAGGGCGTCTCCATCGCCGGCACGGGGATCGATGTGGCCTTCATAGGCTCCTGCACGAACGGCAGAATCAGCGATCTGCGCGAGGCGGCGAAGGTCGCCCTTGGCAGGAGGGTCTCCCCGGGAGTCAAGGCCCTCGTGGTTCCCGGTTCCAGGTTGGTCGGTGAGCAGGCCGAGAGCGAGGGGCTGCACGAGGTCTTTCTGCAGGCTGGCTTCGAATGGCGCAAGGCCGGATGCTCGATGTGCCTGGCGATGAATCCGGATAAGCTCCAGGGGCGCGAAATCTCCGCCTCCTCGAGTAACCGTAATTTCAAGGGACGCCAGGGCAGCCCGGTCGGCAGGACCCTTCTGATGAGCCCGGCCATGGTCGCCGCCGCCGCTATCGCCGGCGAGGTCGTTGACGTACGAGAGATGATGGGAGGCTGAGGAGCGGTGGGCGAATCGAGAATAACCGGTACTTCAGGACGCGCGATACCCGTCAGGGGCGATGACATTGACACCGACCGCATCATCCCGGCGCGGTTTCTTCGCTGCGTTTCTTTCGATGGACTCGGTGAGCACGCCTTCGAGGATGACCGGAAGAACTTTTCCGATGGAAAGCATCCCTTTGACAGGGCTGAGTTCCAGGGAGCATCGATCCTGGTGGTCAACGATAATTTCGGCTGCGGGTCTTCGCGGGAACACGCGCCGCAGAGTCTGATGCGCTGGGGTATCAAGGGGTTCATCGGCGTTTCATTCGCCGAGATCTTCTTCGGTAATTGCGTCGCCAACGGCCTGCCCTGTTTCACCCTGGATGCCGCTGAGGTTGAAGAGATCCAGGCTCTCGTCGAGAGAGATCCCGGGTGCCTGCTGGAGCTCGATGTGAGCGAACGCAGGGTGAGGGTGGGCGAAAAAACCTACTCAGCCGGCCTTCGCGATGGTGTCCAGCGGGCATTCCTGGAGGGCCTCTGGGACTCCACCACCCTCCTGCTCGAGGATGCCGGGGAGATCGACCGGGCAGGCGCGCGGCTGCTTCCTCTCAAAGAGAGGCCCTGAACCTCCAAGCTCTTTCTTGCTGATGTTCAGGCCGAGAGAGTATGCTCTCTGCCGCGGGGCATGTCTTTGAGCTCCCTGCGTCGGTTGGATCGTTCGCTTCTTTCTCGGCGAAGATGGGTCGACTTAGGTAAGACAGCGCGATGACAGACTTCTCTCAATACGCTCTACTGGCGATCATAGCCCTGGGCGGCTTCCTCTACGTAAGCCAGGTCCTCGCTATCGAGACGACCTCGATCCTCATCATCGCCTGCCTGGCCCTCGTTCCCGGTCTTCTCGGTGGTCCCGAGGATGTTTTCAGCGGTTTCGCCAACGAGGCGACGCTCACCATAGCGGCCATGTTCGTCCTCTCCCGGGCGTTGATCAGGACGGGCGCGCTCGAATTTATCGCGATCCAGATGGGGCGCTCCTCCGGGGGAAGCCTGCCAAAGCTGCTGCTGCTTTCCGCCCTGGTGGTGGTTCCCAGCAGCGCCTTTTTGAACAATACCCCGATCGTCATCATGATGGTTCCGATCATGCTGTCGCTCTGCAGGCAGTTCGACATCAAGCCTTCGAAGGTGCTCATTCCACTGAGCTTCTTCTCGATTCTCGGCGGCACCTGCACCCTGATGGGAACCAGCACGAATATCCTGGTGAACAGTCTCTATCGCCAGTACGCGACGGAAACTCCCGGTTTCGAGGAGTTTAAAAACGGCTTCAGCCTTTTTTCATTCTCCCAGATGGGACTGATCTATCTCGGCATCGGAGTGGCCTTTATCCTCCTTTTTTCCAGGAGGCTTCTTCCCGAGCGTTCGTCTATTTCGGGTATGGCCCATCCCGAGCGCAAGGCGGTCTTCGTTACGGAGGTGATCGTTCCGGAAGGATCGCCGCTGCTTGAGCGCCGCATCGGTGAGGTATTCAAGGATTCCGATCTTGCCCTTCTCGAGGTGGTTCGTGGAGAGGAGATCATACTCCCGGCGCGCGCGGGGGAGCTTGGGATCCAGGTGGAAGATGCCCTGATCATCGAGGGCCGTCCACAGGAGATAGATTCCTTTCTCACGAAGTCGCACGCCCATCTCGCGGAGGTGATCGAGGACGACACACGGGTGCCGATGAAGACGATCGAGATGAAGCTCGCGGAGGCTGTCGTCCTGCCGGATTCTCCGTTCGAAGGCAGGACCGTCAGCGGCCTGAGGCTCAACGCCCACTATGGAGTCAAGGTGATGGCCGTACAGCGCCACGGCCGCCAGCATCTCTACCATATCCGTCGTATGCGGGTTCATGCGGGCGATGTCCTGCTCATCCAGGCCGATGATGCGGGTCTCAACGAATTGCGTGAGAGCGAGGCGGTGCTCGTCGTCGAGGAGGTCGACCAGACCCGCGTCAACAAGCGCAAGGCGCCGCTGGTGATGCTGACTCTCCTGGGGGTCGTCGCCGCGGCCACCTTGACTTCCGGCATCTCGGGCGCGCCTTCCCTTGCGCACCTGGCCATCATGGGGGTGGCGCTGGTGCTTGTCACCCGCTGCATCCGTGTCGACGAGGCGCTTCGATCTCTTGATACGACTGTGCTGCTGCTGTTGGCGGCGGCCATTCCGCTGGCCGGAGCGATTCACCATACAGGGCTGGACTCACTCGCGGTGGAGGGGATCCTCGAGCTGGTGGGCGGGGAGGAGGTCAACCCGTATATCTTCCTGTCCATTTTTTACCTGCTGACCTCGATCCTGACGACCTTCCTCTCCAACAGCGCCGTGGCGGTCCTTCTTTTCCCCATCGCCATGGGGCTGGCCCAGCAGACGGGTATCAACCATGAGGCTCTCCTCGTGGCCATCTGTTTTGGAGCCAGCGCGAGCTTCGCCTCTCCCCTGGGCTACCAGACGAACCTGATCGTCATGGGGCCGGGAGGCTATAATTTCCGCGACTATCTCAAGATCGGGCTGCCGCTCAATCTCCTGATGTGGATCGCGGCGACAGTGTTCATACCGATTTTCTGGCCGCTGAAGGTTGCGACGGGATAAAAGCGCCGGGGCCCTCGCCAGGGGTGCCGGCCGCGAGCTCATCCTTCTTCGGCGCAGTCGCTGCTGGTGCAGTCCCCGAGGTTGTCCTCTGTCGGATCGACGCCGCACTCGAGGAATCCGGGCGGCTGGGGCGCCGGTCCGGCCCGGAAGAGGTGGTTCAAGAGGCTCACTCCATCGGTGAGGTTCATGAAGCCGTTGTCGTCGATGTCCGTAGAGTCAAGGCACCTGGGTTCGTTTCCCTGCTGGAACAGGTAGAGCAGCAGGGCGACGGCATCGGTGAGGTTGACGAAGCCGTTGTCATCGACATCGCCCCTGAGGAAGAGGTCTCCGGCTCCCGGTCCCGGCCCGGGTCCGCCCTTGCCGGTGGGAATCCGGATGAGTGTCGGTATGAAGGTCAGGTCGCTGCTGCCCAGGGTGGCGTTGTGAATGCTGAAGGCGATGATGTTATTGCCCTCTACCAGGAAGTCCCTGGCGATGGCGATCTCTACGGGGTTGTCGATGACCGGTTCACCTGTCGGGTTGGCGGTGATAGCCGTGGTGTCGTTGTTGACCTCTCCATCGGCGACGTTGAAACGGCCGATCTCTTCACCATTGACGTAGGCTACAAATCCATCGTCGATGGCGCAGGAAAGGACGAGAGATTCGATCGTGACGAGCTCCAGCTCAACCACCTTCCTCGCGTAGACCACGACATAGTTGCCGCTCATGTCGTCGAGTTCCGTCGCATCGTCGCCATCTCCGTAGCCGATTCCTGTCGGTCCGACCTCCCATTCGAAATCATCGAAGTCCTCTTCGAGCCAGTCGGGGTCCGGGCCGCCCGCGGCGCCGGTGAGGTAGTTCCATTCATCTCCTGGCGCCACCAGGGTGTCCTCCTCGTTGAAGATGATCAGCGTGCACTCGAGCGGCTCACATTCCGCGCAGGCGGCGGCGGGATCTACCGCCACGACGGCGTAGGAGATCTCGCCGAAGATCGGGTTGTCGTCGACGTACAATTCCTGGTCGCCGCCGATGTCCTCTTCAATCATCTCGCCGTTGCGCCATACCTGGATAGCCTCGTAGCCGCCCTCCCGGTTGGTCCAGTTGAGCATGATCTCCCCGGTGATCCCGTCCTGGGAACAGGCCATTCCACTGGGGCATTCCAGTCCGTCATCGGGATTGGCGATCACCTCGATTCTGAGGTGGAGGTCGCTGCTGCTCCAGGTGGTATTGTGCATCTGGATCGCCAGGATGTTTTCGCCTTCTTCGAGGGAGTCGACATCGAGCAGCGGAATGGCTTCGAACTGACCGGTCGATTCGTGATTCGTCGGGGCCGTTGTATTGAAGGCGGGTGGAGTGCCTTCAGCGTTGCGGCGCGCTACCTCGACGCCGTTGATGTAGGCGACGAAGCCGTCATCGTAGTCCATGTTGAAGGCCATGGAGCTGATCGCCGCCAGGTTGTCGATCTCAAAAGTATGCCGCAGGTAGACAGCCACGTAGGAGTCTTCCATGTCGTCGAGGACTGTTCCAATGAGGTCGAGTCGATCTCCATAGCCGAAGCCGGAGGGGGCTACTTCCCACTCGCT
>Ga0310345_10002739_pt1 | contig 17405 bp, 22 predicted proteins | sample HC15DNA20500_MG_FD_204667 | JGI IMG/M metagenome (GOLD analysis project Ga0310345, IMG submission 204667) | Marine microbial communities from station ALOHA, North Pacific Subtropical Gyre - HC15-DNA-20-500_MG | ecosystem: Environmental > Aquatic > Marine > Oceanic | place: Pacific Ocean: North... | reverse complement strand
CGGTCGCAATCGATCCTACCAGGAGAACGTCCATGAACATCGGTGAAATCCGCAAGAACGCCAACGGCCAGCTGATCGGCTCTGTCGAAACGCTCACCATCACCCGCACCATCGGCCTGCGGCCGGTCACCTCCAGCAACCCGCGCGCGCCCAAGTTCGAAATCGTCGCGCTCAACGACCAGCGCCGTTGGGTGATCGTCGGCGCACTGTTCGAACTGTCCTCGAACTCGACCGGCGAGAGCTTCTACCAGGGCAAGATCGACGATCCGTCCATGGCGCAGCCGCTCTACATCGCCGCCTTCCCGCGCGAGGATGGCACGATGGCGGTGGCCTGGCAGCGTCCGCGCCGTCGCAGCAGTCAACTTGGCTCGGCCGAATACGGCGAGAGCGACATGTTCGGTGCCGAAGACGTCGCCGGTGACCGTGGCGCCGGAGAGCAGGCTGGCGAAGCCCGCCACGACGATGGTCTCGGCGACAGCACCGCGACTCCTCCGGGCAAGCGCGGCCGCGCGCAGGCCAAGGACGGCGCCGAACACGAAGGCGCGCTGCCGCCCCTCGTCGACGCCTGATCGTCCAACCACTCCACCGACGGGGGCCCAACCGCGGGTCCCCGTCCCCGTGCAAGGCCGCGCAATTGCCCCCCGCGCGGCCTGAGGCGGAACGCCAGCCTGCCCCCCGCCCGGCGTTCCGCCTCTTTATTTGCCTCGGGCACTCTGGAGACCATAAACATGCTGCCCGACAGCGAACGTTTCGCCTTCGAGACCCGGCGCCATCACGCTTTCGCGAGCACCGGCAATGCCTACGACGCCAGTCAGTGCGACGAGGCGATCAAGACCGGAGACACCCTCATCGTGCTGACCGAGCAGGTGGTTGCGATCGCCATGACCTGGCCCTTTGCGGTGACCGCGACCTGCGGCAAGCTCCACGCCCTGTCAGCGCCGCGCCCCGGCGAAGACCTCGCCGCGCTCGCGCGATCGCTTCACGTGCGCGCCGCCGACTTCCGGCACGCCGCAGACCTTGCCAGCCGTCTGGGGTTTCCGATCGATCCGCAGCTGCTCCCGCTGCTGGACTTGCCTGGCGAATGACGCAGGCCTGCTCGCCTCAGAGCGGCAGCGACGTCTGTGCCTCGGCCATCTGGCTGACAGGTGTGGTCACGGCATCGGCGATGACCCGGGCGAGCTCCAGTGCGGCGTCCTCGCGCAGGCAGGAGCTTGGGGCAGTAATACCGACGCGCGCCCAGCCCGGGGCGTCGAGGATCGCATGCGCGACCGCAGACGTATCGATTCGTTCCATGGTGACAACAGAACATAGAGTGAACATAATTGCAAGGGTGCGCCTGTTGAATTGACACGGAGAGCCGTCCAACCGAGCATCTGGTCATGTGCAATTTGTACCGCATGACCAAGGCTCCCGCCGAAATCGCCCGGCTGTTCGGTGCGCGGGTAGGGGAGGGCGCCAACTTCGCGGCTGAGGTCTATCCCGGCTATCCGGGGCTGGTGGTCGCCGAAGGCGAAGCGCGCGTCATGACGTGGGGGTTCCCGCTCGTGCTCAAGGGCAAGAGCGGTCAGCCGCTCAAGGCCAAGCCGGTCAACAACGCGCGCGAAGACAAGCTCGGCACCGCGTTCTGGCGAGCGAGCTTCGAGCGCCGCCGCTGCCTGATCCCGGTCAGCGCTTGGGCCGAGGCCGAAGGCCCCAGGGGCGCGATGACCCGCACCTGGTACTCGCTGGCGGGCGAAGAGGTCTTCGCCGTTGCCGGCCTCTGGCGTCCGACCGAAGAATGGGGCCAGGCCTATTCGATGGTGATGGTGGATGGCTGCCCGCAAATGGCCGACGTCCATGACCGCATGCCGGTGGTACTGGCACGGACGGACTGGGAGCAATGGCTGGCGGGCACGCCGGCCGAGGCCTTTGCGCTGTGCCAGACATGCTCAAGCGAGCTTGAGGTCGACCGCACTCCCGAGCGCTGGGCCGCCCGCCGCGGCTGACATTGAGGGGAGGGGGACTTGAGCGGGGTCGGATCAACGAGACCTGCGAAAGGACCTAACCCATGGGCGACCGCGCTCCCGTTCACATCACCATCGGCGGCACCTTGCCGCGCGAACACCTAGAGGTCTTCGCCGCCCACGCGGCCGACTATGACCTGCGCATCGAATGGGACGGCGAGCCGTTCGATCCCGCCACGCTCGTCGCGGGCGAGCCGCTCGAACTCTACGGCACCGAGCTCAACGGCGGGCAGATCCCCGAGATCGACACCTTCTGCGTCGCCCACGGCCTGGCGTTCCGCCGCTGGTCGGGCGGATGCCTTGGCGCATACCTCCCCGAAATCATCCTGTTCGATGGCAGTGGACCCTTGCGCGATTACACGGCGAGCGAGGACGAATGGGTCCTCTTTCCGCCGTCGTGGATCAAGAGTTTCACCCGGCTGCGCGATCTCAAGCGCGAGATGGCCCGGGCGGAACTGACCATCCCGCCGTTCCAGATCGTCTGAGGAGAAACCATGATCAGAGATCCCGATCCGGCGCGCGCTGCCGCGCTCGCCTGGTTTCCGCTCTCGCGCGTGAGCGAGGCCTTCCACGACGAGATGCTCGGCGTGCTCCCGCCGGTCCATTGCCGCGGCGCTCCCGGGTTCTTCGTCAGCGAAGCCGTCACCGACGATGTTCATGCCCAATTCGTGGCCTGCAACGGCCGCTTCTACGGGGCCTATGTGGCGCTGCGCGATCCCGGGACCTGGATTACGCGCGCCGCGATTGCCGCGTTCGACGCGGCCCATCCCGACCCGCCGGTGCTGGACTGGTATCCGGCGGAAGCCGCCGATCGGTGAGGGGAGGGGGTTTGGGTCCGGTGTTCCTATGGGGAGACCGACCATGCTTCGCAGCTACACCGGCATCGGCGCGCTCGCCACGCCACCCGAAGTTCTCGGCCTTATGACCCGCGCCGCCTTTGCGCTGCTCAAGCGTAGCTATGTCCTGCGTTCGGGCCACGCAATCGGCGCCGACAGTGCCTTCGAACGCGGCGCGGGCAGCGCGGCCGAGATCTTCCTGCCGGTCCCGGGCTGGCGCGGCTCGGCGAGCAGCTTCCATGCGGGAACGCTCGGGGCGGAGCTGTGGGGCAGGGCGCGCGAGATTGCCGCCGCGCACCATCCCGCCTTCGCCGGGCTTTCGCGCTTCGTGCAGGACCTGCACACCCGCAACGTCTTCCAGGTGCTCGGGCAGGCGCTCGATAGCCCTTCGGAATTCGTGCTGTGCTGGACCGCCGACGGCGAGGCCTCGGGCGGCACCGGCCAGGCTCTGCGCATTGCCGCCACACACGGCGTTCCCGTCTACAACCTCCAGCGAGTCCGCGAGCGCGCGCACGTCGAGCGCCACCTCGTCCTCTGATCCTTCACCTGCGCGTATTTGCGCCGTTCTTCTGTCTGTCCCGGCGGGTGAGCCGTCCGGCACGGCACACGCGCGCACCAGCGAAAGCCCTCAAGCCATGCCGTCCCACACTCTTTCCTGCGAACTTTCCTGCACCCGCGAGGAAGCCGCGCGCTTTGCCGCGGTCGAACTGTTCCTTGCCGACCTCGCGCATGACCCGGCCGCGCAGCCACCGGGCGAACTCGATGCGGTGTTCGGCGCAAACGCGAAGCCGACCATCCTCGGCCTCGTTGGCCATCCCGAGCCGCTCGGGATCACCTGCCGTTATGACCGCGACACTGGCGTGATGACGCTCTTGGCGATCGATGGTCGCCCCAATCTCGCCGCGCTCCCCGTGCTGCTTCTCTGGCTCTACCCCGAAAAGCTGCCCATCGCCTATTCGGTCCACGTCACCGCGCGACCCGAGCTTGCGGTCTGGACGATCGTCTCGCTCCAGCGGATCGAGATCACCCAGCACGCCGATGAGGTTCCCGGCCGCCTCGAAGCGTTGCGCGCTGCGGCCCCGGGCCCCCGCCGGATCGATCTCCTGCCGACCCGGCCGCTGCCGCGCGCCGACGGCTGACTTGTGCTCAGGCGGCTGCCTGCGCTTCCCACGTTCGCCTGGCGCGCGAAACGCGAGCCGGGAGCGGCTCGCCTTCCTTCCAGAACCGGTGCGCGACGCCTTGGCCGGCGAGCAGGGCCTCGAGCGGTTCGGCCACTTCATTGTCGCGGTCATGGATATGGACCGCGCAGGCTTCTTCGCCGGTGTCCTTCAACACCAGGCTCGCGATCGGCGTGTCGACGTCGAGATTGACGCGCAGCCCCTTCACGAACCGGCGTTTCTCGGCGACCGCCTTGGCGAGGAGGTAGCGCTCGTCGCTGGTCTCGTAGGGGAGCCACTCAGGGCTGACCGGCATCAGCGCGACCTCGATCAGGTCGAAGGTCCCTTCGCGCCTTCTGGCGAAGGATCCTGCGAGCACCAGGTGATCCTGCTCGCCCTTGGCGCCATGCTGCGCCTGCCACAGCGCGAGTTCGCCTGCGAAGCGCTTGTGGAACCTTCGCGCCATGTCCTGGTCCATCACAAACGGCATGTCGCCGACGTGGCGCAGGACGATCCGCTCCGCGCCATGGCTCGCCCCGATCTCCTTGATCTCGCCCACCACCACCATCATCTCGTCGCGTGAGCGGTAGACTCGCTCGAGCGCGGCGCGGCGGCGTGCGCGGATGTCCTCCTTGTCCTCGAGCCTGAAGCTTTCCGGCACGAACAGCACAAGAGGCAGGGCCTCCTGCTTCGCTCGGCACGACGCGGCTGCCTCAAGCAGCGCGCGGCGCACCACGAACCAGCTGCGCTTGCCCGCCATCTTGGGATGCCAATGCGTGAGCTCGGCCCGGTCCCACAGGACGTGGAGCAGCCCGCGCATCGAGAGCTTCTGGCCCGACGACTTCACCGTCGGCTTGTCGTTGGTCAGCGCCGCCGGCGCGAGCCTGGCGCTCCCGCGCGACAGCGGAAAGCCGAGCTTGAGACTGGTTTCACCGCTCGCCTCATCGTCGATGATCGCCGCGCCGCGGACTTGGCCCATGCCGGTCAGGTAATCGGGCGCCTCATAGTGGTCACACGCAGTCGCGTGGCGCGCGCCTGAGCCGGGCCAGCGCGCCAGCACGTAGCGGTCGTTCCTGTGCGAAATGTAGAGCGGCAGGTCGGTCCCCTTGCGGCATTCGCACAGGACCTGGGCCTTTTGCGCGTAGGCTTTTGCCAGAAGCGGCTGAAGTTCTTCGCCTTCGGCCACGCTGCGGCCGAGCACACGGTATCGCTGGATCATTGGGTCTTGCTCCAATTTCTCGCGATCGACGCTGCCCGTTCGACCTCTCGCGTTTCTCCTTCGGTTGAACGCGACCCCGGATGGGCACGCGGGCGCCAGTCTATCGAACGCTGAATTGTCCCGCAAGTACATCGGCTTTGCGTGGAGGATCCACCATCCTTGGCACTTGCCAATACCTTGGGCCGAGACGATGAACTGCCAGATGGGCTCTTCACTGACTTTGATCCACACGTCTGACTGGCACCTCGGTCACGAATTGCATGCACATACTCGCGAGGATGAGCACGACGCTTTCCTGGCTTGGCTTCTTGAGCAGATCGAAGAGACCGGTGCGGATGTCCTGTTGGTCACCGGCGACGTCTATGATGTCGCCAACCCACCTATCACTGCGATGCGCCGACTTTTCACTTTCCTCAATGCAGCGATGCAGCGACGGCCGAACCTTCAAATCATTATCCTTGGCGGCAATCACGACAGCGCTGGTCGCATCGACCTTCCTGCCGCACTGCTTGGAGACGGGAACATCCGTTTTGTGGGTGCACTGCCTCGCCAGAACGGCGCGCTGGACATCGACGCGCTCCTCATTCCACTTGGCGGAACCGACGCGGAACCCGCAGGTCTCCTGGCTGCGATCCCTTTTTGTCGCCCCGGCGACCTTGGCCAACACAGCCTTGCTTCACTCTACGCTGAAGTAGCCGAACGGGCCGTTGCCGAAGCCGGTGATCGTCCCCTGATCCTGACTGGCCACCTGCATGTTGCGGGCGGCGAGGTTTCCGAACTCTCTGAACGCCGCATCGTCGTGGGCGGCCAGGAAGCTGAAGCAGCCAGCCTGTTCGACCCCCGCGCTGCATATGTCGCTCTCGGTCACCTGCACCGGCCACAGACAATTACCGCGGCAATGCCGGTCCGATATGCCGGCTCTCCCTTTCCCCTGTCGGCGACCGAACGAGGCTATCGCCATTCGCTCACAATCGTCGAGTTCGCGGATGCCAAGGCCAGTTGGCGCGAGGTGCCGATTCCGCGTCCGGCACCGTTTCTTGCCGTCCCGGCCGATGGTGCAGCCGCGCTGGACGAGGTTATTGCCGAACTCGAGGCACTGGTCATCGACCCGGATACGCCACCGGGCCGGCGACCATTCCTGGAAATCTCGGTCGCCGTTGACGGGACCGATCCTCATCTGCAGGCGCTGGTGCTTGCCGCTATCGCGGACAAAGCGGTCCGTCTGACGCGGATTCGGCAAGTGCGGGCCGCCGATGCCGCCGATTTAGCCGCGGGGTTGACCGGCGATGACCTCGACGAGCTTCTGCCCGCCGACGTCTTCGCCGCGGCGTTCGCAAAGGCCCATCCGGGTGCTGATCTGCCCGGTAGTCTGGCCAGCGCCTTCGAGGAGCTCCTTGTGGCGGTGAACTCGGCGGAGACGGACTGATGCGCGTTCTCGCAATCCGTGGCCGTAACCTGGCGAGCCTCGCCGATGATTTCGAAGTCGACTTCGAGGCTGAGCCGCTTGGCAGCTCGCCGATTTTCGCGATCACCGGTCCGACGGGTGCCGGCAAATCCACGCTCCTTGACGCAGTTTGCCTTGCGCTGTTCCGCGACGTGCCACGACTGCGCAATGCCCCAGCTCAGGGGAACATCGGCAGGGACGGAATCAATCCGCGCGATCCGCGCGCCCTGATGCGTCATGGTGCAAGCGATGCCTTCGCCGAGGTCGACTTCGCCATGCCGGATGGCCAACGCTACCGTGCACGCTGGTCTGTAGCACGGGCACGCACCAGCACCTTGAAAAACGACGAGCACGCCTTCGAGCGCCTGGGTGATGGCGAGCGGCTTGGTGGAACCCGCCGCGAGACCGAAGCTGCCATTCTTGCCGTCATTGGTCTGACTGCAGACCAGTTCTGTCGGGCGGCGCTCCTGGCGCAGGGCGATTTCGACGCATTCGTGAAAGCTGATGCGGGCGAACGCGCTGAACTCCTCGAGCGGCTCACGGGTTCGAGCATCTATGCCGAGCTAGGCAAGGCCGCGTTTGCCCGCGCAAGCGAACACAAGCAGCAGATCGCTGCCATCACCCGTGATATTGCCGCTCAGAACGGTCTCGACGACGCCGGGCGCGGGGAACTCGAAGCCGAGGTGGCCGCAGCTGCAGACGGTCTTGCCGATTTGCGGGCGGCGCTTAGCCAACTGGAGGAGGCCGAACGCTGGGAGCGCCGCGGCCAGGAACTGGCGGCGCTGGTTGCGACAGCTGCGGACAGCCACAAGACAGCCCATGATGCGCAAGTCGCAGCATTGCCGCGGCGTGCCGCCCTGGCGAGGGATCGAGCTGCGTTTGTCTTCGCGCCGAAGTGGCAAGCACTGCAGCAAGCGAGAGCGAGCGAACGAGCGCTTGATGAAACTCTCGCCATCTTGCGTAACGAGCTGGCCGGCCATGACGAGCGCGTGCAGCAAGCCACAGCCCATGACCAAGCCAGCGAACTGGCGCTTACACGACACCGCGAAGCGACACGCGTTCTTCAGGACGAAATCGGCCGCGCCAGCCAGCTCGATGCGCTGCTCGCGCAGGCAATCCGGCAAGCCGAACTTCAGGCGTCGACATTCCGCGATGTGGGCCAGAATGCGCAGGAAGCGGAACAGGCTCACGCCAAGGCTCAGTATGACCTCGATCAGGCTATTGCAGAAGAGACGAGTTCCAAGACCTGGCTCGCAGAAAACGCGAGCCTTGCGGCAATAGCCGGGCGCGAGGATGAGCTTGCCGAAATCTTCGGCGATCATGCCACCAAGGCTACCCGCCTCTTCGAGATTTTGAGCCAATCCGGCGAAGCAGAGACGACATTGCTGCAAGCCCAATCTGAGTGGAACACTGCGCAAGACACGGTCACTCAATGCGCGAAGACTCTCAAGGAGCGCGTACAGGAACGTGAAGCCGCCGAGCACTCTGTTCCGGATCCGGCGACTGAGACGAATCTCGCTGAGCAGCGGGACCGCCTGAGCAAGATCGAACAGCTGATCGAACAAGCCACCGCTGCAGCGACTGCGGCGAGCCAAACGGCGGCAGCACTAGCGCGAACTGGCGCGCGGCAACAAAAGAACAGAGAGGATCTTGAGGCCAATACCGCCCGCCGGGCTGCGATTGGGGACGAACTTCCCGGTCTGATCGCCCGCCGCGACGAAGCCGGGGGTTTGGCTGAACGCCTTGCCGCTGCGGCGGATGACGCTGCGCTGCGCCTGCGTCAAAGCCTTGTGCCGGGCGAGCCTTGTGCCGTGTGCGGCTCGAGTGATCACCACATTGAGCTGGTAAGCGGCGTCCTGGGCGAACAGGTTTCAGACGCGCGCCGGGAGGCACAAGCTCTCGCCAGTGAAGTTGCCGAACGCGAGCAGGAGGCTGCAGGCCTTGTGGCCTCGTTTGCGCTGCTCGAAGACCAACAACGCGACCTCGTTGCGGACGCAAAGGTGCAGCAAGGCGAGCATGCCGAGGCGACCCAGCGCGTCGCCGACCTGCGCGGAAAGATAGCTGATGCCGCAAGGGCAGCCGGAATTGATGCGGAAACCGGCAATCTGGGCGAGAGTTTGGCGAGTGCTCGACTGGCACTCGACACTGCCATGGACGCGGCACGGGCGTCGCGGGCCCGCCGGGACGATGCGATCAGTGCCGAACGTCTCGCGAATGCGGCAGCCGATGAGGCACATAGGCATTTGTTGAAAGCCAAAGAGGCATTTGACCAACGCAGGCAGGCTCATCTCGATCTCGAAGCTGAAGCCGGGATCTTGCGATCGGATATTGGCCAGCTTGCAGGCCAGCTCGACCGCGCGCTCAAAGGAACATGCCATTGGCCTGACCTCGCCAATGGCCAAGCCTGGCTTGCCGACATGTGCCGGCAATGGCGACGGACAACTGCCAGCGCTGAAGAAGCCGCAGCGCAGGTTGCCACCGCAAAGGCTGTGGTTTCAGACAGTCTGATTGCCGCGCGTACGCAGCAGGAACGTCTTGCAGCAGCCCGCGAGGCCCATGAGGCCGCTCAGGCCGAAGCAGATCAGAGGGCAGAGCAGAGACGAGCTCTTCTCGGCGGCGAAGCGGTCAGCGACGTCAATGCCAGGCTCGCCCGAGAAGCTCACGAGTTCGAAACAGCTCGCAATGAGGCTCGTGATCGGCGTGCCGAGGCAGAACGAACACTGTCGGACACACAGGCGCGCTTGCATCAAACCGAGCAGCAGATTGTTTCTGCGGGCGAGGCAATTGCCCGTGATGCCGCAGCTCTTGCAGCGGAGCTGGCTGCTGGTGCGATCGACGAAGCGGATGTCGCGAAGGTTGCGGCAGCCGGATCGGCAGCACTCGATACGGAAACCGATGCGCTGGCGCAGATTGATCGTGATGCAAGCAGCGCCGCGCTCCTTCTGGAGCAGCGGCAAGAGGATCTTGCCCGCCATCAGGCTGCCGCCGCCCCGGATATCCTGGGTCAGGCACTGACGGAGGCGCTCCAGGTCGCGCGCAACAATACTGAAACCGCAGACAGACGTCATCGCGAGCTGCAACTGCGGCTGCGCGAGGATGACGCTGTGCGAATTCGCACTGCCGCCCTGCGCGCAGACCTTGAGGCCGCCAACTCAGCGGCAACCGTCTGGCTTACGCTCGACGGGCTAATCGGGGACGCGACTGGCAAGAAGTTCCGAAATTTCGCGCAAGGCCTAACACTCGAACGTTTGCTTGTTCACGCAAACGCGCGACTTGCGGATCTCAAGCCGCGCTACAGCCTGGCGCGAGGCGAGGGCGGAGACATGATCATTGAAGTCATCGACAATGACATGGCGGGACAAGTGCGAGGACTGCACAACCTGTCCGGCGGCGAACGTTTCCTCGTCAGTCTGGCGCTTGCCTTAGGTCTGGCCGAAATGTCGACGGCGCGCGGGATGCGGATCGAGAGCCTGTTTATTGACGAAGGTTTTGGTGCCTTGGATCCGGAAAGCCTGGGGCAGGCCCTCGCTTTGCTCGAACACCTGCACGCTGGGGGCCGCCGCGTCGGCGTAATCAGCCACGTCGAGGAATTGAAGGAGCGCATTGCCGCCAAGGTTGAAGTGGCTCCGACGGGCCGCGGGACCAGCGAAGTGCGGGTACTGGTTTCTGGTTGATACCAAACATTCGGCCGCTACGGCGCTTGTGATGGATGACCTCTTTTCTACTCGCGGCCTTTCGGGGCAGACGTTGACGCGGTCCGACCTTGCTCCGCTCGTCGGCGAATCGCCGCAGGTCATCGTGGATTGCGATCTTGAGGAAGCGGACCTTTCCGGGCTTGACCTGACGGGCTGGCGTTTCGAACGCTGCAATCTGCGCAAGGCCGATTGCAGCGGTACCAAACTCGAAGGCTCGGTCTGGCAAGGTTGCCGGGCGGCATTCGTGAGCTTCGTCGGTGCCAACCTCAGCGAGGCGGCGTTCTCGGGCGGTGACTTCAACAATTCCGTCTGGCGGCGCTCGACGCTGACCTCCGCGAAATTCGTCGGGACCAAGCTCACCGGAGCGGACTTCACCGAAGCCCGTGCGATGCATGTCCAGTTCGAGGAAGTTCTGCTGGTCAGCGCCAAGCTGCCCGGGTTCTCGTTCCGCAAGGAAACCCTGCGCCGGGTCGACTTTTCCCGTGCTGACCTGCGCAAGGGCGACTTCCGCATGACGGTGTTTGAGGACTGCAGCTTGCGCGAGGCGATGGTTGCGGGATCGCGCTTCGAAGGTTCGGACCTGCGCGGTGCCGACCTTGGCGGGCTGCGCCTGGTCGATGCGGGGCTGTTCCGCGGCGCGACGATCTCGCGTGAACAGGCCGGGCAATTGCTTGGGGAACTCGGGCTCAACGTCCGTTAGGGCAGGGGCAGGGAGCTCAGCCCGCCTTGCTCTCGTCCTGTTCGAGGTTCTCGACGACGCCGTCTGCCAAGCCAAGGCACAGCGCAGCTTCGTCGCGGGTGAGCACGATCTCGCCTGCGGCCTGATCGGCCAGCTTCCTGCCCAGCACCACCGACACGGCGCGGGCGACCTGCAGTGCGCTCGGCATTTCCCCTCGATTGTCCATCGGTTTGACTCCTCGAGTCTCGGGCACGGTTCTGCCTGCGGCAGCAGGTTCCGAAGTTCGTGGCCGGATGGGACTATACCGGTCCTGGTGCTGGTTGGCGAGGTCAAGGCAGGGGAGGGGCACCCCCGCGCCCGCGCCCCACGCGGGCTGGGGGCGACCCGCTCTACTCGCTAGGGCGCGCGTCGGTGCTGGCGCACCGCCGCCCACCCAAGCTCGCCGGCATGGGATGCCGGCCCTGCGGGTGACGATCGGGGCCAGTCGGTGTTGGACGAGAAGGGCGGGGGCATTGGCTCAGGAGGGCGAGGCGGCTAGGACCTGCCTCATGCCTGTCGTCCTTGCCGCCGCCGCCCTGTGTCTTTCGCCCTCGGTCCACGACGGCGACACCATCCGCTGCGGCCGCGAGCGGGTGCGCATTGCCAACATCGATGCGCCCGAACTGCCCGACAGCCCCAAATGCCAGGACCGGCGCCGGTCCTATGCCTGGTGCGATTTTGCCGCGGGCGAAGCCTCGCGGGTCGCATTGGTGCGGCTGCTGTCGCGGGGCCGCGTCATGATCGAGCGGCTCGGGACCGATCCCTATGGGCGGACGCTGGCCACCGTCTCAGTGAATGGTGTGGACGCCGGCGACTATCTCATCTTGCAAGGTCTCGCCAAACCCTGGCGCTGAAGGTCCACTGCGGTGGGCGGCTTTGCAGGCCTCTGGACGCACGGACTTGTGCGGCTCCGAATGCCAAGAGCCGGGGCGGCGCTGGCGGATGGGGCTGGGGTCGGAGCACCTCGTTCTGAAGATGCCGCCGGTAGGGGCGGCGGTGCCGGTGACGGTGGCGCGTGCATACACTGCGGGGCAGATCCGGGGCGGGGCTGACAAGCGTGCCTGTCTGACGGGTCCTGGGTCGTGCTGCTTTCCGGCATGAATTGACGAAACCGCCCTTCGTTTGCCGATGAACCCTGCGGCGCCAGTCCCTGGCCGCAACCCAAAAGCAGCGGACCGTGAAGCCCTGCGGGCTTGCCGCACCACTCCTCGCTTTTGGGTTTCCCTCACTGCGTTCGGTGCGGGCCCGGGCCTAACGGCGCCGCCTGTCTGGGTCATCGGCGGGCGGTTCCGCCGAATTCAAGACCGGAGACAACCCATGAAGAACCTCGTCATCCTGATCGGCCGCATCGCGTCCGCCCCCGAAACCCGCCACGCCGGCGAAACCGCGATCACCTCCTTCACCCTCGTCACCGACCGCCCCAAGCTGGTCGATGGCAAGACGGTCAAGAATGAGGCCGGCTACACCGAGACCATCCCCGAATTCCACCGCATCACCGCCTTCAATGGCCTCGGCACTTCGGTCGCCAAGCACAAGAAGAAGGGCGATCTGGTCGAGGTCCAGGGCCGCCTCCACTACTCGAAGTGGACTGACCGGGAAGGCGTCGAGCGCTACGCGGTCGAGATCGTCTCCGAGGAAGTCCTCTTCCTCTGAACCGAGCCGGGGAGGCGGCGCTGCCGCCTCCCTTCGGGCGTCTCGCACTTCGGAAGGCTGACAAGCGTTGCCCTAATCAAGCCTTCGGATTGGCCATGTTTCGTTCAAAGCCGTACCAGCTCTCCATGTCCATTTCAGGATCATCTTTCAGTTTTTCAACCGCTGTGAGGAAAGCGAGTCGGGCTTTCTCAGATAGGAGCTGAAGGGTACTGGTTGTCCCCTTGATAAAGGTCTTGTCGCCTTGCGTGGTCACATCCCACAGCCCGTAGCCTTCGCGCAGGTCAACGGCCTGATAGAGTGAATAGATTTCTTCATGACCATCTGGCTCATTCTCCTCGAGCCAGACGTCGAAGTTCGTTGTAGATGACATAGCAATTCCTTCGATGGCCTGCCCAAATAGGTTCGACATCGCGGTTATCAACCGGCGCACATCGTGCATGCGCAAACCGTGCACGGCTTGCCCCACCATTTCTGACTTGCGACTTACGAGATTGGCTTGGCATTGCGTCTGCATGACCCTAGTCCTCGAAACAGCCACAATTTGCTAGGTATGCTCCAAAATGCCCGATGAAGCCCTGCTGGACCACGTTGCCGACATTGTCTCCGCCCATGTTAGCAACAATTCGGTCTCGGCCAACGATCTGCCGGGGCTGATTCAGTCGGTCTACGCTTCGCTTGCCGCGCTCGGCCAAGCATCTGAGCCGGTCGAGGAAAAGCTCACGCCTGCAGTCTCGATCCGCGCGTCGGTCAAGCCCGACGCCGTGACCTGTCTCGACTGCGGCGCGAAGATGAAGATGCTCAAGCGTCATCTCGGTACCGACCACGGCATGACCCCGGCCGAGTACCGCGCGCGCTGGAACCTTGCGGCTGACTATCCGATGGTCGCGCCCGAATATGCCGCCAAGCGCAAGGAACTCGCGGTCAAGATCGGCCTCGGTCGCAAGCCGAAGGCCGCTGTGCCAGTGGCACCTGCGAAGGCACCCAAGGCTGCCAAGCCGCGCAAGAAGCTCGGTGTGGCGTTCGGATCGGCGGACGCCGTCTAATCCGGCTGCGCCTAAGTCTTTGATTTAACATAAGAAATATTATCAATCTGGATGATCGTGCCACGTAGAGCTATTCGTGACACGTTTGTGATTTTGTGGCATATATTCCCCGAATTGGCTCACACGCACGCTTCGCGACGTGTTCGCCACATCAGGAGCAGTGCCATGACGGTGCAAGTGACGATCACGCCCAATGGCCGGATGAGCCTGCCGGCCGAGATCCGCAAGCGGCTCGGCCTTGCCGGCGGCGGTGCGCTGCTGGTCGAGGAGACCGAGGACGGCGTGATCCTGCGCACCGTGGCGCAGTCGATCGCGCACGCGCAGGCGCTCGCCAAGAAGTACACCGGCGACAAGGCAGAGGCATCGGTCGATGCATTCCTTGGCCGCCGCCGCGAGGAATCGGGCGAATGAGCGAAGTCGTGCTCGACGCCTCCGCGCTGCTTGCCCTGCTCCGGGACGAGCCCGGTGCGGGCAAGGTTGCCGATGCGATCGGTGCCTCGCGCATGTCGAGCGTGAACTACGCCGAGGTCGTCAGCCATTTCATCGATGCGGGCATGCCCGCCGAACAAGTCGACGCCATGCTGCGGCCCCTGCCGATGGCGATCGTCGAGGCCGACCAGGCGCTCGCCACCATCGCCGGGCGCCTGCGTGCTGCGACGGCCGATGCCGGCCTGTCGCTCGGCGACCGCTTCTGCCTGGCGCTCGCGCGCCGGGACGGTCTTCCGGCGCTGACCGCCGACAAGCAGTGGCGCACCGTTGCGGACGCAGCCGGTGTCGCAGTGTCGGTGATCAGATGATGCGAGGCAATTCCATGCAGTCTTGCCGCAGAGTCCAATGCAAGACTACTAAGTCCCCATGACGCGGGCGGCCATCCATCCTGAGCTTCTGACCTGGGCGCGCGAACGTGCAGGCAAGAGCCCAGAGGATTTGGACCACCGGTTCCCTAAACTTGCCCTGTGGGAAGCGGGCGACGCGCAGCCCACGATCAAGCAGTTGCAAGCCTTCGCCGATGCTGTCCATGTGCCTGTTGGCTATCTGTTTCTTCCTGCTCCGCCTCATGAGCAATTGCCGATCCCGGATTTTCGGACGGTGGATGGCCGCGCCATTCACCGCCCCAGTCCCAACCTCCTCGACATGGTCTATGCCTGCCAGGAGCGCCAGGGATGGTTCAAGGACTATGCCCGGGCCGTGCGGCTGCCCGAACTCGCGTTTGTTGGCAGTGCCTCGCTGAATGACGAGCCAGTCGCTGTGGCAGCACGGATGGCTGAAGCGCTCGGCTTTGACCTAGAAGCCCGTGCTGCCTGCCGCACCTGGGAGGAGGCACTGCGGCTCTTCATTGGCCACGCTGACGCTCTCGGCGTACTGGTGATGGTAAGCGGCGTCGTTCTCAGTAACAATAACCGCAAGCTCGATCCGGAAGAGTTCCGCGGCTTTGCACTTGCCGACACCCAGGCGCCACTGGTGTTTATCAACGGATCGGACAGCAAGTCCGCTCAGATGTTTACGCTTGCCCATGAACTTGCGCACCTCTGGCTTGGTGCTACTGCGATATCGAATGCCAGCGCCGCGCCGGTCGCAGGTTTCCGGCGTGAGGAAGTCTGGTGCAACGCAGTCGCAGCTGAATTACTCGTGCCCTTGGTAACACTGCAAGCCGACCTCGTCGCGGATGAAGCACTTGACGACGCCGTCGCTCGTCTCACGCGTCGTTACAAGGTCAGCAGTCTTGTCATTCTGAGACGTCTTCTCGATGCCGGTTGGCTGACCCGAACTGCCTTCGAAGCCGCATGGGCTGCCGAGCGCGCCCGCCTGCGGGCGATCGCAGAACGAAACGGCGGCGGCGGCGATTTCTATCGTACGACCCTCTCTCGCGTCAGCCGCCGTTTCGCCCGCGCCCTGGTCGAAAGCACGCTCGAGGGCCAGACCCTTTACCGCGATGCCTTTCGTATGCTCGGTGTAGCGAAGACCGAGACCTTCAATCACATAGGGCAGGAAGTGGGGGTGCTTGCTTGACCCGTTACCTGCTCGACGCGAACGTCTTCATCCAGGCCAAGAACCTTCACTATGGTTTCGATTTCTGCCCGGCCTTTTGGGAATGGCTGGTGGCTCAGAACGCGGCCGCGATTGTCGCAAGCATCGAGAAGGTCAGCGACGAACTCGTGGGCGGCGGTGACGAACTTGCGGATTGGGCCCATGCCCAAGGCAAAGGATTCTTCTTACCTCCCGACGACGCGGTTCTTCCTGCCTTGGGACGGGTGAGCACCTGGGCTACCGGGCAAGCCTATGAGCCCGCAGCAATCGCGACATTTTTGCAAGTCGCCGATTATTGGCTGGTGGCACATGCCAAGGCCCACGACTGCGTCGTCGTTACTCACGAAGTGCCTTCGGACTCGGTCCGCAAGATAAAGATCCCGAATGTATGCATCGGGCTCGGTATTACCTGCATGAGCCCATACGAAATGCTCCGCCGCGAAAGAGCGAGATTCGTATTGGGAGCAGCCTCCTAGTTCGTTCCAGGGCGGCGTTTTGCGGTTAACCCCGAACGCCCAGATGGGGTTCGGGGGCAAAACCGTAATCTCTCTCTCATCTCGGCGGCTGAACGAAATCAGCATCGCCATAGCATGACGCCTGGGAGATTGGCGGCCGTCAAGGATCGCGGGTGCCCCCCGATTTTGGCCTGCTGCGGCTAGCGCCTTGCGAGCAAAAATCGGCTCCCCCCGCGCCCGCTATTCGCGGCGGCAGCGCGTGCGCGCCGCCGTCCCTGACTGCCTGACTCCGGCGTCCTTCAAGGCACATCTTTCATCAGCGTGATGAGAGAAAGTTCCATTTGGAGGTTATCATGACGGACCGTTTCTCGAACTTCGCCGACCTTGCCGAACACTATGCGCGCGAAATTGCGACGCCTGACTACGCCCGGGCATTCATGGAGCAGACTGAACTGGCGAAGCTCTCGATCGAGCACGAGCCGAGCGCTGCCAAAATGCCCGACCCAGAAGTTGCGCAGGCGGCGATCGAGATGATGCTGGCAACGGTCTTCGACCTGTTCCGCGACACCCGGATGGAGGACTTCGCCAGCGAAGTCGCCTGGGGCGTGGCCAACAGCTTCCATGTCGTCGCCAAGCGCCTCGACGACCGCGAGGACGCAATGGCGAACCGCCTCCAGGAAAAGCTGCGCGAATACGATCCGAGCGAGGTCTACGCGACCGATCTCGAGGACCTGACCATGCAGGCCCGCAGCCTTGCCGAATGCCGCGATGCGATGGAGTGCATGCGCGACCATGCCGCGCGGATCTACCTTGTCGAGACCGGCCGCCCGTTCTCGCCGGTGCGGGGCTCGCGGGTCTCGTCCAAGACCAATGCCTCGATGATCGAAGCGCGCGACTATCTCGCGGCACAGAAAGCGCAGCGGCGCGAGCAGTTTGCTCCATCGGGTCCGGTCGTGGTGTTCTCGGGCGGACAGCAGTTCACAGACATTGCCCTCGTTGAAGACTATCTCGATGCGATCTATGCCCGGGTGTCAACACCGGGATAAAAACGGGCCAGGCACCGGTTTAAAATGGGGCCAGTTGGTTTGAATAAAAAGCCCCAGGGTTGAGGCTGGACAGCATCGGCAGCGGGGAAGCGGCTGTAGCGGAGCGGA
>Ga0310345_10002737_pt1 | contig 17405 bp, 20 predicted proteins | sample HC15DNA20500_MG_FD_204667 | JGI IMG/M metagenome (GOLD analysis project Ga0310345, IMG submission 204667) | Marine microbial communities from station ALOHA, North Pacific Subtropical Gyre - HC15-DNA-20-500_MG | ecosystem: Environmental > Aquatic > Marine > Oceanic | place: Pacific Ocean: North... | reverse complement strand
CATTAAAGTCATCAAACGCCAAGCCTATGGCTTTCGTAACGCCGACTACTTCTTCCTCAAAATCAAAGCCGCGTTTCCCGGTAAAGTGCGATGAACCATAAAAAAGCCCCGCTCGAAGGCGGGGCTTTTTCGTCGTGGCGTTCGACACGCCACGTCGCGGCGCTTACTTGCGCTGCGAGCTCTCGAACATGCGCTCGATGCGCTGCGAGTTCGCCTGGCTGGCGGACTTGGCTTCCTGCGCGGTCTGCATCGCGCGGTTGGCCGTACGCTGCGCTTCGTTGGCGGTCGTCTGGGCGGACTCGGCCTTGCGCATGGCCTGGTCGACATTCGACTGCATGGCATCGTTGTTACCGGCACAACCGGCAGCTGCGGCCACAACACCCACAACGAACGCGGATTTCAGCAGCGTCTTGGTCATAATGAGACTCCTGTCTTTCTTGCATATTAACGCCGGGCGCCCGCCCGACAAGGCGTACACAAGCTATCACAGCCATGCGGTTTTGTAGATTACGCCTGTTTACCGGCCGTTCAGCTTCGACTTGTGGCCGGCCTGTCGATCGCGCGAGCATGCGCGCCCTGAAGCGTTTTGCACCCTGAACTCATGACCGAAACCACCATTGTCTTCGAAGAGCTGACCAGCACGAACGGCAAGCGTGTCGGCCGGGCCACCATCGACAACCCGACGGCGCTCAATGCCCTGACGCTCGACATGCTCGAGCCGCTGCACAAGCAGCTCACGGCCTGGGACGCCGATGCCGAGATCGCGGCGATCGTGATCGATGCCAGCGGCGACCGCGCCTTCTGTGCGGGCGGCAATATCGTCGCGCTGTACAAGGGCATGACCGGGCAGGGCGACCCCGACTATCCCGATCGGTTCTTCACCCTCGAATACCGCCTCTGCCATGCCATCCACATGCTGGCCACGCCCTGTGTCGCCTGGGGTCACGGCCTGGTGATGGGCGGCGGCATGGGGGTGTTTTCCGCGGCATCGCACCGCGTGGTCACCGGCGCGTCGACGCTCTCGATGCCCGAGATCCGGATCGGCCTGTTCCCCGACTGCGGCGCCACCTGGTTCTTCAACCGACTGCCCGCACGCCTGGGTCTGTTCGTCGCGCTCGGCGGCGCGCGTCTCGGTGCCCAGGACGCGCTTGTGTCCGGGCTGGCGGACCGCGCCATCGACCACGCCGCGAAGGCCGAGGTCATCGATGCACTGACCCGCATCACCGACTGGAGCCAGCCCCACGCCGCGGTCGATCGCGTGCTGCGCCAGAGCGCCAAGGACCACCCGGCCGAACTCGGCGCATCCAAGCTGCTCGAGCACGCCATGACCATTCGCGAAGCCACCGATGCCGCCACGCTGTCCGGCATCGTCGGCGGTATTCGCAAGCTCGGCGACGCCGGCGATCCCTGGCTGGTGGAAGCGGCGACCAATCTCGACGGCGGCTGCCCGGTGACCGCTCACCTGATCTACCGTCAATTGCGCCACGGACGCTATTTGTCACTCAAGCAGGCAGTGATGCGCGAACTCAAGATGGCACTGCAGTGCACGCGTCACCCGGATTTCGCCGAAGGCGTGCGCGCGCTGCTGGTAGATAAGGACAAGACACCACACTGGCATTTCGAGTCCGTCTCGGCGGTGCCCGCCGACTATGTCGACACCCATTTTCGCGCCCCGTGGGACGGCGACCACCCGCTACGCGACCTGCCGGACGTAAAGCCGTAGCCACCCGATCGGACGTGACGGTCTAGGACGAACAGCTGAGCACCAGTCCGCGCGCCCAGTCGGGCGGCAGTTTGGCGTAATCGGCGTTCTCGGGCTGCTCGTCGAAAGGCCGGCGCAGGATCGCGTGCAACCGCTCGATTTCGCTGTAGTCGCCTTCGTCGGCGCGGTCGATCGCGTGCTGGGCCAGATAGTTGCGCAGGATGTACTTGGGGTTGGTCAGACGCATGCGCTCGGCACGGCCGACATCGTCGGCGCCGGTGTTGCCGAGCCGCTCGCGCCAGCGCACAAGCCAGGCCGAAGCGGCGTCGCGATCGGCAAACTCGTCGACGAAAGGCGCATCGCGGGCCTCGGGATCGGCCGATACGTGGCCGAGCGCGCGAAACGCGCGGGTGAAATCAGCGCCATCGGCCGCCATGGTCTTGAGCAGGCCGTCCACCAGTTCGCGATCATCATCGCGTGCGTCCGGCAAGCCGAGTTTGGCGCGCATGCGCTGCATGTAGGCCGCGTCGAACACGCCGCGATAACGCTCCAGCAGTGTCTGGCCGATCTCCACCGCGGTATCGGGGTCACCCGAAAGCAGCGGCAGGATGGCCTGCACGAAACGGCCGAGATTCCACAGCCCGACATGCGGCTGCTGCTCGTAGCTGTAGCGCCCGCCGGCGTCGGTGTAGTTGCAGATCCAGCGCGGGTCGAAACTGTCCATGAAGCCGTACGGGCCGTAGTCCAGGGTCAGCCCGAGCACCGACATGTTGTCGGTATTCATCACCCCGTGGCAGAAACCGACGGCCTGCCAGTCGGCGATGAGCGCAGCCGTGAGATCGATCACCCGCTCGACCCAGACGCGATAGCGCTCGGCCGCGTCGTCGATCGCCGCGATCTGCGGGAAATGTTCCTCGATCACGTGATCGGCCAGCGGCGCGAGCGCGTCGAAGTTGCGGTTTTCGAACAGGATTTCGAAGCTGCCGAAACGCACCAGGCTGGGCGCGACGCGGGTCATGACCGCCGCATGTTCGACCGTCTCGCGATAGACCGGCGCGTCGCTGCCGACGATGGCCAGCGCGCGCGTGGTGGGAATGCCAAGCGCGGCCAGCGCTTCGCTGGCCAGGTACTCGCGTACGGTCGAGCGCAGTACGGCGCGACCGTCGGCGAAGCGCGAGAACGGCGTCTTGCCGGCGCCCTTGAGCTGTATCTCGTAGGCCTGGCCACGGCGATTGCGCATGTCGCCGATCGTGATCGCGCGCCCGTCGCCGAGCTGCCCGGCCCAGACGCCGAACTGGTGACCGCCATAGCGATGCGCGACCGGCTCGCAGCCGCCCGGCAGGGCGTTGCCGGACAGCGCTTCGGCATAGCCGGCGGCGCGTATGGCGTCTGCATCCAGATCGAGCAGGGCGGCCACGTCGTCGTTGAAGGCGATCGGATAGGGCGCCGGCAGCGTGGTCGGCGCCTGGGCAAAGAACCATGGCTCGCCCAGCGCGGCCTGGCGGTTGATCCAGTTCAGCGCGAGGGCGCTCGCGGGCTGATCGGCGGTTGCTGCGTCGCTCATGCGTTCAACAATGGCGACGCGAACGCGCTCAGACAAGCGCGCCGCGCAAACGCGATGCTAGCGGCCGTCGGCCGGCTGGCAATAGGTCGCATCCGGATCGCCGCTGCCATCGCGGATCGCCACCTCGCGCGACCCGTCACGGGCACGGCATTCCGCCTGACGACGCTGGGTTTCGGCGCGCAGGCGCTCCTGCTCCTGCTCGTAGGTCTTGCGCGCGTTCTGCAGGCGCTCGATATCGGTGGACAGCGTGGTGTCCTCGCGATTGCTTGCGCCATCGGGGCGACGGGGCTCGCCGACCGCTTCGAAGGCATCGACCGGCTCGTCCAGCGGCCCCGGTTCGACGCGCTCGGGCTCGCTGGCGCAACCGGCCAGCAGGACACAGACGAAAACGGCGCTCCACAGCAGACCGCGCAGACTCGGATAGGACATGTCGTTCCCCCCCAACGGCTTGAACCCCGAGTCTAGACCAAAAGACCGGCGCGCGGGGCGTCATTCGCCTGTCATGACGGCAGGTTACAAAGCAGGTTTGCTCCGAAGGCCTGTGCCCATGTTCGCTTCCGATGCCCGCCTCCTGTTGCGCCTGTGGTTGCGCGCGCCCCGCCGGATCGCCACCGCGGCGCCGAGCGGGCGTGCCGTGTGCAATGCGCTGATCGACGATGCCACGAACACGCGCGCCCGCGACGGCTGGGTGATCGAACTGGGCGCCGGCACCGGCCCCGTCACCCGGCAACTGCTGGCACGCGGCGTCGGCGCCTCCCGCCTACTCGCGGTGGAGGCCAACCCGGCCCTGCATGCGCGGTTGTGCGAGCGCTTCGAGCCGCGGGTTCTGGCCTGCCACGACGCCACCGATCTGCCCACGCTGTTCGATCAGCGCGGCATCGACCGCGTAGCCGCCGTGGTTTCCACCCTGCCGATACTCAACATGCCGATCGCGGCCCAGCGGGCGATCCTCGACGGCTGTTTCGAGCGCGCCGGTACAGCGGCCAGTTTCACCCAGATCACCTACCTGCCGGGCTCGCCGGTACGCCAGCACCGACTCGCGGCCTGGGGCTATCGGGCCGACGTCGCACGCTTTGTATGGTCCAACCTGCCGCCATCGACCATCTGGCGCTATCGCCGCGCCTGACCACCCGAACCCCGCAGGAACGCGGTAGCATGCCTGCCTTGCTTGCCCGCATCTTTACCCCATGCAGAGTCTTCATGTTTCCCGGGTCTTCGAGGCCGATGCCGCCACGGTTTTCGACGTCATTTCCGACCACGCCGGCTATGCCAGCCTGCCCGGCGTGCGTCGCGCCTGGCTGCGTCGGACCGGCGACGCACATCGCGACGGCGTGAACGCGGAGCGCGTGCTGGATCTGGGCCTGGCCCGGATCGTCGAGCGCATCACCGAATACGAGCCCGGCAATGCGCTGGGGTATCGCATCATCGAATCGCCGCTGCCGATCGAACATGCCGGCGCGCGCCTGACCTTCGAACCGCTGCCCGGCCCGACCGCGCGCACCCGCGTGCACTGGCGTTCGCAGCTGCGTGCGAGCACGCCGCTGGTACAGGCGCCCGTGGCGTTCGCCATCGCGCGCCAAATGGCCTTCGCCTACGGCGTGGCGCTACGTATCTGGGCCCGCCGTCTGCGCTAGCGCGGCGGCGATTACGGTCGATCCTGCGGCGCGCGCTCGCGCAGGGCGTCGCGGATTTCGGTCAGCAGTGTCTCTTCCTTCGAGGGCGCCGGCGGCGCGCTCGGGGCTTCGGCTTCCTTGCGTTTGAGCGAGTTGATGGCCCGCACCACGAGGAAAATCGCGAACGCGATGATGACGAAGCTGATGATCGTCTGGATGAACACGCCGTAGTTGATCGTCACCGCCGGTGTCTCGCCCACGGCTTCGCGCAGCGTCAGGGTGAGATTGGAAAAATCCACGCCGCCGATCAGGATGCCAAGCGGCGGCGTGATGACGTCCGCCACGAGCGACGACACGATCTTGCCGAACGCCGAGCCGATAACCAGACCCACGGCCAGGTCGATCACGTTGCCGCGCACGGCGAACGCCTTGAATTCGCTGAAAAACCCCATGATCTACCCCCGATGAGAACAACACCCGGGTCAATCATAGCCTGCACAAAGGCGAATCGGTAGCGCGCCGGCCGCTCCGGGCTCAGTCCCAGCCGATCGATTCGTAGCCCTGCTCGGCCAGACAGCGGTTCACATAGGCGCGGTATACCGGCGCCGGGTCGTTGCGATCGAACAGGCCGCGGATGAGCCCGGCGGTGGCGCCGCCGGCGGCACCGGCCACCGCGCCACGCGCCGCGCTGCCGTAGATCGCACCCGCCACCGCGCCGCCGGCGCCGCCGACCGCACCGCTTTCGGCGGTGCGCCGGGCGACATTGCCCTTGGAATAATCCAACCCGGCCGCCTCGGCGCGCTGCATGCAGCCTTCGATCGCGCGATCCCCGGCAACGTCGCCGCGCTGCTGCAGGGTCGAGTTCGGATACAGCACCGGCCGCTGGCTGGCACAGCCGACCAGCAACAGCGCGCCCAGGCCGGCGCCGATCAGGGGAGAGACAGTACGGGCCATGGCAATGCTCCTGGCGTCAGCCGCCGTAGGTCTGGCGCAGATAGCGCACGATATCCGCCGATTCATACATCGCGGTGCCGGTGTTGGGGTCGATCAGGTAGGGCACCTGCATGCGCCCGGTAAGCTCGATCATGCGCTTGCGGTTGCGGCCTTGCACCGGCGTGTCGGGAAAGAACTTCGCCCGGACCCAGGGCGGGCCCATATCCGCCTTGACCGCCTTGCCCATGTTGCGCAGCACATAGGCCAGTTCGAGCTCGCACAGCGCTTCGCGCGCGATCCGCGAGAAGGGGCTGGATTCGAAGCTGTAGAGTTCGAGCAGTTCGCTCGGACCGCTCCCGTTGGCGCCGCGTGCGCTCAAGCCGGCAAAGCCGCGCAGCGCGGTGGCCGCATTGGCGCCGACCTGAGCCAGCGCACCCGGCGATCCGGCGTTGCGATTACGCCCTTCGCCGTAGTTTTCTCGCAGATAGGCGATGATCTCCGACGACTCGTAGAGCGTGCGGCCCGTGTTGTCGTCGACGAGCAGCGGGAACTGCTGGCGGCCGCCGATACGCTCGGCCTCGGGGCGCCAGCGCGTGCCGCCGCGCGGACAGGGATGAATCACCGCATCCAGATCGAGCTCGGTCAGCGTTTCACGTACCAGCCGGCAGAACGGGCAGCCTTCGTATTCGTAGAGTTTGAGCATCTTTTCCGGTTGGCGGGACTTGCGGGCCGCCTGGGTGCCGCGCCAGCCCCGGGCGGTGCTGGCCAGCGTGGATGTGAGTGCATTGACGATCTGCATCGCGCATCTCGGTTTGGAAAACTGTGATTTTACGCATCTCGCCGACACGCACCTGAACGACATACTTGTCGTGATGGCCGGCGCTGACCAGAATCCGCCCCCGAACGCGCGAAATAGCTAGCACGAATCGGGCCGCATACCCTGTTTCAGCGGGTCCCGGCGCGTTGCTGTCGGCCCGGATGGCGGCTGCAGCGTTGCGCCGATGATTGACGGGCCGGCCAAGACGCGCCGAGCCGACCGGGCCAGCGCCATAAAATAAGGCACGCAATGAACAAGCACGACTTCGATTACGATCTGCCGGCGGACTCGATCGCCCAGCAGCCGCTGGCACGGCGCAGCGCCTCGCGCCTGCTCACGCTGGGCCGCGACGATGGCCACTTGATCGACGGCGCGATCACCGATCTGCCGGATCGGCTCGCCGAAGGCGACCTGCTGGTGTTCAACGATACCCGCGTGCTCGCCGCGCGCCTGTTCGGCCACAAGCACAGCGGCGGCGCGGTCGAGGTCATGCTCGAGCGCATTCTCGACTCGCAGCGTATCTCGGCCAAGATCCGGGCAAACAAGCCGCCGAAACCGGGCGTCGGGATCGTCATCGGCGATACCACGCTCGAGGTCGCGGCCCGCGAGGGCGAGCTCTACACCCTCGCGCACGTCGCGGGCGACAGCATCACGACGATGATCGAAGCCCACGGCCACGTGCCGCTGCCGCCGTATATCCGGCGCGAAGACACCGCCGGCGACCGGGCCCGCTACCAGACCGTCTGGGCGCGCCACGACGGCGCGGTCGCGGCCCCGACCGCCGGCCTGCATTTCGACGACGCACTGCTCGCCGCGCTCGCCGACAAGGGGGTGGACTTCGGCTATGTCACCCTGCACGTCGGCTCGGGCACCTACCAGCGCCTGCGCGAAGGCAACCTGGCCGATCAGCGCCTGCATGCCGAACGGGTGCACGTCGACGACCGGCTATGCGCCCAGGTCGCGGCGACCCGGGCCCGCGGCGGGCGCGTGGTCGCGGTCGGCACCACGGTGGTGCGCAGCCTCGAAAGCGCGGCGCGCCAGCCGCAGGCCGAGGGCCGTCTGCAGCCGTTCGCGGGCGAGACGGCCCTGTTCATCAAGCCGGGCGACCCGTTCCACGTGGTCGATGCCATGCTCACCAACTTCCACGAGCCGCAATCGAGCCTGCTCATGCTGGTCTCGGCGTTTGCCAGCCGCGAAGCCGTGCTCAACGCCTATGAGCACGCCAAGACCGGCGGCTATCGCTTTCTGAGCTACGGCGACGCGATGTTCATCGGCTGACCCGGCCCAGGCCCACGCGCCGCACGAAGGCCTCGATAACGCTGTACAGGCCGAACGCCATCACGCCCAGACCGAGGATGCCGAGCAGGATCCGGCCATAGGCGCGCTCCTGCACCCAGATCATCACGCCCTCGATACCGCGCGCCTCGGAGGCATCCAGGGTGAGCGCCGCATAGATCACGAACGCCGCGATACCCATGAACAGCAGCCCGCGGGCGGTAAGGCCGAAGCGGCTGATCGGATCGATCCAGCGCATCGCCCAGGCCGGCGCCTCGAACCAGCGCCGGAAACCGCCGGTCGCGCCCTTGTGGATATGGGCCACGCCCGCGCCCCCGACGATCAGGCCGCCGGCCACCACCAGCCAGGGTCCGAACGGCCAGTCGAGCGTGCGCTCGACCGCGCGCTGCACCGGCTTGCCGCCGTTGCCGGCCAGGCGCATGGCGATCTGCATGCAACCGTAGGCCAGCGAAGCGTGCATCACCGAGCTGACCAGCAGCCCAATGCGCACCGCGAGCCCGCCGGGTTTCCAGCCGTGTTCGTCGACATCCAGCGTGGTCTGCACCAGGCGCCAGAGGCTGTAGGCGAGCAGGCCGGCGGCCAGCCCGAACAGCGCGATCTGGCCGCCGGCCTGGGTGCTGATCTCCTGCATGGCGCCACGCACGTCGCGCGCTTCCTCGAATTCCATGGCGGCGTTGATCGCCAGCGCGCCCACGGTCAGATAGACCAGACCGCGCGCGCCGTAGCCCACGCGTGCGACCCAGCGCACCGTCGTGCGGGTGTAACTCATGACGGGTTCTCTCGGTATACTCGCCGCAAGCTTAAACTGCCTCGCCCCGCTTATGGCGCCCCTGCCGTTCTGGCAACTGCTGCTCGGTCTGATCTGTGTTCTCGTTGCCGGTCACGTGCTGTCCTGGTGGGCCTGGCGGGCGCTGGCGTTTTCCGGGCCCTGGGTGGGCCGCGGCATCACCGGCATGGCTCACCGCCGCAAGGCGCTGGCCTGGCTGCAGCGTCGCGCCCCCGCGACCACCCGCTTCATGGGCGCCCGGCTGACCGTGGAACGTTTTTCCGGGCTGCCGCTCACGCTGATCGCCGGCCTGGCAGTCTATCTCGTCTTTCTCGGCGCGGGTCTGCTCGAGGATCTGTTCGAAGGCGAAGAACTCGTACAGTTCGATCAACACGTCAACAACGCGCTCGGTGTGCTGCGCGAGCCGACGTTTCTGAAGCTCATCGCCGGCATCACGTCGCTGGCGAACCTCGAAACGCTGATCGCGATCACCATCGTCGCCACCGGCTTTCTGTGGGCCCACCGGCGCTTTGCCTACATACCGGGCCTGCTGCTCACGGTGATCGGCTCGCAGACACTGACCTATATCGGCAAGTACGCCATCGCCCGCGACCGGCCCGACTTCCTCACCTTTGCCAGCGCCAGCACGCCGTCGTTTCCGAGCGGCCACGCGACCGGCGCGATCGCGGTCTACGGCTTCATCATCTACGCGATCGCGCGCGACATCCCGGGCGTGCGCCGGCGCTTCGAGCTGGCCTACTGGGGATGCGCGCTGATCGCCGCCATCGCGGCCAGCCGCGCGATCCTGTCGGTGCATTTCGCCAGCGATATCGCGGCCGGCCTGCTGGTCGGCGGGTTCTGGCTGCTCTCGGGTTTTGCGCTTACCGAGTACCTGCGCCAGCGGGCCGAAATGCCCGGTCGATGACGCCTTCGTGGTAGATTGCGGGCGGTAACGACAAATACCGACTCAGCATCACGAGGGGAATAACGATGACTGCCAAACTATCACTCGGCTTTGCTGCCGGCGCGCTCGGCGGGCTGGCCACCGCGCTCACGATCTGGCTGTTCGGCCTGCTCGGCATCACCACCGCGCTGGGCGTGAGCATCGCGCCGTCGATCGGGCCGAGCTTTCTTTACGGACCGATCATCTGGGGCGGCATCTGGGGCTGGATTTTCCTGACTCCGCTCGCAGCCGGCCTGCCGCTGTTCGTGCGCGGCCTGTTGCTCAGCCTCGGCCCGTCGCTGGTGCAGTGCTTTGTCGTATTTCCGTTCAAGCTCGATGCGGGCGTGCTCGGGCTTGCCGTGGGCACCCTGACCCCGCTGTTCGTGCTGGTCTTCAACGCGGTCTGGGGCCTGGTCACGGCCGCCACGCTGCGCGCCCAGGGCGGCAGCGCACTGCCGGGCAACCGCTTCTAGCGTTTTACCGCCCGCCGTCCCCGGTGCGCGATCGCGCACCGGGGACGCTTTCACTGGCCGGCATGTTCGGCTTCGTCGCGCTCGAACTGTTCTTCGAGCTCCTGGGCGGCTTCCATCACCAGCTTGGCGTAGCGGGTCTCGTCGTCCGCGGCTTCGTAGTGTTCGAAAAGCCGCTTTTCGTCGTGACTGCGGAACAGCCGCTTGGCACGATCGACCTCGTCGGACTTGAAGCCCAGCATCTTCAGCGCGTCGCCGGCCAGTTCCAGGCTGGAAAGAAACGTCTCGCGCTGGAGCACGGTGATGCCCAGATCCATCAGCTCGTAGGCATGCTTGCGATTGCGCGCGCGGGCGATGATCTTGAGATGGGGAAAATGCTCGCGCACCGTGCGCGCGGTGCGTAACGAGGCCTCGCGATTGCCGATGGCGAGCACGAACAGACGCGCCTCCTCGGCCCTGGCGGCACGCAGCAGGTCCAGCCGCGAGGCATCCCCGTAGTAGACCTTGTTGCCGTACTTGCGTACGAAATCGACCTGGTCGGCGTTGATCTCGAGTGCCGTGAAGCCGACGTGCTTCGCCCGCAGCAGACGGGCCACGATCTGGCCCACGCGGCCGAAGCCGGCGATGACCACCGGATGCTCCGAGCCGTCGGGCGTATCGAAGGTCGGCTCGCTCTTCGGGGTGCGCCAGGCGTTGTACCAGGCGACGAGCTTCACGAACAGCGGCGTGACGACCATCGACAGCGTCACGGTTGCGACCAGCAGATCCGCCTCGGCCTGCACGAACAAACCACCCGCGACCGCGGTCGACAGGATCACGAAGGCGAACTCGCCGCCCTGCGGCAGAAACGCCGCCAGACCGCGCGATGCGCTCCAGCTCAGCCCCTGCCGGCGGCCGAGCACGAACAGGATGGCGGCCTTCACGCCGATCAGGCCGAAGGTGAGTCCGAGCAGGACCAGCGGCTGGGCCGCGATCAAACCAAGGTTGATCGACATGCCCACGGCGATAAAGAACAGCCCGATCAGCAAATCCTTGAACGGCTCGATATTGGCCTCGAGCTCGTGCCGGTATTCGGAATCGGCGAGCAGCACGCCGGCAACGAACGCACCGAGCGCGACCGAGACGCCGGTGGCCTCCATGATCACCGCGGTGCCGACCACGATCAGCAGCGTCATGGCGGTGAAGATTTCGGGCATGCGGGTCGCGGCGACCAGCCGGAAGATCGGGCGCAGCAGGTAATGGCCGCCGACGACCATGGCCGCCATCACGGCCGCGATCTTGCTGGTTTCCCAGAGCGCGCCGAGAAAGCTCACCGACTCGCTGCCCGACGACAGCAGCGGCAGCAAGGCGAGGATGGGAATCACCGCGAGATCCTGAAACAGCAGGATGGCAAAGGCCGCGCGACCATGCTTGGCGGTGAGTTCGCCGCGCTCGGCCAGCAGCTGCAGCGCGAACGCCGTCGACGACAGTGCAAGCGCCAGACCGGCCACGACAGCGGGCGCGAGCGGCAACTCGAGAAACAGCGACGCCGCGAGCGCGAGTGCGCCGGCCGACAACGCGACCTGCATGCCGCCCAGGCCGATGATGGCCTTGCGCAGCGCCCACAGGCGTTTCGGCTGCATTTCCAGGCCAATGATAAACAGCAGCAACACAACGCCGAACTCGGCGATGTGCAGGACTTCATCGACTTCGCTGATCAGCCCCAGACACCAGGGGCCGATGATCACGCCGGCGGACAGATAGCCCAGCACCGAGCCCAGCCCCAGACGCTGGGCAATCGGCACGGCGATGACCGCCGCGGCCAGGAAAATCGCGATTTCTTCGAGTAACGGCTCCACACTCCACTCCCTTGCGACATGGCCCGTGATCGGACTTGTCAGGCATGATTCTAGCCGAGTACCCGGCGCCGAGGAGGCCCAATGTCCGCCCCGAAAATTCATCATCTGAACTGCGCCAGCATGCATCCGCTGGCCGGCTTTACGCTCGAACACCGCGGCCAGGCGCGCGATTACGCCGGGCTCGTGTGTCACTGCCTGCTGATCGAGACCGATGCCGGGCTGGTGCTGGTGGATACCGGCCTCGGCAGCGCCGACGTGGCCCAGGGCCGCCCGCGCCTGGGCGCCATGTTCAGCCATGTCGTGCGCCCCGCGTTGCGACCCGAGGAGACGGCACGTCACCAGGTCGAAGCGCTCGGCTTCTCGCCTGACGACGTGCGCCATATCGTGCTCACCCATCTCGATGTCGATCATGCCGGGGGCATCGGCGACTTCCCGAATGCGCGCGTGCACGTGCTGGCCGCCGAGCACGCCGCCGCCAAGGCGCGCCGCCACGTTAAGGAACGCGACCGCTATCGCCCGGCCCAGTGGCAAGGTCACGATGACTGGCAGCTTTACGACGCCACGGGCGAGGCCTGGCACGGCTTCGACGCGGTACGCGCGGTGATCGACAACGATCCGGACATCCTGCTCGTGCCGGTCACCGGCCATACGCGGGGCCATGCCGCGATTGCGGTACGCCACAATCAGGGCTGGCTGCTGCACGCCGGCGATGCCTATTTCCATCGCGACGAGATGGCCGCGAAGCCCTGTTGCCCCTTCGGCCTGCGCCTGTTTCAGGCCGCCGTTGGCGTGGACAACACGGACCGGCGCCGCAACCAGGCGCGGCTGCGCGAACTGGCGGTCGGCCATGCCGACGTGAACGTGTTCTGCAGCCACGATCCGGTCGAGTTCGCCCGCGCGAGCGGCCAAGGCCATCGCTGACGCCGGCGTGGACATGTCCCGACCGGATCAAGGCGGTTCAACACGAACGACAGACATCGCCAACAAGAACAACGACATGACCCGATACCGACCGACAGACATTTGCGCGACCTTGGGGGACACGCCATGACCGACACGCCGTTTTCGAACGAAAGCGACAGCCAGGGCCCGCGCGCCGGCACCATGGCCCGCCAGCAGGCGATCTATACGGCCGGCATGTCCGGCCAGAAGCCGGCCGTGCCCGTCGACTATGCCGCGCTCGAGGCCGCGGCCGAGCAGCGCATGTCGCGGGAAGCGTTCGCCTATATCGCCGGCGGCGCGGGCCGCGAGTCGACCATGAGCGCCAACCGGCGCGCCTTCGAGCGCTGGCGGATCGTGCCGCGCATGCTGCGCAACGTGGACCGTCGTGACACGACCATCGACCTGTTCGGCCGGCGTCTGAACCAGCCCTTCGTGCTGTGCCCCATCGGCGTGCTGGAGATGGCGCACGGCGAGGCCGACATCGCGGTGGCCCGCGCGGCGGCCGCCCGCGGCGTGCCGATGCTGTTCTCGAACCAGGCCAGCCGACCCATGGAGGACTGTGCCGCGGCGATGGACGTGATCACGCCCGGCGCGCCGCGCTGGTTCCAGCTGTACTGGTCGAAATCCGATGCGCTCGTGGAGTCGCTGGTATCGCGCGCCGAGGCCTGCGGCTGCGAAGCGCTGGTGGTCACGCTCGACACCACGCTGCTCGGCTGGCGTTCGCGCGATCTGGACATGGCGCACCTGCCGTTTCTGCTCGGCCAGGGCATCGCCCAATACACCTCGGACCCGGTTTTTCGCGAGAGTCTCGCCGGCACCGACGATAGCGGTCCGCGCCCGAAGATCACCACACGCACGCTACGCAACGTGCTCGCCGCCGCTCGGCATTATCCCGGTTCGAGCCTGCGCGCATTGACCAGCGGCGAGGCGCTGGCGGCGGTGCGTCAGTTCATCGCCACCTATTCGCGGCCGAACATCACCTGGGCCGATCTGGCCTGGCTGCGCGAACGCACGCGTCTGCCGATCGTGCTCAAGGGCGTGCTCGACGGCGCCGACGCGAAGCTGGCGGTGGAACACGGCATGGACGGGCTGATCGTGTCCAACCACGGCGGGCGCCAGGTCGACGGCGCGCGCGCCAGTCTCGATGCCTTGCCCGAGATCAAGGCCGCCGCCCCCGATCTGCCGGTGATTCTGGATTCCGGCATCCGCGGCGGCGCCGATGTGTTCAAGGCGCTGGCGCTGGGCGCGACGGCGGTGGGGCTGGGCCGGCCCTATGCCTACGGGCTGGCACTGGCGGGCGAAAACGGCGTCGGCGAAGTGCTGGACAATCTCGCCGCCGATTTCGAGCTGACTATGGCCCTGGCCGGCTGTGCCGATATCGCGGCGATCCGGGCCGGCGAGACGCGCCTGGTGCGCGACGAGACCATCGCCGGCTGAGGCCGGGTGTCGGCACGGCAAGCGATGTTCGATTTCTTTCCCTGGCTGATCGGGCTGTCGATTCTGGGGCTGTTCTGGTGGCAGTCGCTGGGCGCGCGCTGGGCCGCACGGCGGGCGGCTCTAAGGGCCTGCGAAGACGCCGAAGTGACGTTCATCGACGAACTGGCCTTCCAGCGCCTGTCGTTCGCCCGCGGTACGCTCAAGCGGCGCTATCGCTTCGAGTTCTACCGTCGCGGCGATCGCCGCTATACCGGCTGGGTCGACATGCGCGGCCAGCGGGTCGAGCACGTGGAAATGGACCCGCACCCGTTCGGCCCCGATATGCCATAAGCGCCCGGCGACTCAGGCACGCGGATCGCCGCGCCGGATCTGGTCGATCCACGCCTGTTCGCTGATCACGCCTTCATCCTCGGCACGACGCTGGTCGGCGTCCGACAGCACGTCCTGCATCCCGTCGATACGCTTCCAGCCGGCCAGGGGCGCCTCGGCACCGGCGACCGGCACATAGGGCGAAGCCGCGACACGCCGGTAGCGATGGATATAGCGCGGGCAGTTCTGCCACAGGTCCTCGACCGCGACCCGCACCAGCAGGTCCGCGCCGGGCCATTCGTCAATGAGCGGGTCGTTGGCGCTGACGCTGGCCCGGCCCTGCACGCGCAGCCGATGCGGACGCTCGAAATCGATGAACAGCAGCCCGACCTGCGGATTCGACCGCGCGTTGCCCATCGACAGATACATGCCGTTGCCGTCGTAGTTGGGAAACGCCAGCGTGCGATCGTCGAGTACGCGTACGAAACCCGGTGCCCCGCCCTTGTGGGAGACCGTCGGCCGACCGTCCGGGTCGATCGTGGACAGGAAGAACAGATCGCGGCTTTCGATAAAGGCGCGGCTTTCATCTTCGATGACCGTGGCCGCAGCCACGGTCTCGATGCGATCGGCCAGCGCGCGGGTCCGGAAACGATCCTGAAGCGCGCGATGCGGTGCGCGGTAGAGTCGACTCATGCGGTGTCTCCAACGTCGCCCTCGGGCGATTCGTCGAGACTGGGCCGGCCCCGGGCGCGGGTCAAATACGCGCTACAGCGCCTTGCGCGGATCGGTCGCGGCGACCATTGGCTGATCTGCGAAGCGCGCCTTCAAGTCGCGCAGCGGCTGGTGGCCCGAGAAATCGAACAGCTCGCGCATCTCGGCCCAGTCGACAAGACAGAACAGGCACATGCTGGGGTAATGCCAGGCATCGAACGCGCCGTCGGCGGCCATGGCCGACAGGGCGTCGATGGAACGCGCGATACGCTCGTGCTGCAGGGCGTAGAAGTTGATGTCGCGGCTCGTATCCAGCCCAGAACGCTTGGACAGAGCGATGGTGACCATCGAATCGTTGGCGGCGTCGATCAGGGTGAGCTGATTCTCCTGCGCCCAGTCCGGGCGCTCGAGGCCGAGCTTCTCGGTGAGATAGCGGGCGATCACGCGCGAGTCGTAGATCGACTGGCCATCGTCGTCGATGAGCATCGGGATCTTGAGCGCCGGATTGTGCTTGCGCAGCTCGTCGCGGTCGGCGCCGTAGATATCGAGGCTGGCGAACTCGTAGTCGGCATCCCCCAGGAGCAGGCGCGTGCGCCGTACGTAGGGAGAGGTGCCTGAACCCAGCAGTTTCATGTCGCGTCTCGGCAAATGAAATGATCACCGCGATTCTACGTGCGCCCGACGGCCGCTCACAGCTAGACTTTTGTGCCGTGAACCTCAGCCGGACAGGCCGCGATGAACTCGAACCCCGAAGCCGACATCACCCTGCGCTTTCTCGCCGAACCCTCGGACGTGAACTTCGGCGGCAACGTGCACGGTGGCAACGTGATGAAGTGGATCGATCATGCCGGCTACACCTGCGCGGCAAACTGGAGCTCGGCGTATTGCGTGACGGTATACGTCGGCGGCATCCGGTTTCTCAAGCCGATCAGCGTCGGCGATCTGGTCGAACTCAAGGCCGAACTCATGCACACGGGACGCACGAGCATGCATATCTCGGTGAGCGTGCACGCCCGCAACCCGCGCGACCCGCAGCGACGCTTCACGACCCACTGCATCCTCGTGTTCGTAGCCCTGGACGACCAGGGCAAACCGCAGCGCATTCCCGACTTCGTGCCCGAGTCCGACCACTCGAAGCGACTCAACGCCTATGCGAAACGCATGATCGAACTGCGTGAGCAGATGCAGAGCGAAGCCCAGGCGTTTCTGACCGAGATGGATGTCTGACCGCCATGCCGCAGACGCGAAGCCATGGCGCACCAAGGCCCCGGCCGCGTCGTCATGGTTCGACAAGTGCCGGCATGCTGTAATCTGTGACCCTCGAATCCGCGTGTGCGGGTCCGGTTTCGCCAGCGGGGACTGAGAGGCGCGGCGAAAGGCAAACACGAACAGGGGGCCGGGCCGTTGCGCACGGGGGAACCCTCTTCCATGCCGCCTGTCTTGTCTTTCGAGTTTATGAAGAGCGAGCCATGAATCGACGCAATCTGCTGAAGGCCTCCCTGGCCCTGACTTCCCTGGGCCTGCCGGCCTTTCCGCTTCTCGCCCGCACGCTGGGCGAGGACTCTCCCGGCGAACACTTCGACTACGCCTGGCTCAAGCAGCGCGCCAAGGCGCTGGCCGACAAGCCGTACAAGTCGCACGTTGAAAACCTGCCCGATACGCTGGCGAACTTGCAGCCGCTCGACTATCAGAAGATCCGCTACGACCGGAAAAAGGCCCTCTGGCACGGCCATTCCGAGTTCGACCTGCGTATCAACTTCTTCCATGTCGGCATGCAGTTCGACGTGCCGGTACGCATGCATTCCGTCGACCCGAAGACAAATACGGCGCGCGAGATCCATTTCCGCCCCGAGCTGTTCGACTACGACAACTCGGGCGTCGATACCGGCCAGCTGCAAGGCAAGGATCTCGGCTTTGCCGGCTTCGTGCTCGCACGCAATCCGGATTCCGAAGTCATCGACGAGGCCGGGGCGTTTCTGGGCGCCAGCTATTTCCGCTTCATCGACGAGAACAAGCAGTACGGCATCTCGGCGCGCGGCCTGGCGGTGGATACCGCCACCGACG
>Ga0310345_10002736_pt1 | contig 17413 bp, 14 predicted proteins | sample HC15DNA20500_MG_FD_204667 | JGI IMG/M metagenome (GOLD analysis project Ga0310345, IMG submission 204667) | Marine microbial communities from station ALOHA, North Pacific Subtropical Gyre - HC15-DNA-20-500_MG | ecosystem: Environmental > Aquatic > Marine > Oceanic | place: Pacific Ocean: North... | reverse complement strand
TAACTCAGAATTAGATCGGTTAGGGATACGTCCTGATCCTGGAAGCTTAATAAAAATACCTGCTGTCATCCCGTAGGAGGGTAGCAGGTATTTCTATTGTCGCAACTGGGCGCCTGTGTGGATCAGCGCTTAAGAGATCCCTCCTGGCGGCTTCCCTCCGCGGGGTTTAGCCGTGCGTGTAGCACCACCCCTCGCTGGAGGGTTACCAGAAGGTGAGGCAGTGCTAGGTGTTCCGCTGCCTCCCCTTGTGTATCCTCTCCCAGGGACTGCACGGGCTCGAGATCCGTTCAATTGATCAAAGAAGCTGTTGTTTGTCCTAATCCTCCCAGTTACTTGAGTGGGTGCTCTATAAGAACCCCAGTTTGTCCGAGCCGGTCCTGACCAGTAGTAGTTGTTATTAATATTTCGGTACCTGGAGCTATAGTATGGGCTGTATCCGTATCCGTATCCGTATCCGTATCCTAACCCATACCCATACCGATATCCGCTGTTGTACCCCAGGAAAGGATCGTATCCTCCGAAAGGATCAACATATCTTCCATATCCATATCTAAATGGACCACGGTGAGAACTACCCCCGTAGTAAGTATTTCCAGAGTATGAGTTTTGACGGGTTATGCGGTCGCTTGTTCTAGGGTTTAAACCATATCCTTCTAATTTCCCTTCTGTATCTCGTCCAAGCGTTTCAAAGACAAATTCGTTAGGGAATGAGACAGCAATAACAGCGTCTAGAACATTAGGTTCCACTCCTGAAAAGGACATTCTTTTCAGTATATCTCCATCCAAAGCGAAGGGTTGTGCGCTCTCTAAAACCCAGGCTTCTATCGCTTGTGGATCTACCTTTGTGCCAGCTTCAACGACATTAGCTAGTGTTAGTGGAGCGGTGAATGCTATTCTTGCCAGACGCGTGCTTCTGTCTAGAGTTTCTTCGACTCCTGCAGCTTGAAAGACATCTTGCGAGGCGACCCCATATCTAAGGACCCAAGGAATAGTTTGCCCTCCGATTTCGATAGCTCTTATCTCCAGCCATTCTTGAGGACTACTCATAGTCATTATACCCGTTTCTTTGCGTTGACCTCCGGTACAGAGAAGTTCCGTTTGCAGGAAGATATGCCGCCCATCATCAGAAAAAGTAAATGCCTCTGTTCCATCGCATCCTTCACTAGTTATTTCTGTGGGTACTCCATTAAGACCTACAGCTCTTCGTTCGATGATGGATCCGTCCACTATGGTCAGAATTTCCAGTTCATTCGTTTCTTCGCTGTTCACTATGCAAAGAGATGCTAGGTTCTCTTGGCCAGTTTTTTGAATTTCTTTGGGTGACCAGCATCCCATCCAAGCCAACCATCCACTGTCAGTTGTTTTAGCTGTGGCGGCATGCAGTGTACCTGGTAATACCATGAGAGACAGTAAAGCAGCCAAGAGAAGATCTCTCAGAACGGATTGTTTGTGCTTTTTAACATTATTCATGGTTTATTCCTTGCGTGAAACTGCTAAAGTGTTGTCATTTTTCATGTTAAAAGAGAAATCTCACTCCGAATTGTCCGCCCAATCCACCTAAATCAAGGGGCTGGAATTGTTGGAAGTCTCCATTCATTGGACTAGTCAACCAAGCGTACTGCCAAGTAGTAGTTAAGCCCCACCCTGACCCGAAGTAAAAATCCATTCCGGCGAATACTTTTCCAAGTGCACCATGTCCTCTGGACTTCAAGTCGGCTCCGAAAACCTCTGAGGTTTGAAAATCAATGAAGTCACCTATTTGACTGAATTCATAAACGGCTAACCCTCCTCCAACACCCACAAATGGAGCCCAGCCAGTGGGTATCCAAGCAAACTGGCTTAACCTCTCGCCCCTGTTCCTTAGATATTGTTTGACATTCAGGCCATAAGTACTCTTAAAGATTTGAGTAGTCTGCTGAATGGGTAGGTCGTCGTTGTCCACCCAGTCTCTGAATTCCGATCGCACCTCAAAACCTGCAAATACCATTTCAAAATCTATATCAGTTCGCTCGTTCAATCTAACTCCGAACTCCATAGCGATCTTACCCTGATGGAAATCTTTTGGATCGAGGGTCATTCGTTTACTTACGAACTGTACTATATCATTTTCGGGTTTGGTTTGGTCACCGCCCAACTGAATACTAAAATGGACCTTTGGAGGGCCAAATCTAAACCCTGACGGATTCTGCTGTCCGAGAATTTTGTTGGGAATTGCTAGGGCTATAGCTACTGGTATTATTCCGATGATCGCTCGGGCATGCTTCTTCACCTTATTTAGCAATGTATACCTCCTCAATATCTCGAGTCATCGAGTGCCAGCTCTCTTATAAGGAATAACAGTTGCAAGATTCGTGCCGTTAGCGTGGTAGACTTTCTAATACTAGCAGAAACGTGGATTGGAGGATAGGAATCACGTTGGTTCCGGAAAGGAAGTTGGGTGAATGGGTGTTTGGGACTTGGGTTAGGGCCCTCCTGATTTTATCTTTGTTCTAGGCGTTGGAAAAATGCTAAGCGAATTTCGGGAAGAACCTGTTAGATCGTTTAGCTTTAATAGCAAAGTAGAGGAAGCAGATGAAGCAGATTTTTCCTGGTGTTGGGGCATTTTTTTTGGTTCTCGCTGTTGTACCTAGTGCATACGCTCAAGATTTGCCCAGTGGAGTTACTGATGCGATGGTGAGCGAAGGACAAGAGATTTATGAAGGGGTTGGCCTCTGTGCTACTTGTCACGGGCCCGTTGGTGACGGGTTTATTGGACCGAGTCTCATAGATGCCGAATGGTTGAATGGGTCAGGCACCTACGAAGAGATTGTCGTAGCGATTACGAATGGTGTAGCACTAGCAGATATAAAGAACGCTATGGGTATGTGGATGCCTCCAAGGGGAGGTTCCTCTATCACCGATGACCAGGTCAATGCGGTAGCTTCCTATGTATGGAAGTTAAGTAACGGAGGGTAATGATCTAAGACCCACTTCCGAATATTAAGAAGGTCCACCGGAGCTTTCCGGTGGACCTTTTTAATAGCTATCTTGATCGATGAATGTATTATGCCAGTAAAGTTTCTAATATAGGACCGAGCATAAGCTGAATCATGAAAACTTTAACTCCCGAAGAGAGCAAAGCACTCGACTCCATAGATCACGAAGGCTTAATAGATGCGATATGTCAGCTGGTGGCTATTGAAAGTGTAGGTGGAGCAGAAACTCCTGCCCAGCACTGGGTGGCAGATGCTATGACAAGAATGGGACTAGAAGTCGATTCTTGGGAATTGGATTTCGAGGATCTGGCAAATCATCCCGGTCATTCTACTGAGATCGATCGATCCTATGGACTGGGTGTGGTCGGTCGGATCGGGACAGGATCGAAAGAGGAAGGCCTGATTTATAATGGTCACGTTGATGTGGTACCAGCTGGCCTGATAGAACGTTGGAGTAACCCCCCGTTTGATCCTATAGTAAAAGAAGGCAGAATCTATGGTAGAGGGGCAGTCGATATGAAAGCTGGATTATGTTCGGCAATTTTTGCTGCAAAAGCTATCAAGGAGGCAGACATAATTCTCAGAACGCCTTTGATGATTGAAAGTGTGGTGGGTGAGGAAGATGGAGGAGTTGGTACTTTGGGAGCGATAGTACGCGGATATAAGGCTAGAGGTGCGGTTGTCATGGAGCCCACCGGGCTACAGGTGGTGACTACAGGAGCGGGATGTCAAAATTTTCGTATACGTGTAGATGGCAGGGCCGCACACGGTGCCTTGCGCGATGAAGGTGTAAGTGCGATCCAAAAGAGTACTGTCATTCTTTCGGCTCTAAACTCGTTTGAGAAAGAGCGTAACGAAGGAGGAGATTCGGTGATTCCTGGCCGGCTTCCTTTCCCCATATGTGTAGGGAAAATTGCAGGGGGAGAATGGGCTTCTTCTGTTTCTGAAGAAGTCCTTCTTGAGGGGCGATATGGGATTAAACCAGGAGAAAAAATTATCACCGCTAGAGAAGATTTTCAGGATGCGATGGAGCGAGCTGCACAAAGTGACCCCTGGCTAAGTCTGCATAAGCCAGAAATTGAGTGGTGGGGTGGTCGATTCGAATCTGCAGCCGTGGATCCGCAAGTTGGTATTGCTGCTGCCGTTCAGGAGTCCCATCTGGCGGTAACTGAAACGGAACCCATAGTAACTGGAGTTCCCTATGGTTCTGACATGGGACTACTGGTCAATCATGGTTCTACTCCGGCAGTACTTTATGGCCCGGGAGATGTCCGGGATGCTCACGGCCCAGATGAATGCGTACCTATCAATGAAGTTTTAACGGCTACACGAACGTTGGCATTAACGGCCATACGTTTCTGTGGGATTAAGAAGCAGTTGTTTTAAATTGACGGAACGGAGCTGCCCAGAGTATTCGCCGGAAGTCTATCCTCCTGGCCACCGCTTTGGTTTAGCTCTATCTACAGCTTGAAATGTTCTAGCTGGTCTTCGTGCTTCTCTAGTCTTCATGTCAAATCTGTCTCCAGGGGCGAGGAAGTAGCTGAAGCCTCGATCTCCGATCATGCGAGTGTTGTCGTAGATTGCAACATAGCTTTGACCAACCACCTCAAACTCGTCTCCAGTTACCACGATCGCTGTGTTTTCGTCTATCCCTATGCCTAAGAGCTCTGGGTGTTCGTTGATGACATCCACCAGATCGAACTGACGGTTCCGCATTAGTAGATGTTGATCGATCGCCGAGTTAGTCAAAAACCCAAAACCGACCTCATGATCTCCCATCATAATTTCATTAGTCTGAGTGTCCCCACGGACCAGGTATGAACCTTGGATACTGGCTCCTGCAGATGAACCGCCTATGACACCACCGCGTTCCAGTACTTTCCGCAACTCTTCTTCTGTTTTTGTGTCCAAATAAGAATCTGCCAAGTGCCACTGACGTCCTCCGGGAAACCAGACTCCGCTTGCTTCCTGAAGGGCAGCTACAAAAGCTTCCGAATCTGCTACGGAACGGTCTTTGGTGTGTAGGACGGTCATATTGGTAGCACCTAGGTCTCTCCAAGCCTTCAGTCCAGAATAAAACTGATCGTACTCCTCTTCTCCTCCAGCGGTCGGAATAACCACTATTGGAGCGTCATTGCCACCGGCGAGGTCCATAAATCTTTGCATGATCCCTGGATCCCTCATTGCTCCCCCTACTATAACCAACGAGCCGTTGGAAGGACCGGAAGTCTGGGCGTTGAGTCCGTTGGGAGTTACTAGAAAAACGGTTGCTAACAAAGTGTATAAAGTGGATCGAAACATGTCTTTCTCCTGACAACTAAACTGCGTTATATGTAGGCGTTTACTAGGTCAATGAACCCATTCCAAGAATATTAAGCTTCTATGTCTCGGGAGCACAATGAGGCACTAATTTTACTAACCCCAAAAAGCTAGCTTTAAACGATCTAGGAGAGGTAGGGGTTCGTGACCTCCAGAGCAAGTGGCTGGGTCAGCTTTGTCATTGTATTCAGATGCATTGGACATGACATCGGAGAATTGATTTTTCAATACTGAGTCAATGGATTCGGATCCATAGCTTATTAGCATTCTATCTGCTGAAGAAATTAATTGATTGTGTATTGAAGTTAGAATCTGACCGTTTAGGACGTATGTGAAACGTTTGTCTTCCGTATCGAACAAGCTTGTTCCGTCGGGGAAAATCAAGAATCCCTCACCGACTCCTAATCCCAGATTTGTCAGCAGATGCCCCCAGGCAGCACCGTCGTGGTGTATGTGTACGATATCCTGCTCTCCCAGATGCATGTGGACTCGCGATTCGGGGGTAACATGTCCGTCAGAACCGTAGCAGCTAGACACGTCCTCCATATATCTATCGGAAGAAAGATCAAGGCGGACATCATCGATGTAGACAGCCCAGTTTGCATGGTAGTGGGTCGTTTTCTCTAACGGAGCCCACAGGAAACGTGCGGTACCGATGACCACTATCCCAATGGTTATACCTAAGATAAGATTTTTCGGCATAGTCTTAGTCTCTAATTGTTTACTTTTCTCTGTTTTGTTTTAAGTGTATGTGCCACATATCGAAATTTTGGCATGGTACTAAGGGTAAAGCAATGTTGTGCTCCAATCGCCTTTGGCTTCGCGGTCAAATAGGAGGCGCTCGTGCAAGCGGTCGGGACGACCCTGCCAGAATTCTATTCTATTGGGAGCAACCCTGTAGCCGCCCCAGAAGGATGGTAGAGGAATTTTTTGATTCTCAAACCGATTCTCTATTTCTTTCACTTCTTCTGCGATCGATTTTTGGCCGATTGTGGCACTTTGTTTGGATGCCCAGGCTCCAACCTGACTACCTCTATCACGTGTTCTAAAGTAACATTCTGATTCTTCAATACTGGTTCGTGTCACACTGCCTTCGATTCTGATTTGTCTTTCCAGTGCAGGCCAGTGGAACAAAAGGGACCCCTTGGGATTTTCTTGAATGTCCTGGGCCTTCCTACTGTTATAGTTAGTGAAAAAAATAAAACCTCTGGAGTCAAAATCTTTTAAGAGGACCATCCTGGAAGATGGAAATCCAGCAGAGGTAGAAGTTGAAAGCGACATAGATTCATGAAGAGTTATATCAGACTCTTTGGCTGCCATAAACCACTCGCGGAACAATGCTATAGGATCGCTTTGCTGTGTCAAACTCATTTTGTGGATGGGTTAAAAGGAGCTATCAATTGAAACCGACACCGAGTGCAGCAGGGAGAGAGGCTACTGAATCCAAAGTCAGGTCAGGTTTAGTCTTTCTGGAGTACAGGTCATCTTCTCTAAATTTCCCAGTTCTAACTAAGATAGAGGCGGAGTCACAGGTGTTTGCACCTTCTATATCTGTTTTCAAGTCGTCGCCGACGACAGCCATATTGAAAAGGTCTACACCCATTGATTCTGCTGCTGCGACGAAGAATGCACGGCTGGGTTTACCTAAAATTTTTGCTTTCTTTTTCGTGGCGTATTCTAGTGCTGTGACGAATGCTCCAGCATCCATGGCCAAGCCATCCCCCGTATCCCAGTGCGGATTCCGATGGAGTGCTATGAATGTTGCTCCATCCATGATGTGCTGAAATGCTTCATTTAACATTGTGAAATCCCAATCTTTACCCATGTCCCCAATGACTACTGCTTGTGGCGAAGTTTCATTCATCGTAAAATGTGCAAAATCGGCGTAAGTAGCTGGCCCTACCCTAAGGGCCAAGTTCCAAAGTCCTTTTTTTTCAAGCCAGGAAGCTGCAGCGAGAGGAGCAGTTAGAACTTCTTCGAGTTCAACCTCTAGACCCATTTTGTACAGGCTCTCAACAAGAGCCGTTCTTGGCATCCGAGAAATATTGGTTCCAAACCTCATGGGAATATTACCACGACGGAGGCTTGCAATGGCGTCAGCAGCACCTGGAACTAACTTATCTCCAACAAATATGGTTCCGTCCAGATCGATCAATACGGCATCTATATCTTCAAGTTTATCTGGCATCACGACCCTCCGCTCGGAGATAAAAGCAACAACTTTTTCAGTCAGGTCTTATGAATGAATTAAGTAATATTTAATTTACTAGGTTAGGCCGACAATTTCACCATCTTCCAATACAGACATTCCTTCGGAAGCCGGATGAAGAGCCAAGCCAGGCATTGTCATGATACCGCCGGTTTTGGCAACAACAAATCCTGCACCAGCTGATGGAGTAACCTCTCTTACGCTGATCCTGAACCCTTTGGGTCTTCCTAGCAACTTTGGATTATCAGAGAAGGAGTATTGTGTTTTGGCTATACACACAGGGACGTTGCCCATTCCGATTGATTCTAAATGGTCAATGGCTGGCCCTGATCCACCTACAAAATCAACTCCTTCAGCACCATAAATTTCGGTGGCTACGGTTTCTATTTTTTCTCTAAGTCCCATTTCGTTTGGGTATAGAGGGCGGTAATCAGCAGCACCAGATTCTAACATTTCTGAAACGGCATCTGCCAAATCAAGACAGCCAGTTCCAGTCTGACTGTGTGGATCGGCTTCTACACAAATAGTGTTCCATTCTTTGCAGGCTTCTAACACGGCGGCGACTTCGGAATTGGTGTCGGTAGCAAATCTGTTGATAGCTACAATGGGTGGGATCCCGAACTTACTGACGTTTTCTATATGGCCTCGCAGATTCTCCAATCCCATTTTGACCGCATTAACATCCTCGTTTTCTAGAGTGTCCTTAGGGGCCCCTCCATTCATTTTTAAAGCTCTTATTGTTGCCACGATTACTACAGCCTGCGGTTGTAGTTCTCCAATCCGACACTTGATATCAAAGAATTTTTCCGCTCCTAAATCTGCTCCAAAACCGGCTTCCGTTACAACGATGTCACCAAGAGAAATCGCTGTTTTGGTAGCCACGAGTGAATTGCAACCATGTGCAATGTTTGCGAAAGGCCCACCGTGAATGAAGGCAGGGGTTCCTCCTATCGTTTGTACTAGATTCGGGTTCAGGCTTTCCTTGAGGAGGAGTGTCATAGCTCCAGGGGCATTAAGTTCCTTAGCACGGACTGGGTCACCAGTTCTGGTTGATCCTACAATGATGTTTCCAAGTCTGCTTGTCAGATCTTTGAGAGATCGGGACAAACAGAAAATAGCCATGATTTCAGAAGCTGCAGTGATGACAAATCCATCCTCTCTAGGGATACCCCCAGTTCTCCCTCCCAATCCTACCACTATGTTTCTTAGGGCCCGATCGTTCATGTCCACTGCTCTGGGCCACGTAATCTGTCGGTGATCTATTTCCAAGCTATTCGGTCGGAATAAATGGTTGTCCAGAAGGGCTGACAACAGTGAGTGGGCGGAGGTGATAGCGTGAAAATCACCAGTGAAGTGAAGGTTGATATCAGCCATGGGAATGACCTGGGAATGTCCTCCGCCTGCAGCTCCACCTTTTATCCCGAAAACGGGACCTAGGCTGGGCTCACGAAGACATAGGATGGGGTTCCTATCTCTGAGAGTTAAAGCGTCTGCTAAGCCCACTGAAACTGTAGATTTTCCTTCTCCAGCGGCGGTTGGGCTAATACCCGTGACTAGAACAACTTTACCTTCTTTACTTTTGCGTTTCTCGACTAGATCGAGTGGGATTTTCGCCTTGTAATGCCCATAGGGCTGAATTTCTGCTGAATCAAGTTCTATTTTTTCAGCGATTTCTGCAATCGGTTTCAGTTTAGCTGATTGTGCAATTTCGATATCAGTAGGCATTAGTTCTAGTATCCCGTTTTGTTTCTTAGTTCACAGTCTATGTAGAATGACCTGATAACTTTATCTATTCGTTGATTGTGCTTAGTAATGTAAAGCTTTTTTGACTGTAAACGTACAGCCTTTCGTACAAAGAGGAATTTATCTGGCTGGCGAAGCTCCTTGCTTTAGGAACTTATTTTGGCCAGAGTTAAGTTCAGATGAACTGTCTAAGCAACCAAGAAATCATCCTTCGATGGAAGGATGAACCGGCACCTCTTCTGGGGATACTTCAAGAATTCCACGATAGAGATGGTTATTTGTCGGAGCAAGTTCTCCGAGAAATAGCAAAAACCCTGAAGACTCCTGTGGCGGATCTTTTTGGAACAGTCACGTTTTATCACCATTTTTCTCGCGAACCCGGTGGCCTTGAAGCTCCTCGTGTTTGTACTGGTCCTATTTGTAGGATGCATGGGAGTGACGATCTGCTAAAAAGTCTGGAAGGAGCCTCTCCGATGCCTTGTTCAGGGAGATGTGACCAACCGATACCGGTGCTAAGAGGACGTGAAACTCTGGTGGGACTCTCTGGTTCAGACCTGGAGAGAAAGCCCTCGCTTAGGCCGCCAGTATTGCCGAACAATATGGAAGAATGCGTCTTTGTAGATATTAGAGATCCTAGGAGGGCAAGCCTCGAAGGCTATTTGAGTAGTGGAGGTTATGATGCTCTCAAAATTGCTATTGAATTAGGATCGGAAGGATTAATTAAACTTGTGGATGATTCTGGCCTGGCTGGACGTGGAGGTGCTGGGTTTCCTACTGGTAGGAAATGGAAAGCAGTCGCGGATGCAGCCGGTGGTCCTAAAACGGTGGTCTGTAACGCCGACGAAGGAGAACCAGGGTGTTTTAAAGATAGATGCATCATGGATTATGATCCTCATGCTCTGGTAGAAGGTATGGTTCTGGCTGGTTATGCTGCGGGAGCAACTAGGGGGTTTATCTATCTGAGATACGAGTATCCAGAAACGGAAGAAGTTCTTGCCGATGCAATTCGGGAGGCGTATGAGAAAAAGTTTTTGGGCCAGGATATTTTGGGTGCTGATTTTGCTTTTGATCTTTATCTCAGAAGAGGAGCGGGAGCCTATATCTGCGGAGAAGAAACGTCATTGCTGAATAGCCTTGAAGGTAAGCATCCTTTCCCCCGTAATCGTCCACCTTATCCTGTAACAAACGGATATGAAGATCTGCCTACTGTCGTAAATAATGTTGAGACACTAGCCTCTGTGCCACCGATTGTTCGCAATGGTGCTCACTGGTATCAGAACTTAGGTATCGGAGATCAAGGGGGGACCAAAATCATTAGTTTGTCGGGCGATATTGTAAGGCCTGGAAATTATGAGGTACCGTTAGGATTTTCCTTGATGGAGCTGATTGAAGACTTGGCAGGGGGTTGCGTTCTAGGTCGCTCAGTTCAGGCGGTTACTATGGCAGGTCTTTCTGGTGGCTTCCTGGCTGGTGAAGATCTAGACGTGACACTGGATGAACCCAGTATACGTGCGAAGGGTTCATTTCTAGGTGCAGGTGGAATAATGGTTTTTGACGATACTAGAGATATGGTAGAAGTGGCATTTCAGGCCATGGAATTTTTTGCTCATGAGTCGTGTGGCAAATGTTTTCCCTGTCGGATAGGTACTCAAAGACTCTCTGAGAGGCTGGCTGGAACGGCTGGGCCTACGGATTTGCAGCAATGGTTAGATGAAGTAATAGACCTGGGTAAGACAATGACAGAAACCAGTGCTTGCGGGTTAGGTATGGCGGCTCCATTGATCTCTAGTAGCCTCCTGAAGTATTTTCCTGAGAGCGTTTCACACCATGTTACAGGATGATGCCATGAATGTATCGATAGAAAAAAGAAAAATGGTGGCCAGGTGAAAAAGCAAACTCTTGTGTTGAATGGTGACCAGGTTGGTTTTAATCCAGGCGAAACGGTCTATGAGGTAGCAGAGCGAAGCGGTATTGATATACCAACACTTTGTTACGATTCCAGGCTCGACCCATTTGGGGGTTGTCGGATGTGTATTGTCGAGGTGGAGGGATCTAGGAATCCGGTAGCCTCTTGTACCACCAAGGCCATACCTGGAATGCGTGTAAAGACTGCAGGAGGCCGATTGGATATGCACAGAAGAGTTCTCTTGGAAATGGTAGCGTCCGAGAACAGAGAAATCGATGTGGATCCTCTTTCTGGCTATGCTTCTCAGGAACTTAAAATTCTAGCTGATAAGTATGATGCTCGCACGGGACGTTTTAGTGGAAAGCAGTCAGGAAAAAGCTTTGAAGATGATCCTAATCCATTTATAAAGAGGGACTACGATAACTGTATCTCCTGCTATCGTTGTGTCCGCGTTTGTGCGGAACAGGAAGGGGACTACGCCATTACCGTTGTCAACAGAGGTTTTGAGACTGAAATTTCTACTGAATTTGGTGGATTGTTGAATGATTCAGCATGCACTTTCTGTGGGCAATGTATACAGACGTGTCCGACAGGAGCATTGGGAGACTTAAAAGCTCTAGCAAATCGAGAAGTTCCAGGTGAGACGAAAAAGACCAGGACTATTTGTACTTACTGTGGAGTTGGATGTTCAATCGATGTTTTGTCCAGGGGTGAAAAAGTCATAGGAGTACTGCCTGCTATGGATGGTCCAGCTAATAACGGAGCTCTCTGTGTCAAAGGTCAATTTGCTTATGATTTCGTAGGGCATCGTGATCGTTTGGAAACACCGCTAATTAAGAATGATTCTGGTCAATTGGAACCGGCATCGTGGGAAGATGCTTTAAACCGTGCCGCTGAAGGATTAAGCAAGGCGGTTCAAGAGCATGGTCGTCACAGTCTCTATGCTATTGCATCTGGTCGTGCGCCGAATGAAGTGGCATATGTAATGCAAAAATTCGTTAGAGCTGGACTAGGCACCAATTATATAGATAACTGCAGTCGAGCCTGACACGCTCCTACCGTCGCCGGTCTGGCGGCAAGTATTGGACGGGGTGCGATGTCCAATCCATTGGCTGACATGGAAAAGCCTGATGTGATTTTTTGCATTGGCACTAACATGACAGAAGCACACCCTGTGGCCGCCACTCGTCTCAAGAGAGCTCTAGCCAAGGGCGCCAAATTAATAGTTGCAGATCCTCGAAAGATAGAGTTGGCTAACTTGGCAGATCTTTATCTGCCGATTCGAGTGGGCTCCGATACAGCTCTGCTTTTGGCCATGGCTCATGTTATTTCCAGAGAAGGTTTGATTAATAAGCAGTTTATGAATGAGCGTACCGAAGATCCTGAGAAATTCCTAAAACATATAGAGAAGACTACTCCTGAATGGGCTGCTGAGATATGTGAGATAGCCCCGGAAGAGATAGAGAAAGCAGCTCTTTTATACGGTTCTGCTAGTAGAGGTGCAATATACTATACCTTAGGAATAACGGAGCACATTTGTGGTGTAGAGAATGTTCAAAGTCTATGCAACCTCGCTTTATTGACGGGTAATATTGGGAGAGAAGGTACGGGTATAAATCCTATGCGTGGCCAGAACAATATTCAGGGGGCTGGCGATATGGGAGCTTTGCCCAATAACTATCCTGGTTTTCAATCGGTCACGGATCCTGACCACCAAAGAAAATTCGAAAAAGCTTGGGGAAAGAAGATCGACCTGGAACTAGGGATTACTAAGGTCACCGCCCTGGATATGTGCGGAGACCAAATCAGGGCCATGTTGATTGATGGTGAAAACACAGTAGTATCCGATCCTGATCGTAATCATTGCGAACGTGCTTTAAAAAGTCTGGATTTTTTAGTGGTTACGGACCTGTTTCTTACTGAAACGGCTGCTATGGCAGATGTTGTTTTCCCTGCAGCATCCTGGACCGAAGTGGATGGGACACAGACTAATACTGAAAGGAGAGTGCAACGACTGCGGGCAGCGGTGGAGCCGAAAGGCCAAGCCAAACCCGACTGGTGGATTATTTCAGAATTAGCTAAAAGGATGGGCTTTGAGGGCTTTGACTATGACAGTGCTCGGGAGGTTTTCAATGAATGTTGTCAGCTTTCACCCACCTATAACGGCTTAGATTGGGATCGAATTGATCAAGGTGAGTTCTGTTGGCCTGTTCCTGACGCAGATCATCCAGGAACGCCTCGCCTTCATGAAGGCAGTTTTATAAACGGCAGGGGTCTGTTTGCACAAACGGAGTACAGAGACCCCGCTGAAACAATTGATGCAGATTATCCAGTTTGGCTAACTACTGGACGTAGGCTTGCTTCTTACCATACCAGAACGCAAACTGGTCGATCTGCAGGTATCGATTATCTGCTGTCAGAAGAATCTCTGGAAGTTCACCCAAAAGACGTAAAGGAATGGGGTTTAAAGGATGGAGAGTTCGCCACTATCTCAAGCCGTAGAGGTTCAGTGAGAGTTAAGGTGGAAGCCACTTCGAGATCGCCTAGGGGTACAGTATTTACATCATTTAGTTTTAACGATGTTCCTGTGAATGTCCTTACAGGATCGGGCTATGATCCCATTACACAGACCGCAGAGTTAAAAGTTTGTCCAGTGAGTGTAACACCCGCTTGAGAGTATGTTTCAGTGATAATTCCCTAGTTGTTCCTCTCTTGATAAACCCTCAGTAATTCAAGCACAGAGTCAATGTCTTCCATGGTCAGATCGGCATTTATTTGGACTCTGATTTCTTCGTCACCCTTGGGTACCACTGGATAGGTTAATCCAGTCACCAAAACTCCATTTTGAAATAAGTACTCTGTCAAGGAACGCGTTTGGTCCGTATTTCGTATCATCAGGGGAACTACTGGATGATTTCCAGGGATTGTTTCAATCCCAATTGCTGTGACTCCATCTTCAAAATGTTTAGTATGATGTCTAAGATTATTCAGGCGGGATTTCCCCTCTGCACTATTCACGATTTGCACAGCTTTTCTAGCTGCGGAAGCTTCTCCAGCAGTAATTGGATTGGAGTAAATGTACATTGGTGATTTTTCTCGTAAAAAATCAACAACAGCTTGGGAGGAAGTGACGTATCCTCCATTCACTCCAAAAGCTTTACCTAGAGTTCCGACTAGAATGTCGACTGGCATGGACCCAGTAAATTCTTCAACACCACGCCCAGTCTCGCCCATTGCTCCTACCCCATGAGAATCGTCGACTAAAACAACAGCGTTTTCCTCATAAAGGTGATCGTGTTCCCTTGCTATATCCATGATTTGGTCCAGTGGTGCGTGGTCTCCCCTCATACTAAAAACACCGTCTGTGACTATCAAAGCTCTTTTGGCTTTTCCAGCCCATTGTTTTAAAGATGAAGACAGAGTGTCCATATCAAGATGAGGGTAGATGGCCTTTCCACATGCAGAGGACATTCTAGTCCCATTAATGATGCAGTTGTGATTCAGTTCATCACTGATTACAACAGTATCCTTGGTCACAATAGAAGTGATGGTGGAGAGAATAGTTGCATAGGCCGAAGAGAAAATCATTGAGGCCTGACGATTATGAAAATTCGCCAGTTCTGTTTCTAATTCTCTGTGGACAGAGTAGGAGCCGCTTATGAATCGAACCGCACCTGGTCCCGCTCCAAATTTGGAAGAAGCACTTTCTTCGGCTCCAACTACTTTTGGATGTAATCCTAGCCCGAGGTAAGAATTAGAGTTTAGACGAATAAATTCTTTTTCGCCCTCACCCTCCAAGAGAAAACGAGGCCCTCGGTTCTCTTCGGCCTGGCGAACTTCAGCTACAATATTTTCTTTACCTTTTGCGATGCCAGCTTCATGTAGCCCTGCTACTTCTTTCTCGAAAATCTGAGTCAGGCGATCGGAGGGCATATCTAGTTATCTCCTGTAGGTTGATAGAATAACTGTTACTAGGTTATGTAGAGCGGGAAAGTTCAGTGATTATTTCTTCGGTCATATCTGCGAGATCATATTTCGGAGACCAACCCCATTCTAGTCTGGCGGCACTGTCATCAATAGTTCTTGGCCAGCTTTGGGCTATAGATTCAAGATTTTGGTCTACTTCGTATTCTATTTTGAATGTTGGAATGTGCTTTTTGATCTCTTTAGCCAGTGTTTGAGGATTGAGGTGCATGGCTGTAACGTTGAAAGCGTTGCGATGAACCAATTTGGCTGGATCGGCCTCCATCAATTGAATGGAGGCTTCGATAGCATCTGGCATATACATCATGGGTAGCGTAGTGCCTTCCTTCAAAAAGCAGGAGTAAGAGTTTTTTCTGACAGCTTGAACAAAGATATCTACTGCCCAATCTGTGGTTCCTCCACCTGGCGGAGTGCCATACGATATCAGGCCTGGATACCGGACACCGCGAGTGTCAACTCCGTATTTTTTATGGTAGTAATCACAAAGTAATTCGCCAGCTACTTTGGTAACACCGTACATGGTGGTCGGTCTCATTACTGTATTTTGCGGTGTATTCTCTTTAGGGGTGGCTGGTCCAAAAACAGCAATAGAACTGGGTGTGAACACAGAGCACTTTTTAAGACGTGCAACTTCCAGAACAGAATGAAGTGTGCCCATATTAATTTTATAGGCTAGACCTGGATTCGTTTCTCCTACTGCAGATAGAATCGCAGCCAGGTGGAAAATGGTATCTGTGCCGTGTTCGACAGTTGTTTGTGCAACAGCATCCTGATCTTGAGCATCTAAGATTGCAGTTGGCCCCGAATTGCAGACAGCGTTGGATAGAGGGCGTATGTCTGTTGCCAGAACCTCGTCAGCTCCATATCGCTTCCGCAGTGAAGTGACGAGTTCAGAGCCGATCTGTCCACCAGCTCCTGTTATGAGAATTCTTTTCAAGTGTCGTTGCTCGGGATCTTAGTTTTGGTGTTAGATAGCCTGAAATATATGTCAGGCACCAATCTACGTCGACTTTTTTTGTAATCAACACGTAAGTCTATGGTATATGGATCATAAGTCTTACCGATGGACAGGAGTGACTTAGAGAATGTTGTAAGCTAAGTTGAGGTAGTGTGTTAGCAAGTATTCTAAAACTATTTCATTGAGGTAAAAATGCTGACGATTCAATACTGGAAGAGCTGCACTAATTCCTTGTTTGCAGTTTCATTGTTTATGATTGCTAATGTTGCATCGCTACACGGACAGGCTTCCGTAGTTGGACCCAGGCCGATGACCTTTCTAGACGCACAGAAATTCGCTCGGTCAGGATCATGGACTCCAAGTCTTGATGGGGAATGGCTACTTCATTCAGTTACTACACCAGATTGGGGAAAGGACAAATCTCAATCCGATTTGTATTTGGTTTCAATGAAAGAAGGTGTGGAGTCGACTCGCCAGCTTACTTTTACCCAAGATAAGAATGAAACGTCACCTGCTTGGTCTAAGGATGGGACATTCTTTGTGTTTGCTTCCGACAGGGATCAGACAGAAGAACTTAGAGGTCAGCAGCTTTACATGATGCGTCCAGATGGTGGCGAAGCGCGGGCGGTCACTGATACGAAATGGGGGGTTGCAGATTTTGCATTTAGTAAAGATGGTGACTGGCTGATTTTCAGGAGTGGAGAAGAAGGCCGGGAACAGCTATACAGATTGCCAGTAGATGACATGTTGAGCTCGGCACCACTTCAGGTTACCAGAGGTGCTTCTGGGATTGACGATTGGGAATGGTCTCCAGATAGTCGAGCGGTGTATTTTACGCGAGCGAACTCGATGGATGAAGACAATCGGAAACGTTTGGATGAAGGTTTCAGCGTTGATGTGAAAAACATGGTCACCCCTCTTGCTAGTTTGTGGGAAATCGCTATGAATGACCTTGTTGAGGGTCGGATGACAGATGATGATGCTTATAGCGTCAGCAGTTTTTCTATTTCTTCCGATGGCGAGTGGATCGCTTTTGCGGGTGGTTCATCAGAGAGGTATGAGAGAAATATCACTGGGGGCAGGTTATATACCGACCAATATCTTTTGGAAATATCCTCCAAGTCTATAGAGCGTCTGACTGATAATTATGAAGTTGGGGAGAGTCTCGTAAGTTTCTCTCCAGACAGCAGGTGGATTGCTTTTTCCGCACCCGACGATATGTCTGCATATTCTATGACTGAAAACCGGATTTATCTAAGGGCGGTCGATGATGAGGGTGGCACCTTTAGAAAACTGGGTTCCTCCTTCGATCAGAGTCT
>Ga0310345_10002731_pt1 | contig 17424 bp, 13 predicted proteins | sample HC15DNA20500_MG_FD_204667 | JGI IMG/M metagenome (GOLD analysis project Ga0310345, IMG submission 204667) | Marine microbial communities from station ALOHA, North Pacific Subtropical Gyre - HC15-DNA-20-500_MG | ecosystem: Environmental > Aquatic > Marine > Oceanic | place: Pacific Ocean: North... | reverse complement strand
TGTCCTTAGCCGAAGCCGACGAACGCTCGACGGCAACCGGAGCAGCCGAGGCAGCAACCGGCGCGAACGCCATGGCAGCAGCCGAAGCCGAAATGAGAATCTTCTTCGCAATCATCTTGTTCTCCATTGTGAATTCAGTTTCGTAACCGACACGCGAATCTCACGCGCCGGCCGCGCCCGTATTCGATTCACTGTCTAAATGAAGAGATCGCTGGTCGCAAGTCCTTATGTCAGTGAGGAGCGCGGGGTGTGACGTAAATTCCTCACCCAGATGTAAAGAGGCTTGTCACCAAGAGTTACCGGCGGCATCTCGTGCTTAACGCGACCTAGCCGAAAGCTATCGATTCGATTGAACCTAAGTGGTGAATTAATTTAAGATACCCGCGCGCGAATGACCCCGTCAAATCAGAATTAGAGTGTCTCGGCGGCCCGTCGCGGGAAGAGATGCTTGGCGATTGACGGTGCCTAGCCTCTATTGGATGCAGAACGACAGAGTTCCGGAGTACGATTTGGTGTCAGCGAATTTTTCTCCCATGATCGTGCGTCGCGGTCTTTTCCACTCGCTGCGTTTCGAATTGTTATCGATCTTTTTTGCAGGCGTCTTGATTCCATCGGCAGTATTGGCTTTGTCCGAAGGTGGATGGCGGTTGCAGAATGCCATCAATTGGTTGTCACAGCCACCGGTTCTGAATTCCGGAGTTGGGATCTTGATTTGCGCGCTGGTATCCCTGACTGTCTTGCGTCGTTTGAGATTTTATCCTGGCGTTGCAGTGGCGCGATCAATTCTGCCGGTTGTATCGGTGGTGTTTGGGGTATTTATTGCTGTAGTTATAGGACTCAGGCTTGAATATTCTAATAAACTGATTGGCGCGTGCTTTATCGCGATCCTTGGGACGCGGTTTGCGATTACTGCAGTTCGTTCACGGTCCAAAGGGTTGCTTTATTATCTGGTTCCCGGTGGTCGTGTGGAATTAGTCAAGGAATTGCATGCAGCTCCTGTACTGCTTTTAGAGTATCCGGAGCTCGCCAGTTTGCCTGACTGTGCGATTGTTGCGGACTTAAACGCCGACCTCGAACCGGAATGGGAGAGGTTTCTAGCTGAGGCCGCTATCTCTGGCCGCCCTGTTTATCATTATAAGCAGGTTTGGGAGGCCGAGACGGGGAAAGTTCAAATAGAGCATCTTTCCGAGAACGGCTTTGGTGCTTTGGTGCCGAGCTTTGCGTATCAGAAAGTGAAGCGAACAATAGATGTCGTGCTCTCGGTGGCGGCGCTGCCATTCGTCGTTCCGCTAATCGCCATCTGTGCGCTTGCCATCAAATTGGATGGCGAGGGACCGATCTTTTTCCGGCAACTGCGAATGGGATACCGGGGTCGTGAATTCAATGTTCTGAAGCTAAGAACGATGACGGAGGCGTGCGATGGTAAAGATCGAGCGCTCTCAGTGACCCAGTCCGGAGATAAACGCATCACGAAGGTTGGAGGTTTCTTACGTCGGACAAGGCTGGATGAGGTTCCGCAAATCTTCAACATCTTGCGGGGAGAGATGAGTTGGGTTGGCCCTAGGCCGGAGGCAGTCAGCCTGTCCCGGTGGTATGAAGCTGAGATTCCCTTTTACCGCTACCGCCATATTGTCAGGCCCGGTATTAGCGGTTGGGCACAGGTCAACCAGGGGCATGTGGCAGAAGTCGACCAAGTCGTAGAGAAGCTGCAGTATGACTTTTACTATATAAAGAATCTTTCCTATTGGCTCGACATAGTAATTTCTTTTCGGACTATGAAGGTGATTATTTCGGGCTTTGGGGCGAAGTAGTCGGCGCACGACTTGTCTAAAGAGGGTGCCGTTGTGATAAACTGATTATTTTCCAAAAAGTCCTGTAATTTCAACCGATAAATTGGCAAGAGTTGTTCTGAGGTTGAGGCATTCACTCGCTGCAATTTTATGGCTGTAGAAAAGTTCTATCTTAGTCGCGCCATTCCCAGCGTTTACTTGATTGGTCAATAAATTTTGCATTGAGTTCTTACACTCATAAACGTTGACTTGATTAAAAATCTGTTAGTAAATCTGGCGACGCGCAAGGTTATAAAGCTAACGCGTAGCGTGGCAATTTGCCAAAAATTTTTGAGGGAGGGTTTGGCTGTATCCTGTTTTACATTTGGATGCGCCGCGCCCTTTGGAAAGTGGGGAATGAGTCAACCAATAAAACTTCGGAGGTGAAGGCCTGGGTATTGTCGATCCACCGTACCGCATTGCGAGGTTGCACATTCTATATCGTTCCGTCTGGTGGATGTGTTGTGGAGTTCAACGAGCAATAGGAAGGGCGCAGGTTCCTCTTATGGATGATGTCAAGCCATGTGTGGGTGTTTGGCCATGTTAAGGACGAAAGCGTTAAGGGGGGTAGAGATGAATTGCGATCACAGGCTGTTGTGTAGCGGGCCCCATCAGCTTACAGTTCTGCATCTGCGAGACCACTGCTTGCCACGCCATCGATGGAGCGCTCGGTCCAGGCTCCGTGAGGTGAATGGCCTCTTTACAGAAAGATTCTAAGAGCATGGTCCGGATTACTCAAAGAAATTTCCTTTATCCGGCTATACTTCTCATGCCATCTAACGTGTTGGCTCTCGCCGTTGGCGTCGTGCTCGCGTTTGGACGGTCCGCGTCGTCGAAGGGCGCAGATGTATTTCGTTCTGCGCTGATACTAGCTGTGTCGCTTTTTATGGCATCATATAATGCTACAAAACTACCAGAGAGTGATTTGCGTACCTATATGCTATACTCTGAGTTGGTATCTCAGCGTAACTTCGCGGAGGCGCTCGAATTCTCTAGTGAGCCCGTATATTATTTGGGGAACTGGTTCTTTGTGGGTGTGCTTGGTTTCGAATTCAGCTCGTGGATATTCTTAACGACGTTTACAATTTTCTACTTAATTCTTGGCGGAATTAAGAGGATTTTAGAGGTTGCAGGGGTCCATGGTGGATTGATCGCCTCAGCGATAGTCCTTACCGCATTTTTTCCACTCATGTTTGCGCAATCTGGGCATCTCGTCCGCCAATATCTTGCCATAGCTATCGGGATGTTAGCTATGGCAAGATACATTGGGGGTGAGCGGTGTGCACCTTACCTAATCTTGGCAGCGATGACTCACGTTACTGCGGCAATATTTATGCTTGTCCCCATAGTTGCCTTTGTGGCTCCCCGTTTTGGGCGGTTTTCTTGGATTCTGACGTATGGCTTGCCCGTAGTAGCCGTGGGCGTAGCCCGATTTTTGTCCGAATTTTCGAGCAACTTAAGGGCAATCGGTGTGCCCGACTTTTTCGTTTATGGGCTTAGTCGGCTTGGGCAACAAAGATTTCATGCTTTAAGTGATTTCAGTCTTGCGGGCTATTTGTTTGTGGCAGTGTCGATCGGGATATCGATCATGTTTGTACAGCAACGTATTGCATACAAACTGTGGGAGGCTTCGAGCGCCTCTGCAAGGATGCATACCTTTGTATCTATCCAACTTATGCTTAGTTTGACTGTACTTGCCCTTTCAATTTTTGGCCTGTCTGAGCTTGCCGTGCGGTTTTCACAGTTCCTTTTCGTTATGTGCCCTATAGCATTAGTAAGTTTAATAAGCTTCCATCTTTGGGCGCGAGGAATAGTGTATATATTAGCTATTTCGATGCCCGTGTTATTTTTTGCTTATCCCTCTCCATGGGTTTACGGAAACGCTATTGATATTCTTTTCGGCCCTTATCACGTGTTCGCATTTAATAGGCCTAGCTGATGCAAGTTGTTACCATCGTGCAGCGTCGTTTGACGCATTATCGCATTCCCATGTTTAACGAATTGCGCCGAAACTTGTGGTCGCACGGGGTGCAGCTTCGCTTACTCCACGGGAAGGCTTCGTCAGACGAATTGTTGAAGAACGACTCAGGCGTGTTGGCGTGGGCCGAAGAACTGCCCACCACCTATTTTTTGGGAGGGCGGGTTTGCTGGCAGCCTTTCTTGCGGAGAGTTGCCGGTAGTTCGCTGGTAATAGTAACTCATGAGAATGGGCTGTTGGCAAATCATCTAGCTATGTTATGGAAGCCGGCTCCGAAACTCGCCTATTGGGGGCATGGGGCGAATTTTCAAGGTCGCGAACGCTCATTAAGGGAGCGTTTTAAGCGGTGGAGTGCGAAGCGAGCTGATTGGTATTTCGCATATACGCAACTAAGTGTCGATCTAATTGCGGAATCTGGGTTTCCAGACAGCCGAATCACTAATCTTAACAATGCGATCGACATGACGTCGCTGGTCGATGCCGTGTCTTCTATAGGCGAAAGTGATCTGCCAATCTTTCGCACCCAATTTGGTTTAAAGGATGCTCCAACCGGACTGTTTATAGGTTCGCTATACGCACACAAACGCATCGATTTTCTTATTGCGGCTGCTCACCAACTACGTCACGAGATCCCCGACTTCCAGCTTTTGGTTGTCGGAGATGGGCCTGAGCGTGAGAGAATTAGGTCTGAGGCGGCGAAGAATCCTTGGATACGACACGTGGGTGCGCGGTTGGGAAGGGAGAAGGCTGGAGCGCTCAGGTTAGCTTCCATAATTATGAATCCTGGACTGGTTGGCCTTGGTATTCTTGATGCGTTCGCAGCGGGTGTGCCTATGGTCACTACGGATTGCAAATTGCATAGCCCGGAAATTGCATATTTAGATTTCGACAATGGTGTTTCGACGGAAGATAGACTAGATAGATATACTGACGCTTGTCGGCGCTTATTGACTGACGACTTAGAGAGGGAACGACTTGTAAAAGGTTGCGTGCTTGCTCGCGAAAAGTATACTTTAGAGAATATGGTTTCAAACTTTTCGAGCGGTATTCTTGAAGCCTTGGAGCGTTCAGAATGAGAATAATGTTAGTGCACAATCATTACGGCTCATCTGCGCCTTCAGGAGAAAATCGAGTTTTCCAGCTAGAGCGGGATTTGCTAGAGCGCAGTGGGCACGAAGTTAATACGCTAGAGCGCTTTAGCGACTCGCTCATCTCTAAGGGATTGATCGGTAAACTTCAGGGCGCCGTGATGACGCCATGGAATCCACGTGCGGCCCGCGACATTTTCGACGCGGTGCGCAAATTCAATCCAGATGTGGTCCATGCGCACAACACTTTCCCTTTATTGTCGCCTTCGGTTTTTTCTGCTGCAGAAGGTGCTGCTCGTGTGTTGACGTTGCATAATTATCGGCTCGTCTGCCCGGCCGCGATTCCGATGCGGGAAGGGGCGGTGTGCACAGAGTGCATAGTAAGAAAAAACGTCTTCCCCGCAATTCGACATGGATGCTATCGCCATAGCCGATCGGCCACGATCCCGCTCGCATTAAACGTGGCATGGAATCGTTGGCGCGGCACGTGGCAAACTGATGTAGAGCGATTTATCGCGTTAAGTGAGTTTCAGCGAGACCTACTATCTAAGGGTGGGATTCCGCGCGAGAAGATTTCTGTCAAACCAAATTTCTGTATGCCGGGTCCTGCTTTCTTGCCGCTTCGGGAGCGGCCTAAGCGGGCGGTTTTTGTGGGGCGTCTCAGTGAAGAGAAGGGGGTCAAAGACTTGGTTCGCGCATGGGCGCTCTGGGGTGCTCAAGCACCAGAACTTCGAATTGTCGGAGAGGGTCCTCTACGTCAAGAGCTTGAAGACATGGCCAAGGATGCAAGCAACATTTTATTTCTTGGCCAATTGTCTAGCAATCAGACGGAAAACGAAATAGCGACAGCCCGTCTATTGCTGATGCCGTCGAGGTGGTATGAGACATTCGGGATGGTCCTATTGGAGGCGTTTCGAGTGGGTACGCCGGTCGCTGTTTCCAACATTGGACCACTGCCGGACTTGGTCCGTGATGCCAAAGGTCTGGTATTTGAAGCCCAAGATCCTCGGAGTCTTTTTGAGTGTGTGGCCGTTTGTTGGCTAAGCTTGGAGCAGCTTGAGCGAATGTCTATATCATCACATCGAGTTTATCAGGAGAACTTTACCGACAAGCATAACCTCGAAATGCTTCTGAAAATCTATGAGGACGCGATAAGGGTAAGGAAAGAAAGCATTAGCAACTGATAGGAGCCCACGAAAATTGTAATTTAGTTAAGCATGGTGATGTTTTGAAGTTTACTCGGAGACTTACTGGTGGGGGTCGCGTGTTGCGGACTACGTTATCCGTTTCAGGCGAAAAGGTTGCCAAAATGGTAACCTATTTGGCTTCGAGCGTACTAATTGCTCGCGTTGTCGGTCCGGAAATTTTTGGTCAGTACTCTACCCTGGTTGCAGTGGCGATCATATTTACATCGATCTCTGCGATGGGATTGAACGCATTGTTGGTGAAGGAATTTCTTCAGGCTCCAAGCGTCGAACGCGTGCTCACAAATGTCATTATTCTAAGGTTGCAGGCCGCGTGTGTGGCCGCAACTCTTATGATTCCGACCATTGTTTTTGGATTGGGCTTCAAACTACTACCTAGCGCGATCATCGCTCTTGTTCTTCCAATTGCTATATTTCAAGTTCTGGACAGCATGTTCGAGTCCAGGTTGGAGATGGGTCAAGTACTTAAATATAAAACAATAGCCTATATTTCTGGCTTGGGGATAAAGGTGGCTACGGTTTTAGTTTGGCCGGATCTGGTTCCTCTTCTATTTGCCCATGTCGCAGAGATGCTTCTTATCCTTTTCGGCGCCACTATTTACACGGCGAAGGCTGGGGTTTATTTCAAACCTGTTCTGGCTGATTGGCGGTACCGTTGGGGACTTGTGCAGAAAGGCTTCCCGCTCCTTTTATCGAGTGGCGCGGTGTTGCTGTATATGAAGATTGACTTGCCAATGATCATGGCTTTCGCTGGCGCTCAAGAGGCCGGCGTTTACTCGGTCGCCACTCGTTTATGCGAAGCCTTATTTATATTATCGCTACCGATAATTGTTGGGGTTTTTCCAACTTTGCAGAGACTTTATGTCGAAGATAGGGGGCGTTTTGAGAAGTGTGTGGGGAAAGTGTTTACGCTTTTAGCATGCTGCGGTGTCGTTACGTACATTGTGGCATCGGTTGCGGCTGAGAGTTTGGTGTCCGCGCTTTACGGGGTCGAGTATGCCCAGTCCGTAGATGTGATACGGATATTTTTATTAAGCTTACCAATCATATTCGTGGGCGATCTACTTAGTCGATGGTTGATCATTACAGACAATCTTTCATTGTCTTTTTATCGCCATATTTTGGGATTGCTTGTGAATGTAGGTTTAAACTATCTTCTTATCCCTTTGTATGGTGGGGTGGGGGCGGCTTCTGCTTCCGTCGCAGGTTATACGTCCGCCGTTATTGTTTTGCCGATATTAAATGGCCGAGCGCGGAAATTTTTCAACTTTATGAGGTTTCGATGAGAGCGCTCCTGCAGAGACACCTGCCGCCCGGTGCTAAGTTGTGGCTCAATCGCTATAGGGCGGCTGTAAAACGCTATTTTACCGCGTTGGCTGTCAAAGGCTTTTGGTTTAGTTGGGCGGCATATTCTATCGATCCCAATTTTTACGGTGATTTTAGAGGGCACGTGTTGGGCGTTAATAAATACAACCGACGCCTATCTGTAGAAAGTCCAAACATTGCACTCCTAAGACGAAACTTGCACCGCATTGAGAAGGGTATTTGTCATAAGTCGCGTCGACCTATCTTCGCCCGCGAGTATATTTTAGAAACTGTCAAGGCCTATTCGCTGCTCAGGCGCTGCCCCGAATTGGAAGGGCGTTCTGAGGTAGATTGGGGTTGGCGAGTGCTATCTCATTACTTCCATATAACTGATGATGTTGGTGAGGAGTATATTCAGGCTAAAACCATTTTCTTCAACCTCGACGGTGACGGTCAAGACAGATTGGACGAGTCAGTATTCGCTTATAGCAACAATTTCGGTCCGAAAGATGGTGAATGGTTAATGGGTCTTCTGCGCCAGCGAAAGTCGATCCGCCATTTTGAAAAGGGCAGGGTGCCGTACGAGGTGATTTCGAATGCCCTTAGGGCTGCGTCATTTTCACCATCAAGTTGCAATAGGCAACCTTATTGCTACTACATTCGGAACAGCGCGGACAAGGCTCAAGAGCTCGCGGCTATCTCAGCGGGTACAGCTGGGTGGCTAGATGAGATACAATGTTTGGCAGTAGTTGTCGGGGATTTAAGTTATTTTCCCAACAGTGTGAACCGTCACTCTATCTACGTTGATGCCGCTCTCTCAGTAATGCCATTTGTGCTAAGTTTGGAAGCGCAAGGCTTCTCGACGTGCTTGATTAATTGGGCTGACAGTCGAGACCGGCGCATTCGGATGGAGAGGCTTCTTGGTATTGAGTCTCATCAGCGAGTGGTTGTTTCGATCGCCATTGGTAGGGCGGCTGAATCTTCGATCGCGCCGATGTCGCTCAAAAAGCAAGAAGCGGAGATAAGTTCAAATGGGCTCTAGTCGTATATTAATTGCTAATGCGCACCCTGGAGGTAACCTAGGAGCCGAAGCAATGCTGAGCGTTTTGGTTAACCATCTTAAATCTTGGCCGGAAGTTATCGACCGATATGACATTTGGTTCGAAACAATTTCCAGTTCTTCGGCCTATTCGAGGTTCGTTGAGCGGCATGGGGTGCCGGCCAACTTTTTTAGGTTTAAGCCAAGGCGGTTTGGGGATCCTTATGACATAGAGGCGCGGTCGGGTGATGTCTTGATCGATATTGGGGGAATAGCCTACCCTGATGTTGCCGGGATAGGGAATCTTCGGAACTTTCGTCGGCACCGGTATTTTGCATCGCGCGGTACTAAAGCAATATTTTTCACGCAAGACTTCGGTCCAACCGATAGGGTCGTGACCAGGTTGCTTGCGAAAGCGGCAATTGGGGGAGCCGATGCTGTTTTCGCACGGAGTGAAAGGTCGAAAGCGTATTTAAGTGCTATAGTGCCATCGGTGCCGATTTTAGGGCCCTATCCTGACTGCACAATCGCACTTGAGCCGGCACCAATGCCTAGCAATTCTCTTGGGGGATCATACTTTGTTGTCGTTCCAAGTGCAATTATGTGGAACAAGTACGGGGAACGGTACCTCGAGTTTATTCTGGAACTAATTCATTCGGTGCCAGATTGCTTAGACGTCTTGTTGCTCGTGCATAACTTTACGCCGAATGGAGGCACTAGTGACAGCGCAGTTTGTGATCTTATCGCGGGCCGCTTGTCCGGCGTGAGGAAAGTCGAGATCTATCGTCAGAACGCGAGTCCTAATGAGCTTAAAGGTGTTCTGATGCGGGCTACGGCGGTGATTACGTCACGCTATCACGCGTTAGTAGGCGCGTTAAGTTCAGGTACCCCCGCTTTCGCTCTCGGTTGGAATCACAAATATACGGAGTTTTTGAAACTCTACGGTGTGCGAGATTGGTCTCTGGATTTATTAAATCTCCCCGGTGCCAAGACTGATCGGAGGATTCTCGCTAGCAAGATAATTTCCAAATTACTTTCTGGTGAAGGGGAGGAGATTCTTGGGGCGGTCAATAGGGACTTAAAGCAGCAAGTGGGTTCTTCGTTCCAGCGATTGCGTGGCCTTCTCTCTGATTAAGAGACCGTGGGCGCACGCAAACGGCTACCTTATTAGCATAATTTTTCCATTTTGCCATTGCGAGGCGGGTTTACTTCTTTCGTTTGCAGCGGCTTCCATAAAGGTGGCGTGACCCGCGGAAGTTGTAGCGAGGCGGGGGGACACTTTCTGACTTAGAGAAGGGGTCTCAATTCGGCTATAGCCGGTGAACCATGCTGAAATGCGGTGCGCGACTCTAATGGTCTTATCCTACCTTGACTAGGCTTCAATTTACTCAAGGGCAAGCTATACTGGGAGAGATTACTTCACAAATTGCTTTATATTTACCGCAAATGATAGGGTGCGATGACCGGGACCTTCATCCGTTCGTTGTGCGATTGCCTATCTCCCATATTTTTAATTCCCGTTAGTGAGCTTTCTTGCGAAAGACCTGTTCTGTTTGAAAACTATACCGCTTTCGTGGGTTCGAGATTCGCCGAAAGGGTTCATGGGGCGACATAACGTGTCTAAAGACAGCCGGGTCTCTCAAAGGTTTCCTCACCGGAAAGTTGCATGGCCAACGCGAGCGTTTGTTCAAGTAGGCTACATCCATTTAAAAAGATGAGTTTGAGAATGGCGTATATCGAAACCACATCGCAGGATGTCGAGGATATCACCGGTTTTCCGGTGTCAACCCTTGACCGGCGGCAGATTGAGGCTCGTGTTGGCAAGTGGTTAACTGGGTCTGGCGGTGCTCGCTTCCTTGTCTGTGCTAATCCCCATTCCTTGTATGTGGCTGAAGGCGACCCCGATTTTAGGGACGCGTTACTAACTGCGGACATAGTCGTACCTGATGGCATCGGGGTGGTGATAGGATCACAAATTCTAGGTGGGCGCATCTGCGAGCGCATCACGGGGTTCGATGTTTTTGAAGACGTTTCCAGAGTTTTGAATGCTACTCGGGGAAGTGTATTCTTGTTGGGTTCCACGGCATTCGTTTTAGATCGAATGGTTGATCGTTTACACAAAGATTATGAGAATCTGACAGTTGCAGGTACATACTCTCCGCCATTTGTTGATGATTTTTCAGAGGCGCAAAACAGGGAAATGGTTGCCGCAATTAATGAGGCCAGACCCGATGTGCTGTGGGTCGGCATGACGGCTCCGAAACAGGAGAAGTGGATTGCCAAGAACTTGGGTCACATGGACGTTAAGTTCATAGGCGCGATTGGTGCGGTTTTCGATTTTTACGCGGGAACGGTTCCTCGCTCGCCAGCTATTTTCCGCCGACTTGGAATGGAGTGGCTGCCAAGATTCATCCGCCAACCGAGGCGCTTATGGCGAAGAAATCTAGTGTCGGCTCCATATTTCTTTTTCCGGGTCTGTCGAATACGAATAAATAAGGTATTGCAGTTCGAAAGAAAGGATCGGTAGGAAGGTAATGAAGACAGCACTCATAACGGGGATTACAGGCCAAGACGGTTCGTATCTCGCCGAATTACTGCTCTCCAAAGGTTACGAGGTTCATGGGATAAAGCGCCGCGCGTCGTCCTTTAACACGCAGCGCATCGATCACATCTACCAGGATCCACACGAACCAAGCTCGAAGCTCAGCTTACACTATGGCGACCTGTCAGATACCTCGAACCTGACACGCATTATTCAGGAGGTGCAGCCCGACGAGATATACAATCTTGCGGCCCAGTCGCACGTCGCGGTCAGCTTTGAATCGCCCGAATACACGGCGGATGTCGATGGGCTCGGCACACTTCGCCTGCTCGAGGCCATGCGTTTTCTCGACCTTGGAAAGAAGACGCGGTTCTATCAGGCTTCGACTTCCGAACTCTACGGGTTAGTGCAGGAGATCCCGCAGCGTGAGACCACGCCTTTCTATCCGCGCTCGCCCTATGCGGTCGCCAAGCTCTATTCGTATTGGATTACGGTGAACTACCGCGAATCCTATGGAATGTATGCTTGCAACGGAATCCTATTTAATCACGAGAGCCCCCGCCGGGGGGAGACCTTCGTCACGCGCAAGATCACCCGCGGGCTCGCCAATATCGCTCAGGGCCTCGAAGCCTGCCTCTACATGGGCAACATCGATGCACTCCGTGATTGGGGGCACGCCCGTGACTATGTTCGCATGCAGTGGCTAATGCTCCAGCAAAACCATGCCGACGACTTTGTGATCGCCACCGGCAAGCAGTACTCAGTGCGCGAATTCATCCGCTGGTCGGCCGAAGAGCTCGGGGTGGAACTCGAATTCTCCGGCGAAGGCGTCGAGGAGATCGCGACCGTGGCGGGGATTAGTGGCGAGAAGGCGCCCGCGCTCAAGGTCGGGGACGTCGTGATGCGCATCGACCCGCGTTACTTCCGGCCGGCAGAGGTCGAAACGTTGCTTGGCGATCCTTCGAAGGCGCGCGAGAAGCTGGGTTGGGAACCCGAAATCACGGCGCGCGAGATGTGCAGCGAAATGATCGAAACCGATCTTAAGGAAGCGCAGCGGCACGCCTTCCTCAAGGCTAACGGTTTTCCAATACCGGTCAGTTTCGAGAGCTAGAGGCGGCTAATATGAAAATTTATCTCGCAGGCCACCGTGGAATGGTGGGCGGTGCGATCATGCGGCAGTTGGAGGCACGTCAGCGAAAGGGAGAAGCCCTCGAACTTGTTACGCGCACCCACGCAGAACTCGACCTTACCAATCAGGCCGACGTGCGTGATTTTCTGCAGTCTGAATGTCCTGATGCGGTGATACTGGCAGCGGCCAAGGTTGGCGGCATTCACGCAAACAACACCTATCCGGCGGACTTCATTTACGACAACCTCATGATCGAGGCGAACGTCATCCACCAAGCGTTCAAAGCGGGAGTCCGGCGACTGCTATTTCTCGGTTCATCGTGCATCTATCCAAAAGAAGCCGCGCAGCCGATGGGGGAAGCTGCATTGCTCACTGGGGGGCTCGAAGCCACCAATGAGCCCTACGCCGTTGCAAAGATCGCAGGAATTAAGCTTTGCGAGAGTTACAACCGCCAGCACGGCACCGACTATCGTTCGGTTATGCCTACCAATTTATATGGTCCAGGCGACAATTTTCATCCGCAGAACAGTCATGTCCTTCCTGCCCTGATCCGCCGTTTTCACGAGGCGGCTGAAGAAGGTCGCGATGAGGTTGTGATTTGGGGCACTGGAACCCCGCGTCGCGAGTTCCTCCATGTCGATGACATGGCAGCAGCATCGCTCTTTGTGCTTGACCTTCCTCCCGAGCGATATGAGGCAATTACGCAGCCGATGCTAAGTCACATCAACGTGGGCTGCGGCAAGGACGTCTCGATCCTTTCGCTAGCTCGGCTCGTCGCAAGCGTGACTAGCTTCAAGGGTAATATTGTGACCGATCCGTCAAAACCGGACGGGACAATGCGCAAGTTGATGGATGTAAGTCGGCTAACGGATCTCGGCTGGACCCCGACGATCGATCTCGAACAGGGGATCGAAGAGACCTATCGCTGGTTTCTCAAGCATGGCAAAAGTGCTCGCCTGTAGGCGCCTACAACCGATGCTTGATTTTGCATCCGGACAATCGTGCCTTGCAGATTGAACGCGAAAATCATCGTACAAAATAGGACACAGGTTCTAAAGGAAGGCATACATGTGGGCTTGAACAGAGGTTGGATCGTGATCGCGTTTTTCGCCATGGTAGTTGCTTTGACGGGGGGGGCGTCTCGGTTCGATGCTATTCAAATCATACCGATGCGGGCAATATCCATGCTGTTCTTGATCAGTTCGTTGTTCTTTTTGTCCAAGCAAAAGATAAAGAATGAAGGGGTTTTGATCGCGATCCTCGGGTGCCTTGCTCTGCTCGCAGTTTTGCAGCTTATTCCGTTACCGGCATGGCTTTGGCATAGTTTGCCGCAGCGCGGGGTGGTGGCACAATTAGATACGGTCTTGGGCCTTGGGGGAGAGGCGCGTCCGCTAACTATGACTCCGATGCGCACCTCGAATATGCTTGGCAGCATTGTCGTACCCGGAACCGCTTTATTGTTGGCAATAGCATTTAGTACGTCTTCTCAGACCATTTTGCGGGTTGTGGCTGGGTTGGGTGTTCTTAATGCCTTGCTCGGACTCTTTCAAATCGTTATGGGGCGAAATAGCTTATTCTATCTTTACGAAATAACTAACAGAGGTTCGCCGGTAGGTATTTTGGCAAACGAAAACCATGCTGCTGTTTTCGCGGCCTGTTCCATGTTAGTAGTTGCTTTCTTAGGCTTGAAGGTGAATCATAAGCCCGGTGCATCGCTAGAGCGAATATTTTATGCGGCTGCATTTCTCCTGATACTTTTTATGTCATTGGTCGGAGGTTCAAGGGCGGGACTTGTAGCTGCGTTGGGTGCAATGCTTGTTTCGCTCGGTATGTTAGTGCTGTCATCCCATCGTCGTGAGGGTCAATCTGCGAGTTCGATAGAAATACGCCGCTGGTTCCATAAAGTGCCAGGGTTCATATTGATCGTTCCGATCGGTGTTGTATCATTTACGACGGCTTCTTTTTTGGCGCTCGATCGGGTGCCTGCTTTGCGGGACCTTCTTGCTCAGGATAGTTTTGAGGATCTTCGTTGGTTAATTTGGTCGGTACTCACCACTATGTTGAAAGACCACTGGTTTGTAGGATCTGGTTTCGGGTCATTTGAACAAGTCTATCATATTTATGAGCCATCAACGTTGTTAATGCCTCCGTATGTGAACCAAGCGCACAACGATTGGGCGCAATACTTAATTGAGGGAGGGGCGCCGGCGGGGCTTCTCTCAATCGGACTTATTGTTTGGTTCGCGAACCGGATAGCCGCCATTGCAAGGCAACGTGCGCTCTGGGTCGATACTATTTTCTGGGCAAGCATTTTTGCGGTTGTCGGTGCGGCGTCTGTGATCGATTATCCGTTGAGAACTCCTATCTTTCAGCTAGTCATAATATGGCTGTTGGTCGCCCTGTCGCGCGATGCTCGTAATGCAATGGCGCGATAGGCAGCTATTTGTTAAGATTTATCTGGCGAGGCGGCTTTCATCAAAATGGAGTAGCGTCTAGGCGCCCATCATGAAGAACTCGAAATTAACCAGATTCGTCACACTGACCATGGGCGCCTTGATACTGCCTCTTGCTCTTTCTAGTTGCGCGACGGATCGCGCCTACGGAGAGGCGCCGGGAATCGAAATCGCAAAGCTGGAGGAGCTACCAGCACCTCGTCTTGAAAATCTGTATGTAATTGGGCCCCAAAAGACGCTTGAAATCGAGGTGGTTGGCGCAGAGCGTCTCAGCGGAACCTACCTGACCGACGGCGAGGGACGCATTTCTTTTCCGTTGGTTGGACTTCTTGATCTTGACGGTCTGGCCCCCAGCAGGGCGGCTGAGGTGATTGAGGACTACCTGCGCGGCAGCTATCTGCTTAATCCTCAAGTTCGAGTCATTCCCTCCGAGATTCCTCCTCCCACGGTGTCTGTCGGTGGCCAGGTAGACACTCCCGGAGAGTACCCCGTATTGGGCCGGCAATCGCTTTTGCGGGTCGTCAATCAAGCGGGGGGGTTGGCGGAATACGCGCAGCTAGATGACGTATTGATTCTTCGGACTGTCGCGGGCCGGAAATACATAGGCGCATATAATATTCAAGCGATACAGCGCGGTAACTACGAAGATCCGATAGTTTACCCTAATGACATCATCGTGGTGGGGGACTCCCCTAATCGCCGGCGCTTGGACAGTATTCTTCGGTTTGCTCCTTTGCTCTCGACATCAGCTATTTTAATTGATCGGATTGGCAGTTGAACAGTTCAAGTTTCACGGCGAAAGGGGCCCCAGAAGTCGATGATCGTCATGGATTAGCCGGTGGGCGTTCATCGGAGGAGTACACATTCAGTTTGGACTTCGAGCGCTACTGGCATGAGGCTGTTGGCCTAAAATACTGGCTGGCGGGAATTATTGCGCTGGGCTTCCTGATGGGCATCCTTATCACGCTGTTGGCCACGCCGCTATATCAAGCCAGTGCGCGCTTGGAGGTGTCTCAAGTAACTGCTGACGTGACCAATCTCGACGCACTTGAGGTCGACAGTCAAATGTCGGAGCTCCAATATCTTAATACTCAATATGAGCTTCTAGTCTCCAGGTTCATGGCCGAGAGAGTAATGAACGCCGGAAATCTCCTTAGGGACGAAGCCTTCCGCGAAGCTTTCGGGTTGGAAGAGGGGGAGGTGCAAGATAGAGATATTGAACGAATACTATTCGACAACGTGCACATCAGCCCGCTTTCGCAATCGAGCCTGGTTGACGTGACATTCTCGAGCCCCGACCCGATGGTTTCGGCCGCGATAACGAACCTTTGGGTTCAAGAGTTCGTTGCTGCGAACTACGAAAAGCGCTTCGGTGCGAACATAGAGGCCCGGGATTTCCTTCAGAGCCAAATCGCAGAGTTGCGGGAGCGGCTGTCTGATTCCGAACGTGAACTTGTTGAATACGCGAATGCAAACGAAATTCTTGTGCTCAATGCAGGTGGTGAGTCTGGTTCGGAAAGCGCTGGCCAGACTCTTGTTGGGGCGGATTTACAGGCGCTTAATATGGCGCTTGCCGCTGCTGTTGCAGATCGCGTAAGCGCGCAAGCTGCAGCGGTTGGAGGGAATTTCCCCAGCGGTGATCCACGCAATCAGCTGCTGACAAGTTTGAGCGAAGCCGAAGCTGAATTAGCTGTATTGCGCGCAAATTTTGGCCCTGAGTATCCCGAAGTGCAAGAGAAGCAAGCAGAGGTGAATTCACTGCGCTCTGCTATCTCCGGGGGGGCTCGCGGTCTACTGCAATCGGCACGGCTCAGAGAAGCCGAGCTTCGCGAACAGGTCGAACAAGTGAAGCAACGCTTTCTCAGCCAGCAGGGCCAGGGAATAAGTTACGGGATTCTCAAGCGAGAGGTCGACACGAACCGGGAGATTTACGATGCGCTCCTCCAGCGCTTCAAGGAACTTGAAGCGTCAGGAGCAGGGCAGAACAATATTCAGATCATTGATGAAGCAAGCGTGCCGACTGAGCCTTACGCACCTTCCTTGATCAAAAACGTCCTAGTTTCCTCCATTGTCGGTTTGTTGGTTGCCATTGGCTTTGTCTATCTGAAGGTCGCGCTCAGCCAGACCCTTAAAGATCCGGAGGACGTCCGCCGCCGTTTGCATCTCGCGTTGCTCGGGGCCATCCCGCGTAACACGGAGGGGGCAATGGTCGACCGCATCACCGAGCGTTCGTCGCATATCAACGAGGCCTATACGACGGTGAGGACGAATATGAACTTCCTCACTCCGCAAGGCGCGCCCGAGGTGCTTATGTTCACCTCCTCGGTGCCTTCGGAAGGTAAGTCCATTTCGTCGCTCGGTGTCGCCACGAGCTTCGCGCAACTGGGCAAGCGTGTCCTGTTGATCGATGCCGATCTGCGTAATTCGAAGCTCCGCGATACGCTCGAGTTGCATGATTATGACAAGGGCGGGCTGGTGCCACTGCTCGCCAATCAGCAAACCGATATGGCATCGCAGATCATCCATCTCGAGGATTTCGGCTTCGACTTCCTCCCGATGGGGCGGACGCCGCCGAACCCTGTCGAGCTGCTTGCAGGCGATCGCTTCTCGCAGATTATCGAGGCGGCGCGTGGTCAATACGACCAGGTGTTGATCGATGGCGCACCGATGCTTGCACTCGCCGACGCGATCGAAATGTCCAAGGCTGTCGATGGTGTGATCTTCGTAATCCAGACCGAGCGGATCAAGCTGCGTGGGATTGAGAACGCCTTGGGTCGTCTGCAGCGTTCGGGTGCGAAGGTCTATGGCGCGATCGTTACCAAGGTCAGCCAGAACAATTCGGCTTACGGCTATGGC
>Ga0310345_10002729_pt1 | contig 17436 bp, 15 predicted proteins | sample HC15DNA20500_MG_FD_204667 | JGI IMG/M metagenome (GOLD analysis project Ga0310345, IMG submission 204667) | Marine microbial communities from station ALOHA, North Pacific Subtropical Gyre - HC15-DNA-20-500_MG | ecosystem: Environmental > Aquatic > Marine > Oceanic | place: Pacific Ocean: North... | reverse complement strand
CTCGCACGTAGTCAGGATCGAACGAGTTCTCAGTGATCTTAACGATACCTTCTGCCAAGGCTTCGGCGGTTGGTTCGTTCACCAAGACGCCGGTTTTGCCATCAGAGACCGTTTCCGTAACCCCTCCTCGCGAAAGGCCAACCACAGGTCTGCCACAGGCCAATGCCTCCACCGGAGCGATGCCGAAATCTTCTTCGCCGGGCAATATCAGCGCTTGAGTTCCACGATATAGGTCACGAATCTCATCGTCCGAGCAGGATCCCATAAATTCAACTTCCGGTCCCGCTAGCGATTGCAGTCGATCACGCTCAGGACCATCGCCAGCGACGCGAAGGGGTACACCTGCCATGTGGCAGGCTTCAATTGCTATGTCTACTTTCTTGTAAGGAACGAGAGCCGACACAATCAAGAAATAAGGACCCGGCGCTGACCCGCTCGGGCAGAAGAAAGTCGTGTCAACGGGCGGATGCACGACAGTAGCCTCCCGATTATAGTATCGGCGAATTCTCTCGGCAACATAATGAGAAATAGCTACATATTGGTTTGCGCGTGCTGAGGTAGAGGCGTCCCATCGGGCGAGTTTCCTGAATGCGAGGCGGTATAGTCGATTTTGAATTCTACCTACGCGGTGGGACCCAAAATATGCATCGAATTGATCCCATGCGTACCTCATGGGTGTAAAGCAGTAGCAGAGATGATGGGCGCGACCCGGAGTTACCACCGACTTGCTCACGCAGTGGCTTGTACTGATGACAAAGTCAAAGTCGTCAAGATCAAATTGTTCGATGGCAAAGGGAAATAAGCCGATGTATCTACGATAGTGAAATCTTGCCCAGGGAAGGAATTGGACGAAGGAACGGTGTGGCCGTGTTGCTTCGAGGACTGGTGATACCGTGCCAGGGATGTGAAGTAGTGTGAAGACAGTCGCATTTGGGAGGAGTTGGATAAGGGCTTCCAGTACTTTTTCGCCCCCACGCATGCCAGTAAGCCAATCGTGGACGAGCGCCACTCGGGCGCCTTGAAGGTTCGCCGGTCGAACGGGTTGTTCTGAGGTCAACTGGTCACAACCTCTTCGTAAATCTCACGAATTCGTTTAACAGATTTAGCCCACGAGAACGCCTGTGCTCGGACAAGGCCACGTTTAATTAATGTTTCACGTAGTGTACGGTCAACCAGTACTCTCTGAATGCCGTCGGCAATTGCTCTTGGCTCGTAAGGATTAACTAGGACTCCTGCGTCACCAACAACCTCTGGTAGCGAGGAGACGTTCGATACGATTACGGGCGTGCCGCTTGCCATTGCTTCGAGAGGAGGCAAGCCAAACCCTTCATATAGCGACGGAAACACAAACACATCAGCCAGTCGGTACAGTGCGGCCAGGGTCTCTTCGGATTGATAACCGAGAAATCGTACGTGTTTGTGTAAATTATGGCGATGAACCGCACGACGTAGTGTGGCGTATCGAGAGATCTCACTGCCTGTAATCAGTAGCTTGAGGTCATCAAGTCCGTCTCGTCTGAGAAGCACAAACGCATCAATCAGTCTTTCAATATTCTTGTGAGGCTTCACGTTACCTGCGTACATTAGAAATCTGTCGCTCAGCTGGTAACGCTCTCGTACCCGCACAATATGCTCTTCGGGCGGTTCCTTGTAGAAACGGTCATCAATGGCGTTGTGGATGACTGTAACTTTTTCATCAGCCACGCCGAAGAAGCGTAGGATGTCTCGTTTGGACGCTTCCGAGACCGTAAGGATCCGGCTGGCACGGTGAGCTGCCGTCCAGAACATGGCTCGAGCGTAAGTGTGTGCCATGCGGTTTCTGAGGTACTCGGGAAAGATTAGATGAATGCAGTCATGAATCGTCACTATCGAACGGCACGGTGTTAGAACTGGGAGCACGTAGTGTGGAGTGTGGAATAGGTCTGGTGAAGCCAGACTAAGGCGAAGCGGGACCGCGATCTGTTCGCCGAGGGAGTACTGACCAGATGATTCCGTAACCGCCCGAAAGTTCTCACCTAGTTCTTCAACGACAGCTCGATCTTCGCTTCTGCACAGTAGTACATATTCGCTGTCGTGGTCCAGCTGGGAAAGTTGTCGCAACAAATTTCGCACATATGTGCCAATGCCAAAATCGTGCAGCTTCCGGACATCTATTGCAACTCTCACTTTGGTTCACTATAACAGGCTGGCTAACTGGTATGTATCGGGAGCTGTCTTACTTGAGGCTTCTGCGCTGCCGTCTCAAAGGCGGTGTTCTTGCTCGAAAGATGAAGGCTGTAAAGTGACTTATACGCCGCGTGGCAGGTCTCGTTTGATACGTAGGTACAGTCGGAGCAGACGTTCCCATCCAGGGTGGTACTTTCTGTAAAAGGCAAGCTGGCTTTGGCGATACGCCCTATGCGTATTCGGTTTGTTGTTAAGTCCTGAACGTCCTCCGTGATGCACGACTTCAATGTTGGGCGCAAATAAAATTCGGCGATTGAGTAGCCGAATTCTGGCACAGAGATCTACGTCCTCGGCATAAAGAAAGAACCGTTCGTCAAGTAGAGCGACGGCATAGGCGTCTACGCGTCGCATTAGCAGGCACGCACCGCTTACCCAATCCGGATAGTGACGGCGGGACGCGTTACCCGCGACCCATCCGGAGAGTAGCGGCACCCTCTTTCTAAGCAAGGATAATTTGAGCTTTTGCCGAAGTTCAGTCCAGGGATTGATCATTGAGCCAAATGAGAGTTCAGGATTACCGTTCCCATCCACTAGCCTTGGGCCAACGACGGCCACATCGTTGTGTAGCTGCAGTTCTCGAATTAGACCATCGATTGAGCCAGGAGGAACGACCGTATCACTATTGAGCAAGAGGATTAGTTCACTTTCCGTAGATCTAATTCCACGGTTGTTGGCTTTGGAATAGCCGAGGTTGGCGCCCATCTCGATGACTTGAACGCTGGGCCAGTTAGACCGCACCATTTCAACGCTGCCATCGACAGAACCGTTATCAACTATGACAATGTCGTGAGAATATCTTGGCTGCGCAGAATGGAGTGAGGATAGACATGCCTCCAAGTAGGACCTAGCATTATAGCTAACAATAATGATGGCTAATTCACTCATTGTCCAGATTGAGCTGCGTTTTCGAGCACGGTCAATGTGTGCTGGGCAGAACGTTCCCAAGAGAAAGAAGGAAGAAGCTCAGTAGCACGGGATTGTAGGCAGGAACGAACGGCATTATCTCTTAGAAGAGTGATGATGGTTTCGGCAATCGCTGCGACGTCGGTATGTGGAACGAATAAACTAGCGTCGCCATAAATCTCGTGCGCTACTGAGGTGTCGCCCAAAATAATCGGCACGCCAGCTGAGAGGGCCTCCAGAGGGGGAAGCCCAAACCCCTCGTACTCTGACAGGAATACAAAGACTCGTGCCTGTCGATACAGTGTCGATAACTCATTATCGGCCACGTAATCGTACAGGCCAACTTGGTTGCCCACCCCGTGTTGGTCGACGACAGCTTTCAGATCTTGTCTTGGGTAGGTATGGTTTGCACCTACTATGGCAAGCTGGGCATCTGGAATGACTGTATGAACTTTAGCGAACGCTTTAATGAGTGTGGGTAAATTCCTTCGGTTGAAGATGGATCCAACGTAGAGTATTAATGGTAGCGGTGCCAGTGCTTCATAAGCGTCAACTGAAGAAAGTTCTGCCGGGCTTCCGTGGTGGATTACATGTATACGCTCGGCGGGTACGTCGAACCAACGAATGATTTCGGTTTTTGAAAAACGTGACACAGTGATCACAGCTTTTGCACGCCTCATCGCATAACTCGCGAGCCATCTACGGCGAAGCCCTTCCCGCCAGCGAAACCATTCTGGATGTGCGACGAACGAAACGTCATGCATTGTAACGACGCATGGGATTGATAGTTGGATTGGCGCCGAGTATGCGGGTGCAAAAAACACGTCGACTTCGTCTCGATTTACGGCTAGCGGTAATTGGGTCTGTTCCCACCATGTGCTCGGTCGTCCAGCGACGCGCTGGTGGCGAAAAAACCGTGAAACAGTTTTGGTAAACGGTGGTCCAAGTGCCGACAGGTTATCGCTTGGGAGCGGACTGTAAATTACGAATTCATGTCGACCGCACTCTAGTTTGAGCCACTGTTCACAGAGTGATCCTAAATACCGGCCAACTCCGGTTCTCTGCTCGAGAAACTCACGACCATCGATTCCGATTCGCATGGATGCCGGTCGTTTATCTGTGCAGCTGCCCCGTTTTTGCGAGGCGGGAAGATTGAGCTGACACTGCCTTCGAATATGCGTGGAGAAGGTGCTTCGCTGAGGTATGCCAGCTAAAGCGAGCGGCATCTCGGAATCCATTTTTCACGCAGGTTCTTGCAAAGGACCGGTCGTAAATCATCTGTTCGACTGCGGAAGCTAGATCTGACGGTCGAGTTGGATCCACGAGGAGTCCTGATTTACCCACGATTTCAGGAAGGGCACCGCGGTTCGAAGCCACTACGGGTACGCCAACTGTCATGGCTTCCAAAGCCGGCAACCCGAATCCTTCGTTAAGCGAAGGCAAAACCAATACGAGTGCGTTGTCGTAATACTTCTTGAGTTCTGTTCTATCCAAATATCCGGTACATTTTACCCGGCCCTTGAACGGTGGACTCTCAATCAATTTTAGCCATTTTGAATTTCTTGGGCCTGGGGGACCGGCGAGTACGAGAGAAGGTAAGTCTCTGCGCCTGCCCAGAAGGGCAGAGTATGCATCGAGGAGAACGCCAATGTTTTTTCGAGGTGTGATCGATCCCACGAAAAGAATGTGGCCATTCGGTGGCAAGTCTTTTCGAGCTGGCCATCGCGGTGCACCGTTGGGACACAGCGTTATTGCTTCTGGGTTGACTCCAAGACGTTTCTCGACTTCAGCGGCAGTGTGCTGTGAGGGAACTACTACTTGATCAGCCCGTAGGGCGTGACGTTGGACTAGCTTTGGATAGTCTCTTTGAACTTCAGCATCTGTCCGCTCGGGGTGATCTAGAAAATCCAGATCGTGAATTGTGACCACCTGTGCAGCGTGTTTCGATGGGATTAACAACGGATGTGGAGAGTGCACTACGTCAAAACGAGACCGGGTCAAGAATTCTACTGGTGGCCAGTTAAATCGATGCCAAAAATAATTAAGGAAGCTGACGGGAATATGCCGATCCAGCGAATGAACCGCCTTTGGCAGATCCCGAACTAACAGACGGTCCTTCCACGAACTACTAAAGACCGTCAGATCTGGGGGACGGAGGCCAAGATCGGCAGAGTTGATCTCGGCCAACGCGGATACAAGGGAGTGGACCCACTCCCCAACACCTGTTCGGGATCGAAGAGCCGGTCGATAATCAATGAGTACGTTCACGCTTGTTTGGGCGAGATAGTAGCATACGCGCAACGAACTGTCTGAACGAGCAAATCGGTAATGAAATCTAGTAAGTCCTTTTTACGCAATATCTTGACAGGTATCTGGGTGCGTGCTACCGTTAGTGATTTTTCGAGCATGAGCGCTCGGGAGCACAGTCGATGAAGATTGCGGTTGTAGGTACAGGTTACGTTGGCCTCGTCGTTGGGGCTTGTTTTGCGGAGAACGGTAACGACGTAATTTGTGTCGACAAGGATGCCGCCAAGATCAGAGCACTTAGGCGGGGGCGGATTCCTATCTATGAGCCCGGACTCGATGAATTAGTCGCTCGCAATCGAAGTGAGAAACGACTTACGTTTTCAACAGCTCTTCCTAGGGCAGTGCGCACATCAACGATTGTTTTTATAGCGGTTGGGACCCCTTCTGGAGAGGATGGTTCGGCTGACCTCAAGCACGTTCTGGCAGTTGCCAAGGACCTAGCGCGTGCCATGAATGGATACAAGGTGATCGTGGCGAAGAGTACAGTGCCAGCTGGGACGTCCGCCTTGCTTCGAGAGATTATTCGCCGAGAAACGACACATCCATTCAGTGTTGTCAGTAATCCTGAGTTTCTTAAACAAGGTGCAGCGATTGATGACTTTATGCGTCCAGACCGCGTGGTCATTGGCGCAGAAGATCCTCGAGCTGCTGAGTTGATGCGGTCTCTTTACTCGCCATTTACTAGGACGGGCGCGCCGATTATGGTGATGGATTGTGCTAGTGCTGAGCTTAGCAAGTACGCGGCGAATGCGATGCTTGCCACACGTATCTCATTCATGAACGAAATGGCTAATGTTTGTGAGCATTTTGATGCGGACGTTGACGAAGTGCGCCGAACGCTTGCCTCCGACAGTCGAGTGGGACCAGCGTTTCTGTTTCCTGGAGTTGGTTACGGTGGGAGTTGTTTCCCTAAAGATGTCAAGGCGCTCATGAAGTTCTCCCAGCAGAAAGGGTACCATTTCAAAATCCTTGAGGCCGTAGAAGCAGTGAATAAGTCTCAAAAATCACGTTTAGTGGAAAAAATGATGTTGCACTTTAAGTCGCTCAAAGGGAAAACCATTGCAATGTGGGGGCTAGCATTTAAACCTAGGACTGACGACATGCGAGAGGCCCCGGCCGTTGTGATTGCCAAAGAGGTGCTTTCTCAGGGCGGGCGTGTAGTGGCCTATGATCCACAGGCTGAGAAGACAGCCCGTGTTGTGATGGACAAGCGTGTAACTTACGCGTCAGGTGCATACGAAGCGCTGAAAGGCGCCGACGGATTAGCGATAGTGACTGAGTGGAACGAATTTCGAGAACCCGATTTTGCACGGATACGTGCTTTGATGCGAGAGCCAGTAATTTTTGATGGTCGCAATCTGTTTGCAAAGGAACAGATGCGAGCCGAAGGATTCACGTACATCTCGATAGGGAGGTAATGGGCGCCGTCCTTGTAACCGGTGGGGCTGGTTATATTGGCAGCCATGTGACAAAGGCCCTGCGCATTGCGGGTCGGGACGTGGTTGTACTTGACAGTTTAGCGGTGGGTCATCGGGAGGCTGTGTGTGGGGCGCCCCTGGTAGAAGCCGACATCGCGGATACCGAAACGGTTCGGCAGACAATTCGCCAATTTGGCGTTACGTCGGTAATGCACCTCGCGGCGCTTCTTTCAGTTGGTGAATCTGTACTCTACCCCAATCGGTACTACGCCAATAACGTTACCAAGACGATCGCGTTATTTGAGGCGCTAGTTAGTGAGTCGGTGGAATATTTAATTTTTTCCTCAACGGCTGCAGTGTATGGGGAGTCCCAAGAAACACCTATTACTGAGGACCATTTTACGAGGCCTAGTTGTGCATACGGAGAGACGAAGCTGGCGATTGAGCGTGCGCTACCCCACTATGAAAGGGCCTACGGCCTGCGGTCGATCTGCCTGCGGTATTTCAATGCGGCTGGCGCCGACGCAGGTGGGGAAATCGGTGAAAATCACGATCCAGAGGAACATCTAATACCCCGGGCATTGGCCGCGGCGTCCGGGGGGATTCCCCTTGTTATTTTTGGAGATGACTATAAAACAGAGGACGGGACGTGCCGAAGGGATTACGTTCACGTATCTGATCTTGCCGCAGCGCACGTACTTGCATTAACCGCGCTTGAAGCGGGGAAGCCATCGACTGTATACAACCTTGCAAACGGTCTTAGCTTTTCAGTTCGTGAAGTTATCGCGGCCGTTGAACGAGTCACTGGAACCCGAGTTGCACACGAGTACGGACCACGTCGAGCCGGGGATCCGGCCGTGCTACTGGCCTCGAGCAAGCGCGCGAGAGCAGGACTTGGTTGGGAGCCAGTCTACCGGGACCTTGACGCAATTATAGAGAGCGCTTGGAACTGGCATCGATCTCATCCAAAAGGGTACGGAGAATGAATCCCGTTCTTCGACTCTGTCAATACGGTTATCCACACCGTGGTCGGTTCGGCGCTGCCGTTGTGGCCATGGTTTTTTACGCAGCGGCCTCGGGTGGGCTGGCCTATCTATTTAAGCCAATCTTTGATCAGGTTCTGCCGAACCAAACGGGATTTACGTGGGTGGTTTCGGCAATCATTGGGTTCAGTGTTTTTAAAGGGATCGCTGCATATTTTTCCGTGTATCTGATGACTGACGTGGGACAGCGCTTGGTACGAGACCTTCGGAGCCAGCTCTTTGGTCACATCTTGAGTCAGTCGGCAGGGTTTTTCGCTCGCCGTACCACGGGCGGATTAATGTCAAGGATTACAAATGACATCAGCCGGATCCAACAGGTCGTGGCAGAGACGATAGGGGATTTACTTCGCGAGGCGGTTACGCTACTGGCGTATGCGGGTCTGCTTTTGTACTACGACATTGGGTTAGCACTCGTGTGTATGACCGGTGCACCGATTGTTGTGTACCCATTGGTGCGGCTTGGACAGCGCGTGAGACGCACAACTCACCGGAGCCAGGAAGAGCTGGAACGTCTTTCGCACATTAGTGCGGAGGCATTCTCCGGTCACCGCATCGTGAAAGCGTTTGCCGGTGAACCGTACGAACAAGAACGCTTTGATCAGGCTTCGGAAAGATTGTATCGCACCAATATGAAGGTGACGAGTACGGTGTCGGTGCTGCCGCCGCTAATGGAGTGGCTCGGGGCTTTCGGGATTGTGGGTGTGCTGTGGTATGGCAGTCGGGAGATTGCCAGTGGCCAGTTAACGTCGGGTGAATTTACATCGTTCGTCGCTGCCATGTTGCTTATGTACGGACCGATCAAGAAGCTCAGCCGTGTGAATGCGAATATTCAGCAAGCAATTGCGGCAGCCGAAAGGGTCTTCGAGACTCTCGATACCCACAGCGAGGCCGTTGACAAGCCAGGCGCCAAGCCCCTGGCTTCGATTAGACATTCGATCGAATTTGAGGACGTAAGCTTCGGGTATAGCGATGGTGGTGTTTCGAAGGTTCTGGACCGGGTTTCGTTTGAGGTTCGGGCGGGACAAGTAGTCGCTGTTGTTGGGTTGAGCGGTGCCGGAAAAACGACGCTGGTTAATCTCGTTCCACGTTTCTACGAGGTGACCGGTGGGGTAATTCGTATCGATGGAATTGATATTCGGGATGTCACACGTGCGTCACTCCGGTCTCAGATCGGGATTGTTACGCAAGACACTGTTTTGTTTGACGACACAATTGGCAACAATATCGCTTATGCCTCTCCGTTTGCGTCGTACGAGATGATCGAGGCAGCCGCCCGAGCGGCTCACGCAGACGAGTTCATAACTACGCTTCCGGACGGATATGAAACGCTGATTGGCGAACGTGGCCAACGGTTGTCTGGAGGACAGCGGCAGCGGTTAGCCATTGCTCGGGCACTGCTCCGGAATTCACCGATTTTGATCCTCGATGAGGCCACCTCTTCGCTGGATGCCGAATCCGAGCTTCTGGTTCAGGATGCGTTGGCGAAGCTAATGCTCAACCGAACCGCGTTCGTAGTTGCTCACCGGTTGTCGACTGTGCGGCGGGCCGATTTGATCATCGTGCTTGATCAGGGTCGGGTTCGCGAGGTCGGTAGGCACGAAGAGTTGCTGTCAGCGCCTGACAGTTTGTACGCCAAGCTGTATTCATTGCAGTTGTTCGACCGAAGTGGGGTCGACGTAGTGCAGCCGACCGTCAAGGAGTAACGATGATTAAATCGATGACGGGCTTTGCATCGGTTTCTCACGAAAATGAACTCGTGAGTTTTAGTGTGACGGTGCGCAGCCTGAATCATCGCTACCTGGACTTGCATATTCGTGTCCCCCCTACGTTTGTCGAGCTTGAGCAGGATATTCGGAGTCTTGTTCAGCAGCGCGTGGCTCGGGGAAGGGTGGAACTTACCGTGGTAGCTAGGCTGAAGACCGAGGCTCCCGTTGAGCTTGATGTGAACGAGACGTTAGTCGCGGCACTGGTGAAGACGGGTATTGAGGCTACAAAGCGTGGGTGGGTCGAGACGGGGTTGACCGCGGGTGAGTTATTACGTTTTCCGGGGGTAGCGACAGTCCGTGAGATCACGACCGATCCGGAAGCGTGGAAAGCCATTTGCGTTTGTATCTCCGAGGCTACGGCTGAGGTGCTGACAGGGCTGGATAGAATGCGCTGTCGCGAGGGGGAGTTTCTCTTCTCCGATCTGACTGGTCGCGCCGCCGCCGTGAAAGAGCTCGTAGATCGACTTGTAGACACCGCTCAAGCTGGAGACGAGGCTTTACGAGATCGGTTAAAGCGACTAATTGGAGATCTTGGCATCGGGGGCGTCCAGACCGACCCGGTGGTCTTGGCACAGGAAGTTGTGAAATGGGTGGCGAGGTCTGACATCCATGAGGAGGTCGCGCGGTTATATGGACACTTAGAGCACCTAGCAGGGCTGGCTGAGGCTGCGGCGCCGTGTGGACGCAAGCTCGATTTTTTACTGCAAGAAATGAATAGAGAGATCAACACCATTGGTTCTAAGGCCGAGGGTCGAGAGGTTGGTTCGCTAGTAGTTGCGGCGAAGGCGGAGCTTGAGAAGTTGCGGGAACAGATACAGAACATGGAATAGGTGATGCGTAAGGGTCTCTTATTTATCGTGTCGGCTCCATCGGGTACCGGAAAAACGACCCTAGTTGAGAAACTTGTGCAGCGTGTACCAGATGTTGTGATGTCACGTTCCTACACATCAAGGGCACCGCGTCCGAGTGAGCGAGATGGTGTGGACTATAATTTCATCGATGAGAAGAGGTTTTCGTCGATGGTCAGCGCCGGTGAATTTCTCGAATGGGCAAATGTATTCGATCACCGTTATGGCACCGCTGCGGGTGACATAGACCGGGAACAGCGCCAGGGTCGGGATGTTGTATTAGTAATAGACGTGCAAGGCGCTCGGCAGATTCACGAACGTGGAGTCGATGCAATTACTATCTTTGTTTTGCCACCGTCGTTCCGTGAACTGGAAGCTCGCCTACGACAGCGAAGCGACACTAACGCAACCGAGCTAAAACTGAGACAGCGGCTTGAGACTGCGCGCCGTGAAGTGGCCGAATCGAACGGCTATGACTATTTGGTTGTGAACGAAGACCTTGATCGCTGTGTGTCTCGACTTGAAAGTATCGTGGTCTCTGAACGGCTGAAGACTACCGTTGCCGATACCCACGTAACGGATATCGTGGCGGCTTTTAGACCGTCAGAGAGTTAGCAGATGGCATTAGTGGCCTTGGGCATTTCGGGAGGTATTAGCGCCTATAAATCGGTCGATGTGGTGCGCCGGTTACAGCAAGGCGGACACGAGGTGACGGCTATCATGACGAAGTCGGCTTGTCGCTTCGTCGGTCCACTGACGTTCGAAGCGATTACGCGACGGGCGGTGATAACGGACCAATTTAAACCTGGTGCAAATGCTGACATTGGACATATCGCACTTGCGTCGAACATCGAGTTACTTGTCGTGGCTCCGGCTACAGCCAACGTTATTGGAAAATTCGCCCATGGTATTGCAGACGATTTTCTCTCTTCGCTGTACCTCGCGACCCAGGCCCCTGTTGTCATCGCGCCGGCGATGAATAGCAACATGTTGGCGCACGAATCTGTCCAAGAAAATCTCAAGATATTGTCTAAACGAGGAGCACATCTTGTGGATCCTGGTGAGGGGTTTTTGGCTTGCGGCTGGGTTGGGAAGGGGCGATTGGCCGAGCCGGAAGAGATCGTGTCGGTAGGCCTCCAGTTGCTTCGTTCATGCGGGAGTCTGGCTGGGCGGTCGATTCTAATTACAGCTGGTCCGACATATGAAGATCTTGATCCGGTTCGCTACTTAGGCAATCGGTCGACCGGGCGTATGGGATTTGCCGTTGCCGCTGAAGCTATCGCACGCGGTGCGCGAGTCATTCTCATTTCGGGACCCACGTCGTTGGATCCGCCTGTTGCCGCCGAGATGGTACAAGTAAGGAGCGCCGAGCAGATGCATGCTGCGGTTCTCGCACGGGTGGCCCAGGCTGACGCGGTAATAATGGCGGCAGCGGTGGCAGACTATACTCCTACCGCTGGCCCCTTAATTGGGAAGCTTCATAAGGAAGAGGGAAATCTTACAGTCAACCTAAGGCGCACCCCGGATATCTTGGGTGAGTTGGGTCGCCGGAGAGCGGGAGAAGCAGTGCCGATACTGGTCGGATTTGCGGCGGAAACTTCTGATGTGGTCGAGCGTGCACGTCAGAAACTAGTGGCAAAACAGCTAGATCTGGTCGTGGCAAACGATGTGGCCCAGCCTGATACGGGTTTTGCCTGTGACACGAATGCGGCCTCGTTGGTAACAGCAGATGGAGTTGAGGAGGTTCCGCTGGTTACCAAGCGGGCTCTTGGCGCGGTGATTCTGGATCGGATCGAGGCACTAATTCGTACTCCGGTTTCATCATAGTCGTCCGGCGACACTAGTTGCATAGTGTGCGATGAAACGGTCTAAACAGCTGGCGGAACACTTAAACTACTTCAAGGAACTCGGCGTCACCGGCGTCAGTCGAGACCCAGTGTGGCGATTACGTTCCGATCCTGGCGATGGTGCCGATAAGGCTATTGATGCGATGACCTCAGGTGTTTTCCCGAGCCATCTTCGCAACTCGATGTCTGACCATGGGACCATGAAGGAAGACGATACGTCAACTAGACGTCTTCAACTGATCCGCGAAGATCTAGGAGACTGTAATCGTTGCAAGTTGCACACAACAAGAACCACGCTGGTTTACGGTGTTGGTAATCCTGATGCAGATTTAATGTTTGTGGGAGAGGCTCCAGGTCGCGATGAAGATCGCCAAGGGATCCCGTTCGTTGGACGGGCTGGACAGCTTCTGACGAAAATCATTGAATCAATCGATCTATGCCGAGAGGATGTCTATATTGCGAACGTCATCAAATGCCGTCCCCCAGAGAATCGCAATCCGGCTCTCGACGAAGTTCAAACTTGTGAGCCATTTCTCTTTGCTCAAGTTGACGCTATCCAGCCGCGTGTGATTGTCGCTCTCGGGTCGTTCGCGACGCGGACCCTTCTTCGAACCGAGGAAGCTATTTCGAAGCTCCGTGGACAGATCTTTGACTACCGTGGAGCGCAGCTGATCCCGACCTTCCACCCGGCGTTCTTGTTACGGAGTCCTGACCGCAAGCGTGAGGTGTGGCAAGATATGAAGAAGGTGCGGGCTATCCTACGTTCTGGCTAGGGGTTATGCCCCAACTCGTCTCGGTCGCTGTTCCCGTTCCTTTGCTACCTGCTCTCACTTACCGAGTTCCGGCGGGTTTCACCATGCCGAAGCCAGGAATGCGGGTCCGTGTTCCACTGGGAAATCGCGTCGTCACCGGCTGTGTTCTAGGTCAGGAAGAGTTGGACGATCACGATGCGAAGGCCGTACTCGAGTGTTTGGATACCGAGCCATTTTTGCCAGCTGCGGTACTCGAATTAGCACTTTGGGTCGCCGACTACTATGCGTGTGGTCCAGGGGAGGCCGTGGGCGCGGCCATGCCTCCGTTTGCATGGGGACGTAACGTTCCTGAGCGAAAACTGCGGACAGCGTTCAAGACGGTCCGAGTCGCACGTCTGACGAATGAAGGGGAAAAAATAGTCAGTGGGGCTTCGGCGATTCTTGGGGTGCGGCAACGTGCTGCACTGAGAATGCTAGCGAGTAGCCCGGCTGGGCTAATGACCTCCTCGCTGAGCCGTCAAGGTGTATCGAATCAAACACTACGCAGGTTGTCTGACCGGGGCTTGGTTGCTTTTACGCTCCGACAAGTCGACCGCGACCCGTTTTGCGCTGACGGCTTTGAACCGAAAGATGGTTCTCTAGGCACAATTGAACTGACTCCCGAGCAACGGGCCGCATTAGATCGTCTAAATAGCTGGGCAGCGACTGGAACATTTCGAGTCAGTCTTCTCCATGGAGTGACCGGTAGTGGGAAGACGGCTGTGTATTTACGACTTGCGACTGAAGTGCGTCGTCAGGGTCGAAGTGTCATTGTATTGGTCCCGGAGATTGCATTGACTCCGGCCGTAGTGCGGGCATTTCGTGCGGCATGTGAAGACCGTGTGGCCGTTCAACACAGTGGTTTATCTGATGGCGAGCGGCACGACCAGTGGCATCGAATTCGTCGGGGTGACGTGGACGTCGTTGTAGGTACCCGCTCCGGTGTCTTTGCGCCGCTTGAGAATCTTGGTCTCATTATCGTGGATGAGGAGCACGATGCGTCTTACAAACAAGAGGAAAGTCCTCGGTATCACGGTCGTGATGTCGCAGTAGTCAGGGCGCAGCAGGCTGGAGCGTTAGTTGTGTTGGGATCCGCGACACCATCACTGGAGAGTTATCACAATACCGTAACCCAACGGTATGAGCGAGTTGTTCTTGGCCAGCGGGTCCTCGACCGACCTCTGGCTACGGTATCCGTTGTTGACATGCGGGAGGAGATGGCCGCCCACGGCTCGGATGTCGTGTTGAGTGCCTCTCTTCAGGAGGCGTTGAGTGCGCGGTTGGAGCGCAAGGAGCAGGCTCTTATTTTACTTAATCGACGGGGGTACGCCGCTGCGATGTTGTGTCGACAATGTGGACATACCCTGGAGTGTCCAAATTGCAGCGTTTCTTTGACGCTGCATCAAGCCGTGGGACGGGTTCGATGTCACTACTGCAACTATTCCCTCGCGAAGCCAGTGGCTTGTCCGCATTGCGCAGGATCTTTTTTAGATCATGTTGGATTCGGAACGGAGCGAATAGAGAGTGAGTTGGCTGGGCAGTTTCCGGAGGCCGTGATTGCCCGGCTTGATCGAGACACCATCCGTCGGAGAGGTGTCGTGCAGAAATTGTTGAGCCGATTCGCTCGGCAAGAAATCGATATTCTCGTGGGAACTCAAATGATTGCGAAAGGACATGACTTTCCAGCCGTGACGTTAGTCGGCGTAATTTCTGCAGATGTAGGGTTAGGGTTGGCCGATTTTCGTGCGGCAGAGCGTACGTTTCAATTGTTGACGCAGGTTGCGGGTCGGGCGGGACGTGGGGAGAAGCGTGGGGAGGCTATCGTTCAGACGTTCTATCCAGAGCACTATAGTATTGGTTTTGCATGTCAGCAAGAGTATGAACCCTTCTTCCGTGCTGAGATGCGCTTCAGAGATAGCATGCGATACCCACCAGCGATGGCGATGGTCAATCTAATTGTACGCGCTGGGACCTTCGCTCGGGCAATGACTGAGGCCACCAAGCTTGGAAATGAACTCCGGCGGGTGTCAGTGGGATACGAGGTGCTCGGTCCGGCTCCAGCGCCGATGACACGAATCAGAGGGGAGCACCGAGTCCAGATTTTTTTAAAAGGGAGACAGAGACGGGGTATGCGTGAGTCGGTCCAGATCGTACTAAAACGCTATCCTACATTAAGGCGGCGCGTGACTGTAGATGTGGATCCGTTGACGATTCTTTAGCGCAGGGATTCCGCGAATACGTAAGGGAAGAGCGAATTCAAAGTATGGAGGGTTATTGGGAAATCCTTGTTAAATTGGGAAAGGATCCAAATCATCGTTGAGTGATGATGTCTAGCACTTCGATTGGTGCAGGGGTAAAACACAGGATGAAAATAGCAATTGTGCCAAGCGCAATTAATTGACGCGTTCGGTCTAGGGGCACATGTTCGTCTACAGTTCTTGGGTGACGGGGACCTAAGAAAATCATCATCCCTACCATCAACGCAGCCCAAATAATCCAACTCATCGAAAAGAATGCCAGAACGACCACAACGGCTGTTGTTGTCAAGCTGAGGGCAGTGGATCGAGATCCCAGAGTGGCGTACGCGATATGTCCGCCGTCAAGTTGTCCAATCGGGAACAGGTTGAGTGCTGTAATTAGCAATCCCAGCCAGGCGGCGAAACCCATCGGGTGGAGGTTGATTGTATGGCCGCTGGGAGCATCGCCCCAGACGAGCCAGGCTGCAAGTTGGAATAGGAGCGGTTCACCTAGTGACATACCAACAAAATTGTCTGGCAGAGGCACGACGCGCGATAGTCTCAGTCCTAAGAAGAGAGCGGGAACAGCGACGATGAATCCGGCGATGGGACCGGCTGCACCTATGTCGAACAACATTCGTTTGGTGGGAATCGAGTGGCGGATTCGAATAACAGCGCCGATCGTCCCGGTTAGAGGTAGGGGTGCTGGTAGAAAGTAAGGAAGTGAGGCATCGACATCATAGTAGCGGCACGCAAAATAATGACCGAATTCGTGGCTGCCCAGGATAGCGAGTATGGTGCAGCTGTACCAGGCACCGTAGACTAATGAGATCGATGGAAAGTTGTCGGTGAAATCTGCTGAGAACGATGCATAGTGAAAGCTCCCCACGTACATCGTTGTAAACAAAGTTGCTAGAAATAGAAGTAGGTGGACGAAAGGACGAGACTGCGTGGATGCCTGCCCGGTAGATAGCTGAGGCTCCGCTGGAGGTGATGGGAATGGTTGGTTGGGGGGTTCAAACGACAAGCCGCAAGGTCTCCGAGATCAGCCCGTGATGGTCTGGAGATGTTTACCTGGCTTAAAACGAATCGTGCGACCGGGAGGGATGCGCACCTCTTTGCCAGTACGAGGGTTCCGCCCAATTCCACGCTTGCGTGGCTTGACTTGAAAGACGCCGAAACCGCGGAGCTCAATTCGGCCGCCTCGCTGCATGGACATCCGCATGGTCTCGAACACTGCATCAACCGCTACTTCGGCCTTGACTTTCGTGATGTGTGCCGCTTTCGACACGTCGTTAACGATGTCGACTTTGATCATGATTTGTATGCTCCTCGAAATTCCTAAAGATCATAGATACTATAATTTACAGCTGTCAAGATCGACATTATTGATTGTGTAGGTTTTATTGTGGCACCGACAAAAAAGACCCAGGGACAACGTTCGGTTGTATTGGCTGGACGACCTAACGTTGGTAAATCTACCTTATTTAATCGGGTATGTGGATCCCGCCGGGCCATTGTGACTTCAGTAGCCGGCACGACACGGGATGTTATCCGTGAGTCGGTCGAATGGGACGGCGCCACCTTCGAGTTGGTAGATACCGGGGGGTTGTTCGGAGCTAGCAGTGACCCCCTCCGGGAGGTGGTTTCCGAGCAGGGCCTCAGAGCTCTTGAGGGAGCCGACCTCATTGTCCTTCTGGTTGATGGACGGGAGGGTGTGCTTCCTGGTGATATACAGGTTGCGGAACGAGCTCGCCGCGCAGCTGTTCCGATAGTTCTGGCCGTAAACAAACTTGATGACCGGCGGGCGAGTGAACGAGTCGTGGAGTTTCACGACATGGGCATCGCACCGGTGGTCCCGATTGCCGCTGAGCATGGCCTCGGAATCGGTGACTTACTCGACGAGGTGGTTGCTCGGGTTCCTGGGACGACAGATGTAACGGTGCGTTCCGCGGACCGATCTGCCGAGATCGGTGTGGCGATCATCGGTCGTCCAAATGTGGGTAAATCGTCGCTTGTCAATCTGTTTGCGCGAGAAAACCGAGTACTG
>Ga0310345_10002727_pt1 | contig 17437 bp, 32 predicted proteins | sample HC15DNA20500_MG_FD_204667 | JGI IMG/M metagenome (GOLD analysis project Ga0310345, IMG submission 204667) | Marine microbial communities from station ALOHA, North Pacific Subtropical Gyre - HC15-DNA-20-500_MG | ecosystem: Environmental > Aquatic > Marine > Oceanic | place: Pacific Ocean: North... | reverse complement strand
AAGCATTCTCCCTTCAGTCTTCTGGCATGAGTCTTGAGGAGTCTTGCAAACAAGTTGGTATACATGAGCGCACATATGCTCGCTGGGCAGAAAAAGCTCTAGCAGGAGTAGAAGATGCTATTCATGATACTAAAGCTGCTGTATCATCTGCTGTGGTTCAGGCATACCCTGAGGCCATAGCTAAGGTAATAGACATTGCTACTGGGCCCAGTACTGAAGATAATCCTATTTATCATAGTGTACGTCTGCAGGCTTTTGATCGCCTTAACAACATGGTATCCAAAATCACAGATCAACAAGACCCAGAAAGTAGCAAGGCTGAAGAAAGGTATCTCTCCTCTTCTCCCCGCTGGTTAGAAGGTCCTAAAACTATTACTGTCGAGATGCGTGATGGTACCAAGGTTAAAGTTTCTTCTCCATCTGAGCCCATAGAAGGTGAAGTTACCGTAGTTAATCCTTCCGATCAATCGCCACCTGAGCCGTCACCTAAATCTCTGACTGACTCTAAGTCCTCGTAGGGTGCGTCTTCAAGCATCTCTTCTTGTGATACATCTTCTTGCATATCATATAACCGACCAAGAATACTTCTAATGGATCTCTCTACGTTCCTTAGACTGTTAATTGCTCCCTGAACCAATTCTCTGCCAGTGCTGATTTCGTCTAGATCTTCTAATTTTTCGATGATTAGGCTGGCTACCTCATCTCCATCTTCTGCAGAATGCGTTAGACTTTCTCTGCCTATAAAGCTATCGTACGATTCGTCAACTTGATTAATAAGCCAATCTATAGTTCTTCTCATACTGATACTGCCTCCCTCAGGCCTAGATGTTGCATAGCTCGGTCTTCGTTCCATGGTGTGGCACAGAATTGAGCTATGAATGTGCTTGCATTGCGGTCGTCTGTAATATAATCCACTGTAGATCCTATAGAAACATACTCGTGCCAAACATGGTCGTCATCGCTAGGAAAACATATTAGATCCGTTTGTAAGTCAGGCAAATATACCTGATGCGGGATAAAGAATTTTCCTATTTTTAGGTGCCTGGTAAACAAGTTTGTTAATAGGTTGGTGACTTCTCCACCGAATACCACCTGACGAGATTTCTCAAAGTTACTTTTGTCAATATACTTATAGGTTAGTTTTGTATTCATTTTGGTGTACTTTTCCGTTGGTTAGCCCGTTTAAGGTTTTGGCTCCCTTAGTTTTTAGTTCATCTTTAAGTCGCTCTTTGAATGTTGGACCAAATTCTTCCTGTATTTCTGATAATAGTGGCCCATCTGTGTTTGTGCCTAGCCCTACTGCTTCTAATAGTTTTTCGGATGGATAGCTAAACCATTCTGGATCGTGTATTTCTGTTTCGTATTTTCCAGAATAGGGTATCTTTCCGTGATGAGAGGAAGGGTCTAGAAGCTTGTCTTCTTTCTTGTTGCCATAGTCGGTTGCTTTACGCATAACTATAACAGGACGTGTCGTTGTTATTCCATCTGTTGTAGCTTTAATTTCGTATCTATCTAGAAACTCGTATGAAATCTTATAGGCCACTGACTCGGTGTGTCTAATTGTATACTCAGGCTTTATAGTTAGATGCTTTATGGCCTCATCAAGAATACCTTGGCTTTTTATCGTAGGTCCTAGGTTTATTTGTGCAATGAATTTACCTTGATGGTCTGCCATGATGATGCCGTGGCCCATTTTCTTTCCACCAGATCCTTTGTGAAAGAGCATATAAATCCAACCATGATGGTTAACAAAGTATTTCTCAGCGTTCTGCCGAACTTGTTTCATTTTCCAGTCAAATTCCCAAGTGGATCTCACTATACCTTTGATTGCCTCTACTGGCTCAAGGTCTAGTTTCTGTAAGTCTCCAGCCGCATATGGTGTGCCACCAAAATGCTGCTCGTTCCATGGTCGTATAGTCCATCCCCATAGCGTCTTACCTCTTTTCGCAAAGGGCTCTATTATATCGACTTGCTTGTCGAATGTTTTATGTCCTGAATTAAATGGTCTCTTAGTCATCGGTTATGTCATCATCCCTGTGATGTCTAGCATAAATTCTGTCGTCTTCCTCACAAATACTTCTGGCTTTCTCCATAGTTTCCCCATAGAACTTTCTCTGAGTAAGACTAGAGGTAACTACCCACTCTCCTATTTTTTCATCATAGTAAATTAGCATAGTTTTTCTCCTTTATCCATCATCACGTTGGTTGCAAACTCCATTGCTCTGTCCAGTTCTTTGCTACGGCAGGGGTTCATCCTCTTCCGCGTCTGGCGCAGCTCATCATACGCCTCAAGCACGCCCTCCAACGCCCGTCTAAGGTCAGCCTTCTCTTTCTCTGTCATGTTGTATCTCCTTACTACCATACCGTTGGTGCTTTTGGAAGATCCTCGTCTATATGAGCTACTTGTTTATGTACAGATTTTTTATTCTCTGGCTTCCTTTTAGGAAGCTCCTTGATTGTTACTCGTTGCTTTTCTACCTTAGCTACGGGTAAATATGCAAAAGTTTGGGGCCCGGTGAACGCCTTTCCATCAAACTTCACCTCCTGGATCCGTACAGTTGCTTTTTTGAACCCTACTATTTTTGCCAGTGATCCGCTTGTGTGATTAAAGACTAGATCTCCGATCTTAAGTTTCATTATGCTGTAGTCTATCGCGGTCAGCATCAAAATCACCAGCAAGGCTAGTGAAGGAGAAGCTAATAGAGAGTGTGGCGTTACAAGCTTGAGCAAAACGTTGTAAGGTACCAATGCTTGGGTTTGCGTGATCATTTTCAATCTGAGATATGATCGTACGCGATAAGCCACTCCTTTCTGATAGTATGGCTTGCGAAATTCCAGATTGAAGTCGCATTAATTTCATTTGACCACCTAGTGTTAGTGTCATTTCCGCCTCTTAATCATCTTTTTTGGTTCAATATAGTCACACATTATTTCTGTGCACCAATATCTCTTTAGGCCATCGCCTCTTGTGAATTCTATTTGTGCTGCCCCGCACTGCGGACATTCTTCTTTGATCTGCTTATATGTTGAATTGACATAGATGTCAATTGACTTTTGGGATTGTGTTTTTTTACCCGTTAGCACATGGCTGCTGACGGAAATATTTTTTGGGCTCAATTATCACCTTCCTCTCCATATGGCGATACCTGAGTTTTGCCTATACTTTTCCACGCCAGTGGGAAAAGATCTCTTTGGTCAACAATATTTTGCAAGCTCTTTGTAAGAGCTGCCTTAAATTGTTCTGCTAATATTCGAGAGGCTCTCTGAGACTTCATTAGCTTTGTGGCGTTTAGAAATTCTTGTTGAGGATATTCTTCCCAGGAAGTGTAGTGGCGAGTTACTTGGTCTTGTGCTTCGCCCGATAGAGTTACAATACGTCTTTCTACCACTTCTTGTTGAATCTCTGTACCTGGAATACTAATTTTATATGTATCATGTATTGTGTACTCAACGTCTCGTATTTTAGATTCAACATGTTCGACCTCTATATCATCAGCATTACTTAGATGGCGAATGGCTTCATATATAATGCTACTGCTTTTATGAGTTGGCCCTAATACCCACTTATCTATCAAGTAGCCTCGGTCATCAGTGAGTATAAAACCATGTACCATTCTCTTGCCACCACTTTTGTGAAAGATCATGTATGTCCAGCCACCTTTATCTTCAAGGTGTTCTTGTATTGTCTTTGTTAGCCTATTAACGGACCAGTAGTGTCGGCCTACGTATCCATTGACTGCTACTATTACTGGCTCTAGGCTGAGCTTTTGTAGTTGCCCGGGTTCATATGTTGTTGTCCCCAGGACGAGACTATTACCAGCTGTTATTTGCCAACCATACATAGTCTTATCTTTTGTAACAAATGGCTCCATTGACTTTGTCTGGCTATTAAACGTTTTATGCTCAGACTTAAATGTGAACGTTTTATTAATTGTTTGGGTTGTAATCGTCATTCCATTTCTCTCCCAAGTTTTTTACATAGCCAGTAATAGAGATGAGTTGCTAGACTCGTATCGCTGGTATCTTTAGTGTGGTCATTAAGAATGTTTTCAATAGCTTCAGCAAGTTCACTGTCCTGTAGGTACTCATACAAAACAGCCCATGCTACTTCGAAGCATTTCTCTTCCATAACACCTTTCCCGTATAGCTGATCGGCAAGGATTCCTCTGTGGATAGCATGGGCATTCTCAGGAAGTGGATTTCTCCAATTTGAAAGTGGCTCCAGTTCTCTGGCCTGAAGATTATCAACTTCTGCAGGGTGGCGATCGTGTCCAACAAATTCGTTATCATGATCTATGTCGGCCATGATTTCATCCATAACGGGCTTAATCATAGCAATAGCCTTTTCTTCTGTTTCAGCTGGAACGTCTATTGCATATTTCTTTTCCCATGTCACTAAGTATTTTTTCATTGTTTTATCCTTGGTAGTCAGCTCTTACGTTTTCGCCAAACGGACACCTTTTACCCGTGGTAATAGTAACCACATCGTACTCTGGCTCCTTGTTTGCCCAGCTGCTTGTGTAACCATCTGTGAAAACAAAGAGTAATTCTGGAGGGTCCTTAGCTATTTCTGTAAATGCACTGTTAAAGTCTGTGCCTCCTCCCCAAGGAATATCCTGTGGCCACACTGTATTTGGCTCTATGTTAAATGTATCTACCAGGTTAGTATTTACGCAATGCAGTTTAACAGGCTGTTGTAGACTATTCATAATCCCCTGCATTTGTGCTTGCGCCTCGTTGATCCAGAAGTCGTACATAGACCCACTGACATCTAAGAAAAATTCTACCTTAGGGCGATTCGGACCTGGTCCTGGAGGATATATGCCATGCTGAAACATATACATTTTCTTTCGATGTGGCTTTTGGAAGCTTAAGTCTCCTCCTGGTAAAGAACCTACTCTATGTGCTACAAAAGAAACATAGTCAGCCTTTGGAGCTGGAATGTTATTTTCTCGGAGAACACTTTGGTCAGAAGTTCCAATAGATTGTGCAAACTGTCTTGCCTGTTGCCAGACCATATCCCAATCTACATCTTTTTGTTTACTCTTTCCTTTGCTTGCGCTACTTCCTTTGCTCTGATCATTCTGATTATTATTTGGATTCTGAGACTTAAAATATTCTGAGAAATCACCAGAAGTCATTTCTCCAATATTTGATGGCCCTCCCATACCACCTTCTCCTTTTTCTGGAGGAGGTTGTATCTTATTGCGTAGAGGAGCCATCTCTTTTAGTACTTGCTCTACAGACATTTCATAGCCAGGTTTTGGAAGAGTGATTTCTTCCTTCTCTTTAAGATACTTGGCTGTGATCCAGTCTTCTCCTATAGGCATATCATAGAAAGCAAGAGTATCATTTACGACTACATCCATCGCAATGTTTGCCCAGAAGCTATATTCTGGAGGCATCCAGTCCATCCTTCTTGGATGCTCATGCGCACAATGGAAAACCTCATGAAGAACAGCAGAGACTCTTGTTTTCTCATCAAGTCCGAGCCAAAACTCTTCGTTTACTAGCATGTGGGCATTTCTATCTACACATAGTGTAGATATTTGATCACATGCCATTACTTTAAGTTGCAAGCTCGGAATAAAGTATATTGCAAGTTTGGGATGAACCCGAATAGACATGCGAGCCATAGTCAGCTCATGCTTGGCCTCCGGACTCAACTCTCTTACAGTTAGTTTCCCTTCCATAGTCTTTCAACATCCTCTTTAATTTTCCAGTGTTTCTCTACCCATCTAGGATTGGCATTGATTGTTTCAAATACTTCCATATCCATAACCCAACCAATGTCTTGCTTCTTGATGACTGGCCATGCACTTGCTACTGCTTCTGGATACCAGTCAGTGGTAAGATTTAGGAATTGATCTATTTCTGCCTTGTTGCTGTTTTGAACAACATGCCTTGTAACAAGAATGGCTGTTTGTGTTTGTGTAGCAAGGTCATCAGAAACAGTTTCTCTTCCTGATAGTATTTCTGCTGGATCAGGCAAAATATTGTTTGCCAGATACTCATAAAGAGCTGTTAGAAAATGCTCACCAGCTTTTGCACGCACTACCTTTTTAAAGAGCTCATCACCAAATGCCTCGCGATGTTTAATATATCGTGACACTCCAGTTAAACTTCTTGGATTTGGGAATGGCTCCAAAGGATCTGTGGGTATTAGTTGCGATAAACTTTTATTAGTGTTTTCCTCATCCTTTATATCAATGCCATATATCCAATCAGGATATTGTTTTATAAACCCAATAAGTTCTACCGATACATCATTGGGCACTGCAAAGTTTTCTACCCAGTCTCCTGCTAATCTCTCACGAGAATTAGGTACTGTGTAGTGTTGCCATCTAATACGATCTGCTGGATCATACAGATGACTATAGATGCCACCACCATGCCCTGGTGGATTGCCATTAGCATAAATGAGCACTTGATCTGGTAAAGTAATGTTTCCTACTCTACGCTCGTCTCCGATTGGGGTAAATAAGTTTCTCTTCTCACTAATAACGGCCTTATGCGCTGTTGTGATTTCACCTAAGACTATCAGTGCTGGTGCTTTGATTTGGGTCCACCATTCTGAGGTTTGGAGCTTAAAGGCTCCATCCTCACCAGGAACAGGAATAATATCCTCGCCGGGCTGCTGTTGTCCGATTTGAATAAGATAGTAGTTCCATTTCTTACCAGTTTGCTTTCTTAGCTGGCTTACTGCTTCGAGAGCAAGCCAGTCCTTTCCAACACCTGGGGGACCAATGTAACAAATGGCCTCATTTTTATAGACATCTGGGATTGTTGCACTTCTTACAAGCAGATCTATCATTTCCGATGCAGTCATTTCTATTGTCATAATTTAGGGTTCCTATGGGTTTTCTTATGTGAATAACCCCTCATACATCGTCCAGTTGGGCTTAGTAACTCCTGACATACTTATCGCTATATTGAATGCTTGTACTTTTTTCTTCATGATGGTGCCCATTGCGCTTGACTTCCAATAGGCATCTTGGCTACGATGCTTACGCTGATAATGCAGAAAGCGACATACTTCTCTCCAGGTATGATACCAATCTGTTGCACCCGAGGAATTAGCTGCTACCCATTTCAAGGCCTCTTCTGCTTTATTATTGGCAATTGTTTGTGCTCTTGTGGTATTCTTGTGAGGCCTAAACAATGCCGACATATACTCTGCTCTTCTCTTTGTGCTATCTATTAAAGCTATCTCTTTAAGTTTCTTGCCTGCTAGATCAAAAAAGTCATTAGAGAGTCCAAGTGCCTTTCTTGCGGATGGTAAGCGGTCATGTATAAAGGTTGTATGTTTAAACCTAATACATTTATTTGTGAAATTACCAACAAAGCTTCCCTTGTCCCTTACCTGTAGATTTATTCGTACTGAGTGAGAGGTGTCAAAACTGTTTGTGATCAATAACCACTTTTCCAATTTTTGGGCTGGTCTAGTGTCCCCATCAAACTCAACTTGTATAACTTTTGGTAAGCGTACGCTCATAAAGGTATAGCACCCTCCATAAGCTTCGCCTAATTTATGTATAGATGCTTCGCCCTCGCCTAAAATAGGGTCAATAGTAGCAAAAACATCACTATTTTGTACAATTTCATACTGATCAGAGACAGAAACACCAGGAAGAAAACTAGAGGTGTCCTCTCTATAGATCCCACATACATTCTGTACAGGAACCTTTTCGTCCTCGTTGCCGTTTTCTCCGAAGAGGGGCTTTTTAGTGGCTATCCAATCTAATTTTGCATGAGCCAGTGCATCCTCAACGTTCATGGGCTCCGCTAACTGTGTTAGTTTCATTTGTTCCTCGTATATTGTAGAATGTAAGTTCTTGTTATATTATAGTGTACACACACTATCTTGTCAAGCTTTTCTCTATTACTATCTTTTCATCGAGTTCCAGCATATTCAATATGCTTTGAAGTGCCTCTCGATCTTCATCTTGGAAGTACAGATAACGTCCTTTAGATGGGAATTCAACTCTATATCTTTTTCCGTGCCATCTTGTTAGGACCCAATCTGTTCCTGTTCCTTCTGCTTCTCCCTTCCAAGATGTCTCAGTATCTCGATTATGTTGCATTTGTGGCCCTCCAGGTCAAAGAATACAAAAAAACCCTACCTGATGGAAGGGTCTTTGGTTCCTACTAGGAATATATTACTAAAGAAACGTAGCGAAGCTAGTTAATTGATGCCCCAGAAAGATTTAATGAACTCCTGTCTTCTTCTAGGGCTCATTACATCATCTTGAGTTAAGGGTGCTTTTATCTTTTTGCATAGTTTCTGAAATTCTTTTGATTTGTCTGGAGCTCTTAGGATAGCATGTGCAATCTCATGCAATATTGCACCCCGCACATCTTTTTCGATCATAAGAGCTATGAAGTCGCGATTTATACGTATCTCCTTATACTCATAGTTGCATCCAGCAAAGACAGGATTAATAAGATATGCTTCTAGCTCCCCTACTGTAATTTCCCAGTCTTCAAGACTATGTTTTTTTAACAGTTTCTTGCCAAGCTCTATAACCTTACTTTTTTTCATCCACTCGTGTCTTCTATTCTTTTGGCGTGTACTCCTGGCTTTGAGGCATCATGTAACCCAATGGTTGCTAGAAGCTCTAGTGCCCCTGCTTCTCCGAGCCAAATGATTTGTTTTTGTAGATGCTGAGATTCTTCCATGATTCTAGCCTGCGTTACTGCGTCTAGCTTTTCGAATGCCGAAGCTAATACTTGCTTCTTTATATCATTAACCTTTTTAGCACTGCCACCATTGTGTACTCGCGCTACGCTCAGTAGTTTTCGAAACTCTCTAAATTGGCTCATTGCTCCCTACCTATAAAGACAAAAGCCAGGTAACCCTCACCTGGCTCTATCATTTTGGTCAATTAAAAGGGTAGATCCCTTTCCGTCATTACTGGTGCGGTATTACTAGGTGTTTCTGTTGGAGTTGTTGCGGGTGCAACATCTGCGCTTTGTGGAGCTCCACTACCATTAGTTATACTAGCTGTAGATGGATCCGAGCCATTTCCATTACGTCCCAGAAAATGAACCGTGCGAGCAGTTAGTTCAAAAGATGCACCAGTGGTGCCATCGTTCTTCTCGTAGGTACGAGGATTGCCGCTTTCATCGGCATTCATACGTCCCTCTACGAGAACCTGGCGTCCTTTATCGAGATACTGGCTGCAAGCCTCTGCTTGCTTTCCCCAGACTGAAACTCTCCACCAGGTAGTACGTTCTTGTGACTCACCATCACCATCTCGCCACTTTTCATTAGTTGCAACACTTAGATTACATACTGCTTGCCCACTGGCAAGATAACGCAACTGAGGTTCTTGCCCTAGGTTTCCTACAAGAGTAGTTTTTGCATACGTCATAATAGATTATTCTCCTGTTTTTACGTATTTTGGTATTTGATACTGCTGAATAAACTCCATAATTTTGGGAACATTATCGTCCCATGCTATGGCATCCTGTACTTCTCCTTGCGGAGGTCTTACCCATCCCGTATCAACAAGTTCTCGAAAGATCCCGAGAGTCATTTCAATGGAATAGGACGTTCCTGACGGATAACTTTTCATTGGGAGAAGAACATTATTCTCTGCTGGCCCCTTGAGATCCCCCAAATATTCTTTAAGTTTTGTCATTGGAACAATTATACTACTAAGGATTTGTTTCTGCAACTGTTTTGAGATTTCATTTTCTCCTATATGGCCTTTTTGTAGTGTCCAAACTTGTTTCTAGTTCGCTCTTCTTTTTCCCTAATGGCTTAGACTTCTCATACTTTATTAATTGCTCGCGTAGCCAATCTAGGTCTACACCAGCAGCTGAACACCAGAACTCACAACTTTTAACATACCCTTCAGTTTGTAGCCATTTCTCTACCTTCTTCCTCTCTTTTATCTTACCGTTTTTCCAAACAATAATTGCGTTTTTTAAAACAGCAGTAGCAAGAGCCTGATAAGGATCAGTTACTTGTTCTTTATAAGGGGGATAGTTACTAGGCATACAAAGCCTTCTACTTAAGAGAAGCGAAGAACCTTGGAGTTTTTCTCCCGTACAATTCTCATAATTTTTCTCCGAAAGATACTTTAATTAAATAGCGAAGCTAGTTGATGATACTAAACGAAAGGGATTTAGGCAATAGAGGGAACGGGAATTGCCTGATTCAGATAAACTATAGGAATATCTTCTCCTACAGGAGAACGAGACCATTCAGTGAGAATAGTTCGTATAGATTCTGCTGTCCCTATTTGGTATAAACTAAGTGGCTCAAGACTCATGCCAAGACAAATTACGATCTGTATTTCTAGACCCTTTCTAAGAGCTCTAGGAACTTGTATTCCTTCGATAAGAAATTTGTCTAATGTAGCTGCTTTGACAAGTGGGGCTGTAGCTTGTTCTTGCCAAGTAAGATGGCTATAGTCATCAGCATGTATGATTGATCGATCTTTGATTTGATTTGCTAGTGTTGTCTTACCAGATTTTGGTGGGCCAGTTAAAGCAACCTTCTTATAGCATTCTACTAACTCAATGTAGTCTTCGAGATTCATTATTGTACTGGTCCACATGAGTTAGTTTTGTCTTGTAAGAATGTTTCGAAATTGCCTCGTAGATTGATTTGAAGATACCTTTCTGCTTGAATGCTGTCAAGATTACCTTCTATGGTATGTTTATTCATTCGGCCTAAACTGGCGTACATAGCTAATAAGAGTTGTTTCTTTTGTTGTTGTACGCCCTTGGACACTACCTGTCCCAGTGGCTTTCTAGAGTGGAGGTGACAGGAATCGAACCTGTGTCCCACTGAGAAAAAGCAATATTTTCTGTAATGGTTGCGGCCTTTTCTCTAGTGGTCGAACCCTCTACACCCCCCAGATAAATCTTCTGTATAGCTGTGATTAAGTATCTGTGTAATTGGGTGATCGTGGTCATTCATATAGTATACACCCAATGCCTACCTTTTCGCCAGGTTGTAATGTGTTTCCAACATATTGTTTGTTATGCTTTTGGTTCATTTCTACCAACATGGCAGCTGTTGGTTCATAGTCCCATAACTGGTATCCCAGCGATCTACAAACACGTTTAACCATAAGCCAATAGCTGTCTCCTTCCCTGACTGTTTCTGTTGCACCAGCAGGCCTTTCAGTTGGCTCAGGTATCTGTGTTGGTACTGGTATCTGTGTATTAGGTAAAGAGGTTGGCACCTGTATCCTATGAGGTGTTGATGTAACCTCTATAGCAATTGCATCATTCTGATAGGCTGGAGGTTCAGATGATCTTCCTACGAGGAAGGCAATAGTTACTCCAACCATGAATGCTGTAGCACCAGTGGCTACAATAACCCAAATGGTCCTAGTGAAAAATGTTTCAAAGTCTTTTGTTTTATTTAAGTTGAACATGCGCCATAGTTTTCTCATTTTATTCCCTGTCTATATTATTCTGAAGCCATGCCCTTCCTGTTCGATTGATTTATAGGTCCGTACGTATTTAGAACTGCTTGTACAAAAACTGGGCTTGGTCCTGATGGCTTCTTAAGGTCTTCTTCTCGTTTTTCATCCCACTTCTTTTCCCATTCATTAATTGTTGGATGATTTTTCGAATATTCAGCATCCTCAAACAGACCCATTTTACTAATAACTTCTTCCGTTCCAAACTTGTTAACTACTATATATGCTTGTTGCTGAGCCTGCTCCCATGTATATGTGAAATTACTCCAAGCAATCTTCCATCTATTATCTCTAGGATGGTAATATATTTCTTCTGCTAATTGGATGAACACTTCTTTCATTGCCCCCATATCATTCGATTATGGTAACAGTTACAACATATGCGCCAGACGGACTAAATCTATCTGTTATGATTTCCCCATCTTTGACATATGGCTGCTCAGTAGTTAGTAAGTCTAGGAAGAAAGTACCATCTGGTAGAACATTGATGGATCCTCCTCGATCAACACAGATGTATTGACCAAATCCGGGAATACTAAACTCTGTACCTAATTTGAACTCTGTTGGACAGGCAAGTCCTATTCCAACATATTCTTGCCATTCTCTGAATCTAGATCCATCATATAATGCTGCAGCACATATACCATTGTTCCAATTGGCACTATGACAGTTGGGAGGTCCCCATGCTGGCCAATAGTGACTCAATCTAGCTCTTAGTTCCGGTGTTGCCACTGGTATTGCTGTAACTGGCATTGCTGTAGCTGTATTTGGCATTGTTTCTACTGGTTCTGGTAAAGAAGTTACAGTTTCTTTAGCCACTGCGCCAAGCGAAGAACGTTGTATATAGCTATTTGGTAGAATTACGTACATCTCACTGCCATCAACACTAAAGGCTGGTAGTGGTTCCGTAACTCTAATTGCGCCTATTGGTTCTGGCTCTGGTTGTGTAAGATATCTCCATGTGAATGCACTAGTAGTACCGCTTATGGTTAGTACTATTACTAGCCCGATCAAGAGCTTTCTTACAAAGTTTTCAGGTATAAGGTTTCTCATAGGTCACCATATCTCGAATCCACCACAATTCTCTAGAAAGTTGGCAAATTCCTTCACATTACTTAATTCAAAAGGATAGTGAGCTTCATCTGGCCTTACTTTTCCTGTTGAGTCACATCCATTACATGGCTTAGTCTCTCCCCCATATCCTGGAAGGTCTTTTCTATAACCAGTACCGTTACAGAAGGTACACTTTTCATCTGGCATAGCCTGTATTCTGGTTCGATATGCTTGTTCATACACAGATGCAGTACCAGAGGTTAGATCCTCTCTTATCTTTGCGGCAAGTTTCATGGAGTGAGTCTTATTTAGGCCATCACCATCATTACTTTGCCAGTGCTCACAGTGTTTAGTGATATCAGGTGCGATATCACAGGCGTATGTTGCAAGTGGTCTCCAGTACCACACATTGTTTCTAAAGTATTTACCGCTTTCGTTTATTGGATTCTTTCCATATACATCCATTCCCATACGATTCTCCTTCGTTCGTGCTCCATCAGCACCCCATAATGCTTACTATATTGAACACCCTGTCTGAAACTGACAAATAGTGTCTTCCTTTTAGGAATTACTTGTACATCTCATTAAGTTGTTTGTTTAGCTGGGTGATCCTTGAAGAAAGTGTCTGAATTTGTGCCTCTATAATGTTCCTATCTCTAGGATCTTTGAGGCTTCGAAGCTTCTGTCTAAGGTTTGCTCGCTTCTCTTTCATCTCTCTTAGGTGACAATCATCACATAAGTCATTGGTAAGCTGACTAGCAGTAAATACTCTGTCACAATTGTCACAATAGACGGACTTTGTTTCGAAGTCAGTCTCATCCTGTATATAGTCGTGATATGCTTTTGCCTCTTCTGCTGAAACTTTCATAGGGTGTAATTCAGGTAACATTATGTAAGTATTACAGCAAGCGTGTATATCAAGCCTGCTCCTCCAATAGCATACATAAGTAAAGTACTTAGACAGCCAACATCTCGGCCTGAACTATAGTCTAAAACCTCTTGATAGAGGTCATCATGTGAATTATCTGAATTATCTGGAGGGTCAGCTTGATAACCTTCGGGGGGCTCTATCATGTTATACCTCTCTTAAGTTGTTTGTTGTGTGTTGTTAGTTTAAATGGATTCCAATAATGTTATTAACTACCCTCATATGCCTGATTTCTTGCTCTATCTTATCTAGTCCTTGTATAGCATCAGCGAGGATAATCTCTGTATGTGGCCTTATATCTTCTAAGAGAGTTTCCAGGAGCTCATCATCTTTGGCTGCATACGCTATATGTATCTGTTGCAAGATGTCAGCCATAAGCTCATCGGTGTCATTTCCATTACGTAACGCAAGAGACAGCATATGAAACGTAGAGTGAATACCCTTTCTAAACTCTAACTCATTGATGCTATCTGTATCCATTTCTTTCTCACTCATATGATACCTTCCTAGAAGGAAGAACGATATGCCTCATTATCCCATAACTTTGTCTAGTGCGCTTCCAGCCCTCTTTCCGAGTGTGAAAAGCACTCTCACAATGTGGTAAATAGTGTATAGGCATATGGCAACACAAATAGTGAAAGGCCAAAAGATTGCTAGTAGGGCATATAAGACCTTACTGCTAACCGGAAGCTCTGCCCATGTACTTCGTCTAGTGAAGCTTAGTAATGCACCTAGGGATAGTATAGAGATAAGTAGAGAAGCTAGTAGACCGAATACTACCCAGTAAGTAACCCATAGAGTTTGCATAGTTGTTGTCCTTTTTTGGGGGAGATTTGGGGGGCTTATTACATAGGGGGTTATACCCTTAGTCTGCGTCCTTGGGTCTGGCTGATTCAAGGGCTTACTACCTAGAGGGTTATACCATTGCCCCGGTCTCCATCTTTTAGGCCCCCTGGGGGTCCCTGTCCATTAGTTGTACTATTGATGCTGCTATGCTGTGTTTGCATCGAAATACACTGCCTATTCTGGGTGGATCGGATGCTCTCGGCATAAGACCCTCTTTAGCTCGCTCTTTGGCATGCTTAACGTCGGGACAATTGCAATGCCCTGCGTTTACACTGTATCCTCTATTGTTACCACGCTGACTACCTACGTGGTACAGACTCGGGTGCACTCTGCGTACTCTGTGTCCTATGATGAGACCCGCACTTCTTAAAGCCCGTCCTCTTAGTAGTGGGTAGCGCCGCTCTAAATTCCACACGATTGGCGCTACCCTCTTTCTTTCGTACAATCCTATTGCTCTCTTGTAGACAACGGGAGAACTGCCCGTGCCTGTTTCAAGACTTTGATTTGACTCTCGTCGAAGCTGCTGGCACTTACTGTTGCGTGTGCCTTATCTTCATGCCACGCGAGCTTCACTAGTTGACTTCTGTTGCCTTCTAGTGCCTGAATCTTGGCACCGTATTCTGACTCTATCTGAGAAGCCTGGGCTTCTCTTACTTGCATCTCTTTATCGATTGCTTCTGCTGACTCGATAAGAGTTAGCAAGTGCTCACTAAACTCTGTGGGTGTATCATCACCAAAGTCTAGCTCTAGGAACTTACGGGCTTGCATTACTTCAGCATATGCGGACTTATCTCCGCGTGACTCCGCAAGCTTTGTCTGACTTTCCTTCTTTAGGCTACGGATGTCTTCGTCAATCCTAGACAGCAGAGCATCCTTGGCTTGGAAGAATTCACCAGTCATCTTTGCGCTCCTTCCCCGTTAGGGAAAACAAAAAAGGGGAGCCTTTCGACTCCCCCTTTGGGCTGTGTGTCGTCTAGACTGCCGACACTGCAGTTGCGATAATCTTTACGTTATCGCCGATTGGGTGTAGCGTCCCGGATACCAAAACATCGGTATCGACAGCAGCCTCAGCTACTGCAGCTTGGACAGCCTCGCTACCCTCTCCGCGCTTCGCATATACAGTCACGTACTGATTTGTATCAGCGTCTTGTATTTGCAAGAAGTGGGTCTCGGCTTTGTCCAATTTGCTGCGACGGACTATCCCTGTTACATTTGCCATAATTTCACCTCCGTAAGTGATGTAGGCCCTTCTCTGGTGCATCAACCCCGATGGTTGACGCTCTGATTAGACGTAGCGAAGCTAGTTGCAGTTTGTATCGCTACGAGGGAAGGCACGATTCGAATGAAAACGAAACGCGCAACCTAGGATCCATCCCCTGGAGTACGACGGTCTTTGCCAACGCTGTCCTAATCGCTCTCCCCGGGAGAGCCGGCTCAAACCGTCGTACTGCAGGAGGTGCATCTAATATTTACTAGCGAAGCTAGTTAGTCGTTCCTTTTAGGAATACTCTGGCTTCTGATCTATACTCTGTGTCTCAATCTGGGCCCAGATGCATATTCTGTGTCCAGCCCAGTAGCGATCCTCAGATTGCTTGAGAAACCTATAGGGTGCACAACCTAGCGAGAGATAGGTCATGCACCTTAACGTTACTCAAAGCTAGCGTAAGCTAGTTTGTTCGCAGAATGCGGACGAGGTTCTTGGCATTCTTGTTGGAGGGAAAGTGCTCCTCCATCAAGGTGCAGAACTTCTCCTTTCGCTCCGAACTACCGAAGCGAAGACCGGTCCAGCATCTCCAGGCCTTAGCCAGTGAGATGACGGAACCGTTCTCCAGCAGGAGACCGCTTCCTCGTATTGCCTTCACTGGCATCGGATCTCCCTTGTAAGGGAAGATATGAGCATACGCCAGTACATTGGCAAGCCAAGGCCCACACCCGGTTAGGAGTGCTTTAACCTTAGCAACTTGGAAGTCGCTGCGATCCCAGTACCTGCCATCTTTCTTACCTTCAATGGCAGCGTACCATTCATCCATGCGACTGATGCGCCTGGTACCGATGCATTGTTCATGCGTGGCACCAGGGTCAGAAGGAGCTGAGGGGAAGGCCTCATCGAGGAAATCCTTTAGATAATACGTTCCTTCCTTGTAAAGCTTATCGGAAGGTTGTAGTTTCATCAAAGGAACCATCCTCTTGTCCTTCTTGCTGTAGAAACGTGTGAATGTCACATCCCACACGTAACCCTCAGCCTTGAGTATCTGCACAACTGCCCGATGATATGGGTTGTCGTGTAGCGTTGCCTCTGGCACATCCTCCATGTGTTCCGGAGGAGTGTTGTAGGCAACACTGAGGCGAGCTCCAATCTGCTCCAGCTTCTTAAGAAACTTCTCGAAGCCGAATCTCGAAGGAGTGCGAACAAGCCACCATTCCTCTTTGAGATGCTGAACGTACGCATCAAGAAGAAGATAGGACTTCTCGCGCTGAGCATTACTCACATCAGCACTCTTGGTTGACGGCTCTGGGGGTTCTTCATAATCCTCCATGAAGCTTCCCATCAGCGTATCGGGATTAGCGAACTCACGGTCCCGATTGGTCTGGAAGTGGACCTCCTCAACCTCATGGGTTGAGAATGGCTGACCTACAGCCGTCTTGATTTGTTTTCCCACTTTCATCTCTCCGCATCCAGCAGGGCACATGGCGTAAGGTTCTTTCTCGCCAAATGCATCGCTGAATTGCCCAAGAAGTCCTTTCGTGTGTCCACAACTCAACTCGAATTGTGGAGCACTACTTGGAATAATCGGTGACATCCACTCATCCGAAGCTTCCAGGGCTACAGTCAACAGTTCCAGAACTTCGTTGGCACCGTCGATGCGGGAGCCATCGTCGTTGTGAAGGACGATGTCCGACTCTGATGTATGGCTCTGAGGCAACGTCGCCTCTTTGCGATACTCAGAGTTGATGGCTTGTCGCACTTGTGAGAAAACGTGCTCCGGTTTCCATTCTTTTGCCCGTGGAGGCAACGGAATGGTTCCGGTAGCCATCTCCATGAGGCGTACCATGCCATCTTGCACGGCATCCTCATAGTCTTGCGTATGATTACCTGCATACGCAAGTGCTACTTCCTCTACCAGCGGTGTCCAGCTAGTGAGGTTACTCCTTGAGAGAAATTGCA
>Ga0310345_10002726_pt1 | contig 17447 bp, 13 predicted proteins | sample HC15DNA20500_MG_FD_204667 | JGI IMG/M metagenome (GOLD analysis project Ga0310345, IMG submission 204667) | Marine microbial communities from station ALOHA, North Pacific Subtropical Gyre - HC15-DNA-20-500_MG | ecosystem: Environmental > Aquatic > Marine > Oceanic | place: Pacific Ocean: North... | reverse complement strand
AAATCAGTAAATGGTCTCCAAAATAGATGAGAATCAGAACTTCCTTGGACAACACTTAGTTGTGTATTGAGTAAAAACACCCCTTGATTTGCCCATTCAGTTAAATCTCCGTGTTCAGTATTATCAATATCTAAATCATTTTTTAGTTCTTTAAATATATTTTTTAAGGATGCTGGAATTGTGCATCCTTTATTAACACTGAATGCCAATCCATTCGCATATGGAATTTTTGTTTTTCTGCATAACCCCGGGTATGGATCAAGTCCTATGATACATACCTTGATATCTTTAAACGATGTTAGTTTAAAAGCATTAAAAATTTCTTCACGTTTAGGAAAAACTTTTAATCCAACATTTTCGACAATTTCACAAGATTCATTATACTTATCTACAATATTTTGGAAGTAGAGTTTTTCAAATTCATCTTTCAGTATATCATCCCAATCATTTCTAATAGTAGTAATCATATTTTAATCAAAATATATAAAAATTCAATTTTTTATGTTAATAAATTTCTATCTGAATATCATCTGTAATATTATCTTTTGTGTTATAATTTTTAGAAATATTTACAAATTGTAGTAAAATTATAGAAATTATTAGAACTCCGATTATGTATAAAAATCCATAACGAATTGAAACATACTGTGAAATAACGGCTAATACAATCGGACCTATCCAAGAAGAACCTTTATCAGAAATTTCATATAATGAAAAGAATTGAGATTCACATCCAGATGGAATTAATTTTACGAATAATGTTCGAGTGTATGATTGGACTGCTCCAATTAAAAGACCATGTATTAAACCAAAAATTAATAATGATACATTTCCAGTTAAGAAAAAAAATCCGAATATAGATAGTATTAAATAGGATATTAATTGAAATGTTACTATTGATTTAGTAGATATTAAGAATTTTTTTTGAATAAATAGGAAAATATAATTTCCGATGATAGAAAATACTGTAACTTCAAGTAATAAAATTGTTAGCATAAACTGAGTTGTATTTAATTCACGTTTAGCATATAACACTCCACAGGATGAAATGGTACTGTATGCGTCAGAATATAAGAAATATGAAATCATAAATTTGCCGATTTCTTTATGAATAGTTAGTTGTTTAATAGTAGCAAATGTTCTTTTCCACGAAAAGACTATAATATTTTGTTCATTTGGATATTCTGGTCCTTCTCTTTCTTCTAATCCATAAATTGCGTATAAACCAAAAACCAACCACCATAAGCCAGTAAAGAATATACAAATACAGATAGAAATATTGGTATTTTGATCATCATATCTATTAGATGTATTAGGATAAAAAAATATGATAATAAATGTGATAATAGTTACCAACAAACTGCCAATATATCCATAAATGAATCCCCAAGTAGATAATTTATTAGTAAGATTATCTTCAATTTTTATTTTTTCTTGATTTGTTTCTAAATTTATATAATCTGGATGATTTCTAACTAGCAGTGGTAAATACGTATTATAAAAGACAATAGATAATCCAAAAAATATATTAGATATAACAGTTAGCAAACCAGATACCCACCAAGTTGAATGGTCGAAACAAAATATAAATAGCAGAGTAGTTATACTTCCAGCGATAGTATTAATAGTAAGTAGTCTTTTTTTGTTTTTTCCATAGTCGGCATAAGAGCCAAAAGATATAAAGAATATTGCTTGAAAAAAAACAGATATGCCTAATATAGCGAACGCAAATGTTTCAGGGGTGATTCTAATAGAGTTGATATTAATATATAATTTCTCTTGACCATTGATTGGATGACCATTTTGATCACATTCGATAAAAGTACAAGCGTGATGAGTTGATAATGTATCTAAAAGAATTGGTATAAACATGGCTAATGATGGAGTTGAAAATACAGAATTTGCTGCATCATATAAATGCCAAGCTTTAATTTCATTTTTGGTTGTAATAGTCTGAATATTATTCATATTCAAAAAATAATTAAATTTATTAATTGAATATAAATATCAATTTTATTTTATAATTCATCTTCATCTTCTTCATCATCTTCAAGAATATCAATTCCTTGAATGAATGTTCCGTGTCTTATAGAACCTCCATTTCTAGGATATTTTAATTTTTTAGTTTTTAGAACTTTAACATTAATATTGTGTTTTTCAGAACAAATAGCAAAAGGAAGAGTAAATAAATCTTTATTGTATTTGATACTTTTAAGATTATTTTCTTTACAATATAAATTAAATGCTTGTCTAAATGTAGTTTCTCTGATATAGATATTATTATCAAACTGTATGATACCAGATGTTAAGAAAGCCATTAAAGAATTTGTGTCTTGAGATAATTCTTGTTGATTTTTAATGAAATATTTAGGTAAAATTTGCCATATATTACTTCCTGCATATTTATTAATCATTTTTAAATAGGCAATATTACATTTTTTCAAAATTGTTGGTATTTCATTTTTTAATTTTTTACCTAATAATGGATCAACTTTTTTTTTTGGAACTTTTTTCATGAATGCGAAAATTACTAATCTTCTTGATAATGAACCACTATTATCAGTATAATTAGGAGTTTCATTACCTGCTAGGAAACCAGGAGTTTTCCAAACCACATTTTGAGGAGTTTTATATTTAACAGGAACAACAAGATCTTCTCCTGAAACTATACTCTGGAATGATGCTTGTGGTAATTTAAGATCTCCTTTAATTTCTGGAGCAATAAATATTTTTTTATCATGGAAACCAGACAAACCGAATTGAGTTTCACCATCATTAGATAGAATCCCCACATCATCTGGTTCATAAAAACATTTAATTATTTTTGTTAAAATAGTACCCTTACCAGTTCCTGCGATACCTTTGATAAAAGCAATAATTTGCCAATCATCTAGATCACCAACATTATATAGCATTCTACCAATTAGAATATACATCCATTTAGATATTTCTATCCGTTCTTCTTGATCATAGAATTGAAAATCTAAAATGGATTGTAAATATGGAGTAGGGATATCATACCAATCTTCAATATCTTCATACATATTAAATTTAACAGGAAAATATTTAGCAGAAACAATATTATTAGGTAATGCGGGATATGTACCATATTTATAGAATCTATCAAAATATTTTCCAGTTATAGGATCATAATTTTTAGCTAAGTAAACTCCATTTTGGAATGAAAAAACATCTCTTTTTTTTTTTAATTCAATAAATTGTGGATCATCAGTTTTAGATAAAAATTTAATTGCATTAATTCCATTTGTTTTATCAACTGTTAAATTATGCCATTGTTCATAATTTAATTCTTTTTTACAAGATTTATAAACAAGTCTTTCGACAGAGATATCCTTTTTCCATGCATATGTATAAAATCCCCTTTTAGTATAAATTTCTTTGTAACAAAATTTTTCATCTCCATTTTCAACCTCACCTGTAGGTGGATATCTACGATATCTTTTTTTATAGATACTATTCAATAAATAAAGAACTAAATTTTGGAATGGAGTGTTTTTAGAAGTATCCGTTGGAGTAAAACGATAAAAAGACATTTCATCACTAACATAAGTTTCATAGTTAGGTGCTAATGCTCTTTGAAAGCAATATAAATTTTGAACTAATTCCTTCGAATAATATATCAATTCATAAACATGATCAAAATCTTTTTTAATTAAATCAGTAAGCATATCTCCTTCCATAAATTCATTGTATAAAGAAACTGCTTCATATTCTGCCTTTCCAAATCCATTTTCAATACCTTTTTGTGTGATTGCATTATCACAAATTTCAAGATTACGTAGTGATATTTGAACTGCATTTAAAGAATGTAATTCATCCCCAGTTATATGAAACCATTTATTTTTTAACTCATTAAATTTATCGAACATAACTTGTTCAAAATTAGGTCCTTTTTTCTTTTTATACAAATCTCTTAACTGGTTACAATTTACTGGTTTAATTTTTGATAATTCTATTAATTGACAATTTGTTTTATATGTTTCATTATCATCATTTGAAGTTATGATCTGTGGTTCTATAGATTGTTCTTGAACATTTTTAATCTCATTTTCTTCATCTGAATCGGATATAACGCATTCTCCAAATGGTGGGTCATTTTCTATATCAGACCTACGTTCTCTCATTTATATAGTTATTTAATAATAAATTAATTTATTTAATTAGGTTTTACATAATTTTGAATAGAATCGCGTTATATCAAACTAATCTACTTCGACTAATGATTTAACACAAATCTATATATTATAAAAAATTATATAAATATCTAGAAATATGCGTTTTTTATTCTTTCCTTTTTAAATAATATAGTATTAAAGTATAATTAGAATGAATTTTAGTTTTGAATTATTTGACAAGGAACTTGAATCATTAAATAGGCAATTAGAAGTAAATGTGCAACATTCTAATAATGTTTTTCCTGAAAAAGTAAAGAAAGTAAAGAAAGTAAAAACTACAGAAAAGAATATAGTCGTTTATAAAAAAAAAGAATCTGAATTTATAATTACTGAAAAAGAATCAAGTAATATTAATACTAAAGTAGAATCTAAAACACCACTTAAAAAAGAGTTATTATCACACAGAGAAAATAAACGATTAGGAAGATTACAAAGACAGGAAAACATGAAACAGGAAAGAGATGCATTTTTTTTAGAAATAAAACAAAAAAGAAAAGAAGCAGCAAAAAAAGCAAAAGAGCAAAAAGCAAAACAAATAATAGAACGAACAGAAACTAAGGATATATCAATCACAACATCCGATATTGAATCTATTGATAAAGAAATTCAAACAACAGTTTCACAAATAATAGATATAGAGGATGATTTTAATATAAAGTTAGAAACAATTAATGGAGACTATAAGAAAGAGATAAATCAAAAAGAAAAAGAATTAATAGATAAAGATAAAGAAATTGAAGAGTTAAAAAAGCAATTAAATAAAGAAAGTATAAAAAATAAAGAACGAGAACTTAAACTTGAAAATCAATTAAAAGATAGATTAAATGCCAGAATTGTGAACCAAAAAAATTTAGATGAAGCAGCTAAACAAAAAAAACTTTTAGACAAAAGAATAAAAAAGCAACAATTAATATTAAAGCAAGGGAAGGAAGAATTAAAAAAGCGTGAATTACAATTTAAAGAATTAGAAAAATTAAAGAAAGAAAAGATAAACAATATCATTCAAGTAGTTGAAGAAAAATACATTGAAAGTAGTAATAATAAGGAGAATAAATTTTTACCAGACTTTCAAGAAGTCGTATTACGGGAAAAATTAAAAAGTATTAATCCATCATCCGGTGAATATAAGCGAACAAATGAATTATTAAGAATAATTGTAAAAAAGAAGAAAAATAGAGATACTAATTTTAGAAAAACAAAAAAAAGAACTGTAGTAAAACCAGTTACTACTATAAAATCAAAGCATAAGATTACAATTAAATCAAAAAAAACTAAAAGTGGAAAGAAAAAGGTACAAAAAACAAGTGAAATTGTATTAAAAAGCAAAATATTATTTAACACTGAATCTTCATTTGATGAACGTGATTATATTAAAGTAGATCATATTTTCAATACATTATCATTTCGCTTTTTGATATTTCGTAATTTTAGTATTAGTTTTTTGGATAAAGAGCATAAACGTTTATTTTCAATATTTTTTCGTAAAGATTTTACAATTGGAATTTGTAAGTATAAGGAAGAGATTCACAAACAAAAAACTGGAAATAATGTTGTTAAGGAAGAAATAGTATCAGATTACACAACTATTAATAATAAGTTTAAGTTATGGTGTGTTGCTTGGAATGGATTAATTAATATAAATAAAGATGATTTTATTGAAAATCTGGATATTGAAGAATGTGAAACTTATTACAATATTATGTTACCCAATAATACGTCGTTTAAATATGAAAAAGATGGCAGAGAACTTTATTATATAAAGCCAGATGGTAAGATAATTGCTAAATATATATAATTATAAAATTAAATTAATCATTTTTTATATATATTTTATAATATAAGATAACTATTCATGTCTGATATTAAAGAAACAAAAGAACCAGAAAATAGATTAATCAATTCAATTGAAGACAATTCAATTGAAGACAATTCAATTGAAGAAATACACACAAATGATGAGAATAAAATTTCTAATGGCGTTAATATCGATGATAATGATAGTAAAAAAACCAATGAAAATAAGTATAATAATTATATTTCTGAAAGAAAGAAGGAATTAATTTTAGATTTACTTAAATTTATTGGTTGGAAATCATTTAATGATACTCAATATATAACTTTTAGTGATATTCAAAACAAAAGAGTAGAAAATTTTATAATTAGTATGTTAGATGCCTTAAGAACTGTTTTTAAAACTTATAATATAAGAAGTATGACAAGACAAAATAAAGATAAAAGATTTTGTTTGAATATAACAAGACAATTATTACAAAATATTGGATATACATTAAAAATGAAAACTTATCCATTAATTCGAAATAATATAATAACATCTAGTACAAAGTATAAAATCATACAAAAAAAATAAAAAAATATTATATATTGAGTTATTATATAAAAGAATATGTCTGAGGAAATTACAGATGTTAATGTCTTTGAAGAAGAATTTATCAAAGTAAATTTAATTGAGAAATGGTCTGCTTTAATTAAAGATTTACAAGAAGATAAAATTAAAGAACAATTAATTGGTAGTTCTGTAAAAGCACCACTAAATACTGCATCACAAGATCTGGAAAATCCAGTTAATGTCCAAGATGTAGTTGGTAAAGCAGAAGATGTAAATTTTGTTATTGGTAAATTAAGATCTATTCAAGAATATTTTAAAGATAAATATGCTACTTTTCTGAGTGATTATGAAAAAGCAGTTAAAGAAGCTGTTACAGAAAAGAATTTAAAACAAATTGGTGGTGATGATGATGATGATGATGATGATGATGGATATACAGAAATGAAAGAAAATATAAAAAACAGAATTCAAGAGGCTTATGATGCAATATTAGGTGCTTTTAAAGAGTGTGAAGATACAATGAATAATCAAATGTCTATTCACGATGTTACTGCTATCTTAAATAATACAGCATTTTTAGTATTATTTACAAGAATTAATTCAATTTATACAACAAGTTTAATTGGTATGATAAAAGATCTTCAATTAGATGGTTTTAATTTAAGTGGTCAAAGAAATTTATTAAGAGAGTATTTAAATGAAAAAATCAGAGACCTTCCCGAATTAAAGAATCTTTCATTGGAAAGATATAATAAAAGATTAAAGGAAGTAAATATTGTTCTTAATGATATTATTCCAAGAACAGAAATGATGCATGTTCCTGACAGTTTACATAAAGTTACATATGGTGGTTCTAGAAAAAAATTTGATTCAACATTCCAAAAATATAAGAGAAGTGATTTAAATAAATTAGCAAAGAAGATGGGATTAAAGAAACCAGAAAAATTAAAAAATAAGAAAATGTTAGGTAGAGTTCTTCAAACTATTGTCTTTTTTAAAGCAGGAGGTTATTCAAAAAGAAATGAATTAAATCAAGTTGCTAAACTTGTAGATGTTAATCCAAAATCTTATAAAACAAAAAAAGATTTATTACGAAAACTGAATAAAACTATTTTCTAAATACCTATTATATAAGAATGAATTTTGAATTTTTTACTAGTATGTTAGGTGGGATTTTCCGAAAAGATGATTTAATTAGAAAAATAATTTTAGGATTGGTATTTATGGTTATTGTAACTGGAATTTATAGAAATTTTTGGATGATAATGTTTTTTGCTTTAGCGGCATTCATGTTATTTGGAACAAGAGAATATTTTGCAATGTATGATAATATAAAAGGAAAACTTACAAATTTATTTGATAATAATTTGACTAAAAATTTTGTAGATTATGTACAAAAAATTGCTATTAATATAACAAATTTAAAAGAAAATAAAGAAAAGGAGCAATATGAAGATGATTATAGCACTGATAGCGAGGAATATTATTAAATTATCGATTTTATAACGATATCCAAAAAAACATAAATTTATAAAAATTAAAATTGACTCTAACTTTAATTTTTATAAATCTTAAAATAAATCTAATAATAATGTCTTCTGTTAATAACTTTGTAAATGAAATAATGTCTCTAGATACTGGAGATAAAGTTCAACTGGAATATGTTTGGCTTGGTGCTAATCATGATATGCGTGGGAAGTCAAAAACAATTAGTGTTTCTCAAGATAAGGAAGTAAGTTTAGATATGTGTCCCGCTTGGAACTATGATGGTTCTTCTACAGAACAGGCTCTAGGAAAGGATTCTGAGGTTTATATTATTCCTAGAAAACTGTATAAAGATCCATTTCGTTCTACTGGAAGAAATTATCTAGTTCTTTGCGATACTTGGCTTCCTAATCTAAAAACTCCTCATCCTACTAATGAGCGAGTAAAATGTGCTAAGGTTATGAAAGCGGCAGCAGAACATGATCCTTGGTTTGGATTTGAAATGGAATTTTTTATGATGGGTCGTGATGGTCGTCCTATTGGATTTCCAATGGATGGTTCTGTTCCTGAACAAGGACAATTCTACTGTTCTGTTGGAACTGGTAATACTTATGGTCGTGATATTATTGAGTGTCATTATCGTGCTTGTCTTCATGCAGGAGTGAATGTCACTGGTATTAATGCTGAAGTTGCTTGTGGTCAATGGGAATATCAAGTATTTGGAAAAGGAATGAATGGTCCAGATGATGCTTGGATGACTCGTTATATTCTTGGACGAGTGTGTGAGAAATTTGGAGTTATTGCTTCTTGGGACCCAAAACCAATTCGTGGTGATTGTAATGGTAGTGGTATGCATACTAATTACAGCACGAAAGCAATGCGTATTGAAGGTGGTGCTGGTCTTAAAGCAATTACTGCCGCGATTGAAAAAATGGGTCTTAAACACAAAGAACATATTGAGGTATATGGTGAAGGAAATGAATTTCGTCTTACTGGACGTCATGAAACTGCTTCAATTGATAAATTCAGTTGGGGATTTGCTGACCGTGGAGCATCTATTCGTGTAGGTCATGAAACCCGACAAAACGGGGGTGGTTATATGGAAGACCGCCGACCTGCTAGTTCTTGTGATATGTATAAAGTGGCTAGTAAAGTTGTAGATACTACTTGTCTTTAAATTCTAAACTTTTTTTTTATTAACTAAATTAATTTTTAGCAAACAAAAATAAATTACTTTTAAACTTTAAAATTATTCTTCTTTAACTAGTTCTGGAAGAGATTCTTGTAAATCAATAAATGGATTATCTGTGTTAACATTAGTAGAGACTTCTTCAAGAGCCTGTGCCATAACTAATTCTTCTTCAGTTTCTCTGTCAGTTTCTCTGTCAATTTCTTCATCAATTTCATCATTTAAGTATTTATTTCTAATATATTGGTAAAGTCCCCATGGGAGGTTAAGTGGCCATAATAAACCGACCATACCACCTTCAAACGCACCTAATAAAGTAGTTGCGGAGACGATAATTCCAGTAGAACCAATGACACCAGAAATAGAATCTTTGGTATGGATAGATGGACCACCATCATTAACTTCGCGTTGATGAGTTCTGCAAAGTCCATTAACAAGTCCTTTAGTTGCTCCGACAGCAGCAAAAGAAGCACCAATAATAAGATAATTTTTTGCTAAATTTTGTTTTGACCAATTCATAGTTATATAAAATATGACAAATAAAATATTTATATTGTTTTAAACGTTGCTAATAAATCTTAAAATAGGATCAAATAATAAAAAAAAGTAAAATAGAAATTTAAAACAAAAAGAGTATAAAAATTAATAGAAAATGATAACTTCAAATTCTTATTCTGATTTTCGTCCGTATTTAAGTACAGACGTTAATTTAACAAAATGTGAGCAATTTCGTTTAAATTTATTTGAATTTATGTTTAATCCTTCTACTTATTTATCTAAATGGTGTTCTTTTTTTATAACAATCACTATTATGATAGCAGTAACATGTTCGTGTTTAGAGACAATTCCATCAATGCGTCATTTTTTCTTTTGGCAAATAGTGGAATTATGTTGTAGTATAATTTTTATAATAGAATATATATTAAAAATTATAGCAGTTACAAAGCATATTCAGTATATAAAAACTTCAGGTCATTTTATCGACCTTGGGTCAATAATTCCAATATTTTTCATGTTTAATTCAGGTGTTTCTGATATTATTGGTTTTTTAAAAATTCTAAAATTGCTTCGTATTAGTAAAGCTTTATCAAATAATTCCATGCGTATTTATAAAGATTTATTAGTAGAAACTTTATCAAAGAGTTTATATGGTTTAAAATTAATGATATTTTTGATTGTTATAGTTATGGTATTTTCTTCAACTCTATTATATGAAATAGAAAAAGGTGTTAGAGACGATGGTTCAGAACCATTTCCAAGTATTCCTGAAACATTTTATTGGTCTATAGTTACAATAACGACAGTTGGTTATGGGGATATTTATCCTATAACAGGTGTTGGTAAATTTATAGCAAGTTTAACAATGGTAATGGGTATTATAATAATTGCGTTACCAATTACAATAATAAGTAAAAATTTTTCATCAACTTGGGGTGAATTTGAAAATAGAGGTTTAATAAAAGTTCATAATAATTGTGTTCAAGCAGTTAGTGCTATAGATATAAGTAGTTTAAAATTACAATTAACAAATCATTGTGTTACAGTTATAAATTTAAATCAATTATCAGAAACAGAAAGAACAATAGTACAAACATTATCAGATCAGATAATCGAAAATTTATGTTTAATTGGGAAAATCAGAGGTCATTATTTAAATAGTGAAAGTTTTATAGAACTCGAACGAAGAAATAATGAAGATGAGGATGATATAGTATAAAAATTATCTATTTATAATTTATATAAAATGCCATCTAACAAAAACAAACCCATAGATAAATATGAAGCAACTTTTTCTCCTTTACAAAACAGATTACAGAATTGCTGGGACTCTTTAACTAAAATTAATAAAGAAATTGACGAATTAATGTCAAAAGGAAAAATAGAAGATACTAAGAAAAAAATAAAACGTAAATCTAATAAGAAATCTAAACAATAAATTAAAATAGATTTAAATATAATAATATTAATTAAGAATTAACCCCTTATTATGTTTAAAAGTACCACTAAATAATATCGGTATAAAAAGATAATTCAAATGAGTACAGTAAAAAATGAGGTAAAAATAGCCGTAATTGGACATGTTGATGCTGGAAAATCCACAACTGTTGGTGTGTTAATTTCTGATCAATTGGATGATGGTAATGGTAAAGCGAGAAAGGTAGTATTAAAACACAAGCATGAGAAAACTTCAGGTAGAAGTTCAAGTATTTCGTATAATCATAAGATAGTAAAGGATAAAGCAATTACTTTTATTGATTTATGTGGTCACGAAAAATATTTAAAATCAACAGTTTTAGGTCTTTCAAATTCTTTTTCTGATTACAGTATGTTAGTAATTGGTGTTAATAGAGGTATTACTGATATAACAAAACAACATTTAATTTTATCATTATCATTAAAGGTTCCAATTTTTACAATTTTAACCAAAACAGATTTATGTTCTGAACATATTTATAATCAAATTTATAATAAATATACAAAATTATTAAAAGAAACTGGTTTCAAAGGGTATTTAGTAAATAATGAACAACGATTAAAAAATGCTATTAATTTTTTAACAGATAGTAAAAATAAGAAAATTCCTATTTTTCATATTTCAAATAAAACTGGTAAAGGTTTAGATTTAATGAAACAATTCATCAATGAATTACATCCAACTGGTTTATGGAAGAAATTTACTGATGAAGAAGAGTCTCTTATGTATATTGATCAAACTTATACAGTTCCTGGGGTAGGTTTAGTTTTAAGTGGTACTGTAAGAAAAGGTGTAATAAAAAAAGGAGATATTTTATTTATAGGTCCTTTTAGTCCTCGTGATGATAGATATAAAAGAGTTATTGTAAAAACTGTACACAATAATGTTAGACAACTAGTACTTCAATTAGAATCAGGAGATACAGGTTGTTTAGCAGTAAGATCAATTAAATGTTCTTTAAAGCGTCATCAAATTGATAAAGGTTGTATTGTTTCAAGTAAAGAACAACCAGCGACACAAATATTAGTAGCAGAATTATATATTTTGAAAACAAACAGAACAACAATAAAAAATGGATTTGAAGGTGTATTTTATTGTAGAAATGTGAAATGTACTGCTAGAATTCAGGAAATTTATAATAAAAAGAATAAAAAGATAGAATATTTAAGAGCAGGACATCGTGCTTATGTAAAATTTGAGTTAATTACTAATGGTAAATATATAGAAAAAAAGAGTAAAATAATTTTCAGAGAAGGTTTAGTAAAAGCAGTAGGTAAAGTATATAAGTGTTTATAATGAGATATAAAATTATATTGCCTAATAGTATATATATTTCATTATGAAAAACAATATATCTATAAATTCTAAATTTTATAAATTAGACGGAACTCTAAGTGATAAATTAGATTATCATTTAGATGGTTTAGAATTATTGCGTTTAGTTTATATTAATCAATATACAAAATTTACTACAAAGCGTAGTTATTCTACTCGATTAGAATTTGGTTTAAAGCATTGTGAGAAACTATTAATCAAAAAGATTAAAGGAATAAATATTCTTTTAAGAAAGTCTAACAATGATGAATTAAAATCAAGTATTGAGAAGATTCGGACTTTTGAGAGAATAGTAAGTAAACTAGAGAAAGATATTCCATTATTTAATAATGGCAAATTAATAAGTAGAATAAAAAAGGAAGAGGAGCGTGAAGGTAGAATTTCGAAAAATACTAATCCTTTTTATGAAGGAAATGATGAGGAATTATTAGATCCTCAAATTTCTCAATTTGTCCAACTAACAGAAAATAAAAATAAACAACGTTTAGAAGAATTACAAAAATTAAATCAAGATATGGAATTCTTAAAAGAAATGTTTGTAGATTTACAACAAATTACAGCCCAACAAGAGCCATTAATAGATGATATTGTAGAAATAGTAGAAGAAACAAATACAAATACAGAAGGTGGTGTAGGTGAATTAATTCGGGCTCATAATTATCAAGTAAATATGTTTGGATATAAATTAGGTTTATTTGGTGGATTAATAGGTGTTGCGATTGGTGGTCCAGTTGGATTTGTAGTACTTGGTACAAAGATAGCAATGGGAATTGGAGCAACTACAGTAGGATTAGTTGGTGCTGTTAGTGGAAATCATATATCAGAACGATATATAGAACCAGAATCAGAGTAATATAAATTAAAATTGATATAATATGTTTTATTTTGAATTAAATTTAATTATAAATAAAATATAAAATAGAATAGAATAATTAATAATTAAATATATAGAGAGATATAATATAAAAATGGTAATAACGTATACTTTAGAATATATTTATTCTTACAGATCCAACATCGCTGGATCTATTGATAGTGTTATGGTGGACATTATTAATTCAGATACAATTAAAAGTTACACGGCTTTTAAAGTATCTCATAACCGAAATTCTTTAATGTTTCGGAGCGTAGAGTTAACTGATGAACAAATTTTAAAAAAGATCAACGGTTTACTCAATAAAATCACCAAAACTAACTTTAATAAAATTTTTGATAAAATAGATGCTATTTTGAAAAGTGAAGAAATTATTGATAAAATGATGGACAAACTTTTTGATAAAGCGATTAAACAAACAAATTTTTGTGAACTTTATGCGGAAATTTGTGCTAAATTTGTTACTAATAAAAAAGAAGCAAATTTAGCAAAATCAATGAAAGATAGTCTTTTGCAAAAATGTCAAAAGATGTATATTGAGTGTATAAAGGAAGACGAGCAAGAAAAAGGAAATTTAAAAAACTATGATATATTTTGTAAATATATAAAAAGAAAAGAGAAATTGGTTGGAATTTTTCAATTCCTTGGTAATTTATGTAAAAAGAATCTGTGTGAAATGAAAGATATTTCAAATTATGCGGAACTTTTAATGAATAAAATCAAAGAAATTTCATTAATTAATTGTGATGATAAAGAAGAAGAAAAACAACAAAAAGAGTTATTAGAAAATTTATGCGAATGTTTTCATAAATTATTAAAAACTCTAAATGAATCAATTTCATTATTTAAATCTGTATATTATAATGATATTCTTAGTTTTTCTAAAGATAAAACTAAATTTTCTGCTCGTGTTCGTTTTATGTTTTTAGATTTAACTGAATTTTTTCATAAATATGATGAAAAATCAGTTAAATCGTTTTCAAATAATAATAATAAATTCCATAATGGTAATAGACGACAATGGAAAACGAATGATGATCGTTTTAGAAAAGGATTTAAAGGTTCTAAATATGATAAACGAAAAAAGGGTGGTCGTCGTTATAGTAAGAAATATTTTGATAAGAGAAAGGATAATAATAAGGATACAACTAAGGTTGATAATAATAAGGAACGGCCTGTAGATAAAAAAAGTGGTAATAGTTTTAGTAATCGTAATCGTAATCGTAATCGTAATAATAATTATAATAATAACGATGGTGGTAATTATAGAAAAAGGCGTGATTTTAGAAAATCTGGTAATAAGGATAATAATTATGGTTCTTCAAGGAATGAGGATAATAATTATGGTTCTTCAAGGAATGAGGATAATAATTATGGTTCTTCAAGGAATAGGGATTATAAGAAGAAAAAGAATTATCAAAAGAAGTCATATTCAAATAATAACTCATATAGTCAAAATTCAAATGTAGATGATGAAGAAAATAAGAAACAAAATAAATATCATAAAAACAAGAGATTTGAGGTTTTAAATAGTAAAGATTAAATTTTTTATTATTATATAATATATTATGAAAGTAAAAAAAACAAAAGAATCATCAATAAAACCACTTGAAATTACATCAAGATATGGAGATTTTAATAAATATATTGCGAGTAGATTTAGAGATTTAATTCGTTTAAAACAAACTAAAAAGACAGATCCTTGTGTATGTGCCAGTTGTGAGCGTTATTGTAATACTTTAACTACCAAAGGTAAATGTAATCCAGATAAGAAATGTTATTGGAATAAGGATATCAAACCAAGTTGTAAAACAACAAAATCCTCTTATTTTTGTGATTGTGATAAAAAATATGAAGTTGCCGAAAAAACAAATAAAATGATGTTAAATCAGCGTTTTGTTACTCAATTTGCTGAAATTTTTAATATAACAAAAAATCCATATAGTAGAGGTTTATTAATTTATCATGGATTAGGTTCAGGTAAAACTTGTTCTGGTATATATTTATCAAATGTTACAAGACAATATTTTATTAAATCTAAACTTTATAATCGTAAAATAATTATAATGATTCCAGCAAATCTTAATTTGGATCCTTGGATTAAAGAATTATCAGGTAAATGTAATTTAAATAAGAAGTTAAAGAAAGATTTAAAGGATGCTTATAAAAAATATAAAACTAAAACGGATAAAGAACAAATCCGCCAATATAAAAAAGTTTGTCGTGAACATGATGTTTATTTAGTTCATTACAATGCTGATGGTACGAAAGGTGGTTGGAGGGAGGATTTAAAAAATATTCCAAACAGAAGAACAGATTATTTCACAAACAAGTATAATAACAATTATGAAGATGATGATTATTTTAGAACTAATCCATTTGATGATTGTGTATTAGTGGTAGATGAAGCACATAACTTAAGTAATAATTTTGCTAAGGAGTATGAAGTTGAGAGTAAGAAAAGAAATTCCAAAGTAAGTTTAATTTACAATCAATTTATGAAATCCAAAAATTCAAGAGTATTTTTATTAACAGGTACTCCAATTATTAATAATCCATTTGAAATCATCTTTTTATTAAATATGGCAAGAGGAGGTGATATAAAATTAGGTAAAAGACAAATTAAATTTAGTGAAGATATTAACAAATTTGAAAAAACATTTTTTAAGAAAAATGAGGATAAGATTCAAGTAAAAAATGAAAAATTATTTAAATCAAGAATAAATGGTTTAGTTTCGTATTATGCTGGAATTAATAAAGAAGTATTTGCTGATAAAGTTTATAAACAATATACAATTCCAATGGAAGGTCGTTTTCGTGGTATTTATAATAACTGTTATAAATTGGAAGTAAGTATTAGTTTAGATGTTAGTGAAAATTCAGAAGAAAGTTTTGCGAGTAAAATTTTCAGTCAACAAGCTTCAAATTTTTGTTATCCAAGTTGGATTTTCAGTATTAATGAGCAAAAAAAATTAAAATTAACTAGAAATAATAATCCAATTAAATCATTAAAAATTTCTCCACATGTAATGAAAATAAGAGGTAAAAAATATGTTTTTGAGGGGATTCCATCAGGAACTCAAAGAAAAGAAGCATTAAGTTTATTAGATAATGATTCTAAATCTTTACATGTTGATAATGAATTAAAAGTTCTTTCACCAAAAATGTATGTAATAATAAAAAAAATTCAACAATCAAATGGACCAGTTTTAGTATATTCTAAATTTAAAGGTGGTTTTGGTGTGTCAGTTTTTACTTTAGCTTTAGAGCAAAATGGTATAACAAATTATGCTGATAACAAAAAAGGTAAAGGAGTCAAATATATGACATGGACCCCAGAAACAAGAAAAGAAGAATACAGAAACAGATTTAATCAAGAAGATAATAAAGATGGAAGTAAAATAAAAGTTTTTGTAATGACAGAAGCAGGTAAAGAAGGTATTAATTTATTGGGTATTAGACAAGTTCATATTTTAGAACCTTGGTATCATACAGTTGTTGATCGTCAAGTTGAAGGTAGAGCAGTAAGAATTTGTTCTCATGCTCATATAGCAAAAGATACATTTAAAGATTTTACTGGTAAAAAACCGGTTCCAGTAAATAATTGGTTAGTAAATATTTTCAATTATATGACTGTAACAAAAAAGAAAAATGGAAAAGTTGATTTAAAGAAATCAGTTGATTGGAGAATTTATTTAATTGGAAAATTAAAAAGAGAGAAAGAGGATGCTATTACAGATTTAATTAAAGAAAATTCAATTGATTGTTGGTTACATAATATAGATAATAGTTGGAAATCAGTCAAAGATAAATGTGATTTTAAACAAAAAAATTATGATAATTTTATGTTTTGGGATGTAGAAGATGATGAAAAAATAGATGATAAATTAAAAGTAGAAAAATATAAAGGAAAACAAGTTTATATTTTAGGAAAAATTGTTTTAGCAAAAAGTGGTGAAAATAATTATTTTAGAATAGGAACATATGTTAATGGAAAAATTCAAATTGATATATATTCATATTATATTCCAAATAAACTATTGAGA
>Ga0310345_10002725_pt1 | contig 17447 bp, 17 predicted proteins | sample HC15DNA20500_MG_FD_204667 | JGI IMG/M metagenome (GOLD analysis project Ga0310345, IMG submission 204667) | Marine microbial communities from station ALOHA, North Pacific Subtropical Gyre - HC15-DNA-20-500_MG | ecosystem: Environmental > Aquatic > Marine > Oceanic | place: Pacific Ocean: North... | reverse complement strand
AGCGCGGGGCGTGTGCGCGGCTCGTTGCCGTGCATGGCGCCGATCAGCACCACGGTCGGCACGCCGTTGTCGGCCGGCTCGCCGAGGCGGTAGGCGTAGATCGGCCGGCCGCGGACCGACTCGCCGAGCGTGACGGTCTGGACGACCGCCGGCTTCCGCGGGGCCGCGGCGGCCCCGAGGGGCGCGAGGTGCGCGAGGTGCGCACCGAGGGGTACGACGGTGACCAGCAGCCCCAGCGCCGAGACGCCCGCGAGCGCGGCCCGTCCAGTGCCCCGGCCGGTCGCCATCAGACCGCGGCCGTCCAGTAGGCCCAGGTGAAGACGGCGACGCCGACGACCATCCCGAGGTGGGCGAGCAGCGAGAGTCCCGGCCCGGAGGACCAGGTGTCCTCGGCCGCGGCGACGGCGTGCCGGCCCTTGGAGGGCAGCCAGCGCACCAGGATCATCAGGCCGGCGATCGCGACGCCCCACCACAGGCCGAGCGCCACGACCCCGACGAGCGGGTCACCGCTGGGGGTGTCCTCCGGGGAGACCAGGAAGACCAGCCAGACGACCAGCGCCAGGGCACCGAGCACGGTGTGGGCCATCAGCCAGGCCGAGCCGACGTCGACGCGGGTCGCCCCGCCACCGCCTCCCAGGCGGAGCCGGGTCAGCGCGACGACGACCGCCGCGAGACCGGTGAGGACGTAGACGACGACGGCGACGGACACGCGGGTGAGTGTGCCTCACTCCTCGCCGGTGGCGCCACGACCCTCCACACGTGCCGCCTGCTCCTCGGCGAGCCGGTCGAGCAGGGCGTCGACCTCGCTCATCCGGTAGCCGCGCAGCGCGACCGAGAACCGGACCCGGCGCAGGTCCTCGGGCCCCAGTGGCCGGTCGGCGGGGACCTCGGCGTCCGGGCGGTCGCCGTACTCCTGCGCCAGCGGGGTGCCCATGCCGGCGGCGACGACGGCGACACCGCCGAGCAGCAGCACGGCCAGGATCGCGAACAGCCACATCATCCGGCTCGGTCCTCCTGCTCGCGGGCGGCGACCATGAGCGCCACCGCCTCGTCGACGTCGTCGGTCAGCACCATCATGTCGAGGTCGGACTGCGAGATCTTGCCCTCGGCCAGCTGCGTGTCGCGCATCCAGTCCAGCAGGCCGCTCCAGTAGGCGGTGCCGAGCAGCACGATCGGGAACTGCGTGACCTTGCGCGTCTGGGAGAGCGTGAGCGCCTCGAAGAGCTCGTCGAGGGTGCCGACGCCGCCGGGGAGGACGATGTAGCCCTGGGAGTACTTCACGAACATCGTCTTGCGCACGAAGAAGTAGCGGAAGTTGATGCCGACGTCGACCCAGTCGTTGAGGCCGGACTCGAAGGGCAGCTCGATGCCGAGGCCCACGCTGACGCCGCCGGCCTGGCTGGCGCCGCGGTTGGCGGCCTCCATGGCGCCGGGGCCGCCGCCGGTGACGACCGCGAAGCCGGCCTCCACCAGCTTGCGCCCGACCTCCTCGGCCTGGGCGAAGGACGGCTCGTCGGGCGTGGTGCGCGCCGACCCGAAGACCGCCACCGCCGAGCCGAGCTCGGCGAGCTGGCCGAAGCCCTCGACGAACTCGGCCTGGATGCGCAGCACCCGCCACGGGTCGGTGTGGACCCAGTCGTGCGGGCCGCGGCTGTCCAGCAGCCGCTGGTCGGTCGTGGTGGTCTCGACCTGGTCGCGGCGCAGCCGGACCGGCCCCTTGAACCGGCTCGGCCGGCCCTTCTCGTCACGCCAGCCCATCGGTGAGCCACCCCCTCAACGTCGTCGCGCAGGTCTCGATGTCGGAGATCCTGACGTGCTCGTCGGCCTTGTGGGCGAACAACGGGTCACCCGGTCCGTAGTTGACCGCCGGGATGCCCAGCGAGGTGAAGCGCGCGACGTCGGTCCAGCCGAACTTCGGCGCCACCTTGCCGCCGGTCGCCGCGACGAACGCCGCGGCCGCCGGCCGGTCCAGGCCGGGCAGCGCGCCGGGCGCCAGGTCGGTGAGGCGGACGTCGTACGGCGCGAAGAACTCGGTCACGAACGCCACCGCCTCGTCGGTCGACCGGTCGGGTGCGAAGCGGAAGTTGACCTCCACGACGCACTCGTCGGGGACGACGTTGCCGGCCACTCCCCCGTGGATGCGCACGGCGTTGAGGCCCTCGTGGTACTCCAGCCCGTCGATCACCGGGCGGCGCGGCTCGTAGGCCTGCAGCCGCGCCAGCACGTCGGTGGCGGCGTGGATGGCGTTGACGCCCTTCCAGGAGCGAGCGGAGTGCGCGCGCTCGCCGGTGGTGGTGACCTCGACGCGCAGGGTGCCCTGGCAACCGGCCTCGACGCCGGCGTTGGAGGGCTCCATGAGGATCGCGAAGTCGGCCGCGAGCAGGTCGGGCTCGCGCTCGGCGAGGTGCTTGAGGCCGTTGTAGCGCTCCTCGACCTCCTCGGCCTCGTAGAGCACGTAGGTGACGTCGCGGACCGGCTCGGGCACGGTGGCGGCGAGGTGGAGCAGGACGGCGTCGCCGCCCTTCATGTCGCAGGTGCCGCAGCCGTGCAGGATGCCGGTCTCCTCGTCGAGGCGGCTGGGCAGGTTGTCGTTGACCGGGACGGTGTCGAGGTGCCCGGCGATGACGACGCGCTCGTCGCGGCCGAGGTCGGTGCGCGCCACGATCGTGTGGGCGCGACGGGTCACTTCCAGGTGCGGGTGCGTGCGCAGCGCGGCCTCGACGGCGTCGGCGATGCGGCCCTCGTCGTGGCTGACGGACTCGATGTCCACCAGGTGCCGGGTGAGCGTGACCGGGTCGACGGCCAGGTCGAGCAGCGGGGCGTCCGAGGTCATGGGGAGAGTCAAGCAGCCCGACCCGCGACCCCCCGGCCCGACCTGCGGAGGACCGCCCGCTGGACAGGTGTCCAGAAACCTCTTCCCAGGAACTGGAACACGTTCTAGTGTGCTCGCATGCGCAACGGACTCGTCCTGTTCACCTCTGACCGCGGCATCCGGCCGGCCGACCTCGCCGTCGCTGCGGAGGAGCGGGGCTTCGACACCTTCTACGTGCCCGAGCACACCCACATCCCGGTCAAGCGGACCGCCGCCCACCCCGGCACCAAGGACGAGACGCTCCCCGACGACCGCTACCTGCGCACGCTGGACCCCTGGGTCTCGCTGGGCACCGTCGCCGCCCGCACCTCGCGCATCAAGCTGTCCACCGCGGTGGCCCTGCCGGTCGAGTCCGACCCGATCACGCTGGCCAAGACCATCGCCACCCTCGACCACCTCTCCGGCGGCCGGGTCGAGATCGGCGCCGGCTTCGGCTGGAACACCGACGAGCTCGCCGACCACCACGTGCCCGCGGAGAAGCGCCGCACCGTGCTGCGGGAGTACGTCGAGGCCATGCGCGCCCTGTGGACGCAGGAGGAGGCGTCGTACGACGGGGAGTTCGTGCAGTTCGGCCCCTCCTGGGCCTACCCCAAGCCGGCCGCGCACATCCCGCTGATCATCGGCGCCGGCGGCGGCCCCAAGACCTTCAAGTGGATCTCCGAGAACGCCGACGGCTGGATGACCACGCCGACCCAGAAGGACATCTCCGGCCAGATCGACCACCTCAAGGCCGCCTGGGCCGAGGCCGGTCGCGAGGGCATGCCCGACATCCGCATCCTCATCGCGTTCAAGCCCGAGCCCGACGACCTGATGCGCTGGGCCGAGCAGGGCGTCAGCGAGTTCATCTGGGGCGTCCCGGACAAGTCCCCCGACGAGGTGCTGGGCTCCCTGGACCGGATGGCCGCCCGCCTGGGCATCCAGCCGCCCGCGCTGATCGGCTGACCGGTCGGCTGGTCGGCTGGTCGGCTGATCGTGTGAGGTCGTGCCCCTCAGCGGGCGCCATGGCGCCCGCTGACCCGCACGACTCCCTCACATGAGGGGGTGCGGCCGGCGGCGTACGGGCCTAGGGTCGAGGGACCGTCTCGGACCGGGCCCCACACCGGAGGACGCATGCCCACGCTGACCGCGGATCGAGCCGAGCGCACCGTCGCGGGCGTACGCCGGTTCTGCGAGACCGCCACGGTCGAGACCGACCTGCTGGCCGGCTTGGCCCAGCGTGTGCGTCCGGTCATCGGGTGGGACTGCGGCGTGTGGTTCACCACGGACCCGAGCACGACGCTGTTCACCGACGCGCACGTCGACGGCTTCGACCCCGACACCTGTGCCCCGTGGTTCCACCACGAGCTCAACGTGGAGGACGTCAACCTCTTCCGCGACCTCGCGGGCAGCGGCCGCGTGGCCGTGCTGGCGCAGGACTGCGACGACCCGGTGCGCACGAGCGCGCGGCACCGGGAGGTGATGCGTCCCCGGGGTCTCCAGCACGAGGTGCGGCTCACCGTGGACGACGCTGCCGGCACGTGGGGCGCGATCGAGCTGCACCGCGAGCACGGCAGCAGCGACTTCGGTCCCGCCGAGCTCGACCTGCTGGCCCGGCTGGCTCCCGTCGTGGCCCGCGGGATCCGACGGCAGGCCGTGGAGCGGGCCGCCCTCGACGCCGCCGACGAGACCGGCCCCGGACTCATCCTCGTCTCCGCCGACGGTGACGTCCGGCCCGGCACCGCTGCCGGAGGCGCGTGGCTCTCGCTGCTGGTCCCCCGCGACTCCCAGGACACTCACTCCGCGCTGCTCACCGTCGCGGCCCTGGCCCACGGCACGGACGGCACCGCCCGGCTGCGGACCCGCGCAGCCGACGGCCGGTGGGTGACCCTCCACGTCGCGCCCGCCGTCGACAGCGACGACCGGGTCGTGATCGTGGAGCCCACCGCCCCTCCCGAGATCGCCGACCTGCTCGCCCGCGCCCACGGTCTGAGCGCGCGCGAGCGCGACGTCGCGCTGGGCCTGGCCCGGGGCGAGAGCACCGAGGCGATGGCCGCGCGCCTGTGCGTGTCGACGCACACCGTCCGTGACCACCTCAAGGCGGTCTTCCGCAAGACCGGCACGACCAGCAGGACCGAGGTCGTCAGCCACCTGTTCAGCAGCTGGTACGCCGACCGCGTCTTCGGTCCGCCGGGCTGACCCACCCAGGCCGTCGCCTCGTGTGGCTCAGCGCGGCCCATGGACCGCGCTGAGCCACACGAGCCGTCAGGCCCTGGCGACCTGGACGCTCAGCTCGGCGGCGTCCTCGGTGCGGACCGAGAGCGCCAGCGTCTCGTCGGCGACCATCGCCTCGTGCGCCGCGACGGCGGCCTGCACGTCCGCGGGGCCGCTGACGGTCAGGCTGATCCGGTCGGAGACCTCGAGGCCGGCGTCGCGCCGCGCCTGCTGGACCGCGCGGACGACGTCGCGGGCCAGGCCCTCGGCGGCCAGCTCGTCGGTGACCTCGGTGTCGAGGACGACGAACCCACCACCGGGCAGCATGCCGACCGCGGTCGTGTCGTCGGCCGCGCCGGCCACGGTCTCGAGGGTGTACTCCCCCTCCACCAGCGCCAGGCCGCCGGCGGTCACGGTGCCGTCCTCGGCCACCGACCAGTCACCGGACTTCGAGCCCTTGATGGCGTGCTGCACGTCCTTGCCCAGGCGCGGCCCGGCGGCACGGGCGTTGACGGTGAGCTTCTGCTCCACGCCGTAGGCCGCAGCCTCGTCCGCGTCCGCGGCGAGCAGGCGCACCGCCTTCACGTTCACCTCGTCGGCGACGATGGACTCGAAGCCCTCCAGGCCGGCCGGGTCGGCGACGACGACGGTGAGCGTGGACAGCGGCAGCCGGTTGCGCAGCGAGCGCGCCTTGCGCAGCGCCGAGGTGGCCGAGCAGACCTCGCGGACGGTGTCCATCGCCGCGACGAGCGCGTCGTCGGCGGGGAGCTGGTCGGCCTCCGGGTAGTCGGCCAGGTGCACCGAGCGGCCGCCGGTCAGGCCGCGCCAGATCTCCTCGGTGGTCAGCGGCAGCAGCGGGGCGGTGGCGCGGCAGACCGTCTCGAGCACCGTGTGCAGCGTCGAGAAGGCCTGGGCGTCCTCGTCCCAGAAGCGGTCGCGGGAGCGGCGGATGTACCAGTTGGTGAGCACGTCGAGGAACCCGCGCGTCAGCTCGCAGGCGTCGGCCACCGCGTAGGAGTCCAGCGACTCGGTCATGTCGGCGACGTAGTCGCGGCACTTGGCCAGCAGGTAGCGGTCCAGCGGGTCGGTGGAGCCGGTCGACCCCTCGACGTCGACGCCCTCGCCGCCGTTCGCGGCGTTGGCGTAGAGCTGGAAGAAGTACCAGCTGTTCCACAGCGGGATCATCACCTGGCGCACCGAGTCGCGGATGCCCTGCTCGGTGACGATGAGGTTGCCGCCGCGCAGGATCGGGCTGGCCATCAGGAACCAGCGCATCGCGTCGGCGCCGTCGCGGTCGAAGACCTCGCGCACGTCGGGGTAGTTGCGCAGGCTCTTGGACATCTTGTTGCCGTCGGAGCCGAGCACGATGCCGTGGCTGATGCAGTTCTCGAAGGCCGGCTTGTCGAAGAGCGCGGTCGCCAGGATGTGTAGCGTGTAGAACCAGCCGCGGGTCTGGCCGATGTACTCGACGATGAAGTCGGCCGGGAAGTGCGGGTCCGTGCCGGCGGTGCCGCCGAACCAGTCGGCGTTCTCGAACGGGTAGTGCACCTGGGCGTAGGACATCGACCCGGAGTCGAACCAGACGTCGAGCACGTCGGGCACGCGCCGCATCATCGACTTCCCGGTGGGGTCGTCGGGGTTCGGGCGCACCAGGTCGTCGACGTACGGGCGGTGCAGGTCGGGCTCGCCGTCGGCGTTGCGCGGGAGCGTGCCGAAGTCGCGCTCGATCTCCTCGAAGGAGCCGTAGACGTCGATGCGCGGGTAGGCCTCGTCGTCGGACTTCCACACCGGCACCGGGCTGCCCCAGAAGCGGTTGCGGGTGATCGACCAGTCGCGGGCGTTCTCCAGCCAGCGGCCGAACTGGCCGTCCTGGATGTGCCCGGGGACCCAGTTGATCTCCTGGTTGAGCTCGAGCATCCGCTGCTTGATCGCGGTGACCTCGACGAACCACGACGAGACGCCCTTGTAGATCAGGGGCTCGCGGCAGCGCCAGCAGTGCGGGTAGGAGTGGTCGTAGGTCTCGCGGCGCAGCAGGATCGTGCCGGGGGTGACGGAGCCGGTCTCGGTCTCGTGGCTCGCTCCGCTCGCACCTCGACCAGCGTGGAGTCGGGTGGTGGCCTTGAGGTGGTCGATGATCTGCAGGTTGGCGTCGAAGACCCGCAGGCCGGCGTAGTCGGTGACGGGGTGGGTGAAGCGCCCGTCCTTGCCGACCGGCATGACCGCCTCGATGCCCTCGCGGTCGGTGACCTCCTTGTCGACCTCACCGAACGCGCCGGCGGTGTGCACGAGGCCGACACCGTCGGTGGTGGTGACGGCGTCGTCGGCGGCGACCACGCGGAACGCACGACCGAACTCCTCGCCGGCGTGGTCGGCGTAGTAGGAGAACGGCGGGTCGTAGGTGCGACCGACCAGCTGGGCGCCGGTGTAGCGCCCGAGCACGGTCGGCTCGTCGGCGTCGGGGTAGAGCTCGCGCTTGTACGCCGCCAGCCGCGCCTCCGCGACGACGTACTTGGCCTTCTCCTCGGTCCCCGGCACGGGGCCTTCCACGACGACGTAGTCGATCTCGGAGCCGACCATGACGGCCAGGTGGCTGGGCAGGGTCCACGGGGTGGTCGTCCAGACGAGCAGGTGGGCCCCGTCGAGGACCTCGTCCTCGCCGGTGGCGTGCATCTTCAGACCCACCGTCACCGCGGGGTCCTGGACCTGCTTGTAGACGTCGTCGTCCATCCGCAGCTCGTGGTTGGACAGCGGCGTCTCGTCGTTCCAGCAGTAGGGCAGGACGCGGAAGCCCTCGTAGACCAGACCCTTGTCCCACAGCGACTTGAACGCCCAGATGACCGACTCCATGTAGTCGGGGTTCATCGTCTTGTAGTCGTGGTCGAAGTCGACCCAGCGGGCCTGGCGGGTGACGTAGTCGCGCCACTCGCCGGTGTACTTCATGACCGACTCGCGGCAGGCGTCGTTGAACTTCTCGATGCCCAGCTCGACGATCTCGTCGGTGGTCTTGATGCCGTTCAGACGCATCGCCTCGAGCTCGGCGGGCAGGCCGTGGGTGTCCCAGCCGAAGCGGCGCTCGACGCGCTTGCCGCGCATCGTCTGGTAGCGCGGGACGAGGTCCTTGACGTAGCCGGTCAGCAGGTGGCCGTAGTGCGGCAGGCCGTTGGCGAACGGCGGGCCGTCGTAGAAGACGAACTCGTTCTCGCCGCGCTCGCCCGGGTCGCGGGCGTCGATGGAGGCCTGGAAGGTGCCGTCGGCGGCCCAGTAGGCCAGCACCCGCTCCTCGATCTCGGGGAAGCGCGGGCTGCTGGGGACCGACGTGGCGTCGGTGTGGGAGACCTTGGGGTACGTCATCGGTGCTGTCCTCGCCGGTTGAGGAGGGCCGCCAGGCCCGTCTCGAAACCCACGAGGACGACCACCTCCGGCGGAGGCTGCCGCGGTACCACCTCGTTTGTGCTCCCGACGGTCGAGCTTGTCGAGACCACCACTCGTTCACGGCTGTGACGGGCCTACCCGTCCGGTTCTAGTAGGCGGTCTCCCGCTGTTCTTCCGGAGGCTCGCCGCTGATGACGGCTCAAACGCCTGTGCGCCGATCGTACGGCGCGGCCGGCTCGAAGCGGAAATGGGTTCCAGGCCCGCCTCCAGGCGCGAAGCCGGATCAGCCCTCGTAGACGTCGCGACGGTGCCCCAGCCGCAGCACCAGGACGAGCAGCACCCCGTCGTCGACGGTGTAGATGACCCGCCAGTCGCCGATCCGGACACGGTAGCCCGGACGACCGCGCAGCTGCCGGGACGCGGGCGGACGAGGGTCGAGGGCCAGCAGCTCGATGGCACCTTGGACGCGGCGAGCGGTGGGAGGGTCGAGCTTGCGGAGCTGACGGGCAGCACCGGGCGTGATGCCGACGCGGTAGCGCCGAGCGTCGGGTCCGGGCTCAGGTCCAGCCAAGGTCGACCTTCACCTGCTCCCACGGGATGGCGTCACCGGCCTCGGCCATCGCGGCGTCGAAGGCCTCGACGTCCTCGAGCTCCTCCTCCGCATCGAGCAGCTGGTCGTAGCGCTCGGGGCTGACCACCACCGCGACCGGACGGCCGTGGCGCAGCAGCGTGACGGCTTCGGTCGCCGACTGAGCCAGGACGGCGGGCAGCTGGTCACGGGCTGCGCTGACGGGGACGGAGGCCATCACTTGATGGTACGAAACCGATGACTTTTCGTACAGAGTCCCTCCACAGGCCCTGAGGGCGACGCCACCTGGACCTGCTGCGCGAGTGCCTGGACGGGCGGGTCGGGCAGTGACCGGCCCGTTCTAGGGTGGAGGGCGTGAGTACTGCGACCTCTGCCTGGGCCCACGGACTGGCCACCGTCTCGACCGACTCCGCCACCGAGGGCAGCGTCCTGGACGTCTGGTTCCCCCACCCGCACCTCGGGGAGCGCCCCGAGGGCGACGAGGCGCCGCGCGAGCTGGTCGAGGCGACCGGCAGCGACCACGCCCGGCGCATCCGCCGCGAGGTCGTCACCGTCGAGATCGCCGACCTCGCCGCGGCGCCCACCACCACCGCCGAGGTGTGGCTGCGTCTCCACCTGCTCTCCCACCGTCTGGTGGCGCCGCACGGCCAGTCGATGGAGGGCGTGTTCGGGCTGCTCACCAACGTCGTGTGGACCAGCTCGGGCCCGTGCGCCGTCGAGGGCTTCGAGGACACCCGCGCCCGCATGCGGATGCACGGCCAGCACGTGGCGGTCTACGGCATCGACAAGTTCCCGCGGATGACCGACTACGTCGTCCCCACCGGCGTGCGCATCGCCGACGCCGACCGCGTGCGCCTGGGCGCCCACCTCGCCGAGGGCACCACGGTCATGCACGAGGGCTTCGTGAACTTCAACGCCGGCACGCTCGGCGCCTCGATGGTGGAGGGCCGCATCTCCGCCGGTGTCGTCGTCGGTGACGGCTCCGACGTGGGCGGCGGCTCCTCGATCATGGGCACCCTGTCGGGCGGCGGCAAGCAGGTCATCTCCATCGGCGAGCGCTGCCTGCTGGGCGCCAACGCCGGCCTGGGCATCTCCCTCGGCGACGACTGCGTCGTCGAGGCCGGTTGCTACGTCACCGCCGGCACCAAGGTCACCGTCCGCGGTGTCGCCGGGGTCGAGGACGGTGCTGTCATCAAGGCCTCGGACCTCTCCGGCGCCAGCAACGTGCTCTTCCGCCGCAACTCGGTCTCCGGTGCCGTCGAGGCCGTGCCGTGGAAGGGCGAGGGCATCGCGCTCAACGCCGACCTGCACAAGAACTGACTTGGACCGGTCCCGGACCATGGGAGCGTGAACCCCGCGAGCAAGGCCGTCGGCGCCCTCCTGGCCCTCGGGCTGGTGGTCGCCACGGCCGTGGGCGGGTGGTACGTCGTCCGCGAGATCGGCCCCGGGTTCCTCCCCGACCGGTGCGAGGCGACGGTCGGTGACCTGACCGTCGAGCTCACCCCGGAGCAGGCCGAGAACGCCGCACTGATCGCGGCCATCGGCGTACGACGCGGTCTGCCGGCGCGGGCGGTGTCGATCGCGCTCGCCACGGCCTACCAGGAGTCCGGGCTGCGCAACCTGACCACCGGCGACCGCGACTCGCTCGGGCTGTTCCAGCAGCGGCCCTCGCAGGGCTGGGGCACCAAGCGCGAGGTGAGCGACCCGGTCCACTCCACCAACGCGTTCTACGACGCGTTGGTCGAGGTCGACGGATACCGCGACCTGCCGATCACCGAGGCGGCCCAGGCGGTGCAGCGCTCGGCCTTCCCCGACGCCTACGCCGACCACGAGGACGACGCGCGGGCGCTGGCCAGCGCGCTGACGGGCAACTCGCGCGGCGCCTTCCACTGCGAGGTGCCCGGCTCCGCCGAGACCGCGTCCGCGCAGCTGGGCGGCAACGGCCTCACCCCGCGCGCGGAGGACGTGCGGGCGGAGGCCGTGGCGGTGTTCGGACCGCTGTCGCTGGGCGGGTTCGCGCCGGGCGGCGTGCGCGACGGGCACATCCCCGGGTCGACGCACTACGACGGCCGCGCGGTCGACATCTTCTTCCGGCCGGTCAGCGACGCGAGCAGGACCCGCGGCTGGGCCGTGGCGTCGTACCTCGTGGCGCAGGCCGAGCGCCTGGACATCCAGACGATCATCTTCGACGCCAAGATCTGGACCGCGCGTCGCAGCGACGAGGGCTGGCGGCGGTACGACGCCCCCGACCGGCCCGGGGACCCGGACATCCTGGCCCACCGGGACCACGTGCACGTCGACGTGTTCAGCTGACCGACTCGCCGGTCGAGGTGCGAGGAGCCCCAGCGACGAGCCACGAGACCCCGTCCGGCCGGGTCTCGAGGCTCGCTGCGCTCGCACCTCGACCAGCGGAGGGCTGCGCTCGCACCTCGACCAGCGGGGTCGGAGTCGGTCAGCCCGCCGAGAGTCGCTCGACGGCGGCGGCGATCCGCTCGTCGGTGGCGGTGAAGGCCACCCGGACGTGGCGGCCGCCGGCGGCGCCGTAGAACGAGCCGGGGGCCACGAGGATGCCGCGGTCGGCGAGCCAGGAGACGGTGTCCCAGCAGTCCTCGTCGCGGCTGGACCAGAGGTAGAGCGAGGCCTCGGAGTGGTCGACGCGGAAGCCGGCCGTCTCCAGCGCGGTGCGCAGCAGCGCACGGCGGGCGGCGTAGCGGGCGTGCTGCTCGTCGGCGTGCGCGTCGTCGTCGAGCGCCGCGGCCATGGCGTGCTGCATGGGGCCGGGCATGATCAGGCCGAGGTTCTTGCGGACCGCGAGCAGCTCGCCGACCAGGTCGGCGTCACCGGCGACGAAGGCGCAGCGGTAGCCCGCGAGGTTGGAGCGCTTGGACAGCGAGTGCAGCGCGAGGATGCCGTCGGTCGACCCGCCGTTGATCGAGGGGTGCAGCACGGAGACCGGCTCGGTCTCCCAGGCGCACTCGAGGTAGCACTCGTCGGAGACCAGGACGGTCCCGCGCTCCCGGCACCACTCGACGACCTTGCGCAGGTGGTCGGGCGGCAGCACCCGGCCGGTGGGGTTGGAGGGGCTGTTGAGCCACAGCAGCGCCGGGGCCTCGGGCCCCAGCGACACCAGCGAGTCGGTGGCGACGGGGGTGGCTCCCGCGAGCACGGCACCGACCTCGTACGTCGGGTAGGCCAGCTCGGGGAACACCACCGTGTCCCCGGGGCCGACCCCGAGGTGCTGGGCGAGGGTGGCGACCAGCTCCTTGGAGCCGATCGAGGGGATGACCTGGTCGAGCCCGAGGCCGGTCACGCCGTGGCGGCGCTCAAGCCACTCCAGGCAGGCCTGTCGGACCCGTTCGACGCCGATGGTGACCGGGTAGCCCGGGGAGTCGGCGTGCTCACGCAGCGCCGCCCGGGCCACCTCGGGGGTCGGGTCGACGGGGGTGCCGACCGAGAGGTCGACGAGCCCGTCGGGGTGGGCGGAGGCCGTCGCCTTGTGCTCGGCCAGGCTGTCCCAGGGGAAGTCGGGCAGGCGCGCGGAGACGCGCCGGCCCGGCGTACGGAGGACCAACGGGTCGCTCAGTGGTCCTGGTTCTGCGGGGGCAGCGCGGCGACCATCGGGTGGTCGTGGTCGATCTCGCCCATCTTCGCGGCGCCACCGGGCGAGCCGAGGTCGTCGAAGAAGTGCACGTTGGCGTCGTAGTACTCCTTGTTCTCCTCCGGGACGTCGTCCTCGTAGAAGATCGCCTCGACCGGGCAGACCGGCTCACAGGCACCGCAGTCCACGCACTCGTCGGGGTGGATGTAGAGCATCCGCTTGCCCTCGTAGATGCAGTCGACGGGGCACTCGTCCACGCACGCGCGGTCCTTGACGTCCACGCACGGCTGGGAGATGACGTAGGTCACCGGAATCCTCCTGGAGGGCTGGGCTTGGCCTGGTCGATCACGCGGCCGTCCGCCGGCCGGTCAACATCGTTGGCAGCCTAGTATCCCGGCGTGCCCGACAGCGAGGAAGCCCACCCCTTGGAGCCCCGCATGTCGTCCCGTCCCCCCGGCAGCCTGACCCGCCAGGCCGCCAGCCTGGGCCCGCACGTCGTGGGTGAGCGGGTCGTGGTGCGGCGGCTGCTGCGCGGCGAGACCGGCCCGACCGGAGGACCGGCGTTCACCGACCTCCTGGGCACCTGTCTGTCCTGGGGCGACGGCGAGTGCGTGGTGGCCCCGGAGTCCGGCGAGCCGGTGCGCATCGCGCTGGCCGACATCGTCTCCGGCAAGCCGGTGCCGCCGCGCCCGTCGGTGCGGCACCGGGTGCCGACCCGGGAGGCGGAGCTGCGCGGGCTGCGGATGTTCCCCGGGACGCACACCGAGCTGCTCGGCGAGTGGCTGCTGCGCTCGGACCCGGCGCCTGTCGGCCGGCTCTACAAGCGCGCCAACTCGTGCCTGGCCGTCGGCGACCCCGGTGTCCCGGTCGAGGAGGCAGCCGCCCACGTCGTCGAGTGGTACGCCGCCCGCGATCGTGACCCGCTCGCGCAGGTCGAGACGGGGTCGGCCGTCGAGGTGGGCCTGCTGGCCGCCGGGTGGCAGCCGCTCGAGCACGGCGTGGCCGAGCTGCGCCTGGGGTCGGTGTCGCGGACCCGGCGCGGGCTCGGCCCGACCGCGGACCTGGCGGTCGTCGCGCCCGAGTCGGGCGAGGACCGGGTGGTCGTCGTCGTACCCGGTGAGGGCGAGCCGCTGGCCGAGGGTCGCGCCGTCCTCGACGGTGACTGGCTGGGCGTCCACGAGCTGAAGGTGCGCCTCGAGCACCGCCGTCGCGGGCTGGCCAGGGACGTCGTCTCCACTCTGCTGGAGTGGGGCGCCGAGCGCGGCGCGCTCACCGCGTGGCTGCACGTGGAGAGCGACAACCACCCCGCGCGGGCGTTCTACGACTCGCTGGGTCTCGGCGTGCACCACACTGTGCGCTACCTCTCCCCCACGGGTCGCTTCGACGGCTGACGTCCGCAGGGGCGGCGCTCAGCCGTCCTCGCCGTCCTTGGGCGGCTTGCCGCACCGCACGGAGTCGCTGGGGGTGTAGACGGTGTGGAACTTCTCGGTGCGCACGACCTTGTCCTTGCCGGGGCGCCGGAAGTCGCGGAAGACGTCGATCTGGAAGCCCTGGGACCCGGTGTAGGCGTAGCAGTCGTCGGTCTGCAGGTAGCGGACCTCGGGCTGGGTGTAGGCATAGCGGTTGCTGGCGCGGGCCTCGATGTCCCAGACCTTGGTGGAGTACAGCGAGACCGTGACTGAGCCCTGGGTGCCCGGCGTGCTGGGACGGATGAACGACTGCACGTAGACACCGTGCTTGGTGTCGTTGCGGAACCGCATGTCCAGCACGCCCCACGCGACCGTGGCCTCGCGGCCGACGGGGTAACGGTCGATGTAGAAGGAGTGCGGCTTGTGCTCGACGTCCTCGAGCCCGGCGAAGAACATCGCGTTGAACAGCGTCGTGGCGAGCTGGGAGACACCGCCACCGAGGTCCTCGCGCAGGATGCCGTTGGAGATGATGAAGCCCTCGGTGAAGCCGTTCTCGCGGGTGCGCTCGCCGACGATGTCGTTCATCGAGAAGGTCTCGCCGGGCAGCAGCAGGGTGCCGTTCGTCAGCTCGGCGGCACGGCCGATGTTGGTGTTGCGGTAGTCCGCGTGCGGGTAGTAGGTCGTGAAGGTGGAGACCTGCTCCTTGATGCCGAGCTGGCGGACGTCCTTGGTCGTGACCTCCGGCTCGACGACGGTCGCGTCGACCTCGGCGCGCCGCTCCCCCGCCGGCTGCGTCAGGAGGTCGATGAACGCGGTGTACACATCGGCGTCCTCGAAGCTCACCCCCGGCTTGGCGCGGACGATCTCGGGCTCGCCGTCGACGATGCGGATGCTCGCGTCGACCGGCTCGCCCTGGGCGGTCGCCTCCTCGACGAGCTCCATCACCACGTCGACGTCCGTGGCGAGCGAGAGCTCCCCGCCGTCCGCGTCGAGGGTCAGGGCCTTCGCGTAGTCCGCGGGCCGCAGCTTCACCGGGGTGTCCCCGAAGACCAGCGTCACCGGGCCCGACAGCGCGGGGTTGGCGTAGTCCTCGACCGCCTGCTCGACGTCGGCGTCGGTGATCTCCGGCTCGACCTCGACCAGCTCCAGCTCCGCGGTCGGCTCCTCGGAGAGGTACGCCGCCACGAGGGCCTCGCGCACCGCCTCGTCGTCCAGCACCCGACCGGTCGTGGCCTCGGTGGTCCGCACGGTGGACCCGGTGAAGGTCACCGTCCCGTCGACCGGGGCGGTCCCGAGCTCACCGTCCAGCCGCTGGATCGTCGTCTGCATCCGCTCGTCGTCGACCGTGACGACCGGGTCCACCTCGTCGCCGCCGGTCCAGTAGTCCCAGAGCCGGTCGGGAGCCCAGGAGTTGCCGGCTCCCGCGGCCTCCACCGTCGCCTCGAGCGCGGGCTCCAGCCCGGCCTCGGAGGGTTCGACCGTCGTCGTCTCGCCGTCGACGGTGACGGTGATCGGCGCGTCGACACGGTCCTGCCAGGCATCGGCCAGCGTCTGCTTCGCCTGCGCCGGCGTCTGGCCGCCCACGGCGACCCCGCCGACGGTCGTCCCCCGCGGCACCCGGTCGCTCGCGAACGCACCGGCAGCGGCGTACCCGCCCCCGAGGAGGAGGACGACCGCGGCGAGGGCCACGACGACGGCCCTGCCACCGAGGGCTTCGCGTCCGGAGTCCTTTGCCATGCGGGCGAGTCTAGGAAGGGGGCGGTGGCGCCTCGTGCTGGGGCTGCGGAGCGGGACGCCCCGCGGGCAGCAGGCCGGCCAGCCCGATGCCCAGCACGAGGGCCGCGAGGCAGGCCAGCAGCAGGCTGCCGGTGCCGGCGAGCACCACGTCGCCCTCCCCCCTGGGCAGCGACATCGCCAGCGGCGGGAGGGAGAAGCCGGCCGCCCACCAGAGCCGGTGGGCCGGCGGGGTCGCTGTGGTGATCGCGGCGGCGGTCAGCGCCGTGACCGCCAGCCAGAGGACGGACTGGTGCAGGGCGGTGCCGGCCAGCCCGACCGCGAGGCCGAGCAGCAGCAGGCCCGCCCGCGTCACCGGTCCGCCCGGCTCACAGGCCGGCGAAGAGGTCGGTCTCGAGGCCGTCCTCGCCGAGCGGGCCGAGGGTGCCCTTGGCGAGGCGGTAGTACTCCACGCCCCAGGCGGTGTCGCCGACGTTGTTGGAGAGCGCGAAGAACGGGCCGTCGAGCTGGATCTGCGTCGGGTAGGCCTTCATCGCGGCCATCTTGCGGTCGACGAAGTCGGTGGCGTCCACGGCGCAGGAGAGGTGCTCGTCGGCGGTGACGAAGTGCGGCATCGGGCCGTCGGGGTCCATGCCCTCGAAGAAGGTGTCCTCGCCGGCGTCGCGGAGCCGGCGCAGGCCCTCGCGCATCTTCGACTCCGACATCGCGTTCCAGTAGATCTTGGCGATGTCCCAGGCCTCGCCGAGCTCGGGACGGTAGGACGGCACGGCGGCCAGGTGGGCGGCGTACGTCGCGACGCGGTGGGCCTGGATGTGGTCGGGGTGGCCGTAGCCGCCGAACTGGTCGTAGGTCGCCATCACCTGCGGGCGGACCTCGCGGATGATCTGCACGAGCTCGTCGGCGGCGACGGTGAGGTCGGCGTTGGCGAAGGCGCGCTCGTCGGTCTCGTCGGCGGCGATCGCGTGGCCGGCCTCGTGCCACTTCATGCCGGAGTCACGGAAGCGGCCGAAGCCGCCGAGCCAGCGGTGGTCGGTGACGCCCAGGGCGGCCATGGCGTCCTCGATCTCGGTACGCCGGTGCTCGCCGAGGCCGTCCTCCTGGTCGGCCGCGAGGTGGGCCAGCTCGGGGACGAGGATCTCGCCCATCTCCCCCGCGGTGCAGGTGACGCAGGTGACCTGGCGGCCCTCGGCGACGTACTTGGCCATGGTGGCGCCGTTGCCGATGGTCTCGTCGTCGGGGTGGGCGTGCACGAGCAGGAGGCGCTGGGTCGCGTCAGGCATCGGTCCTCTTGATCCTTCGGGGCGCGGTCGGGAGGTCGAGCGGAGAACCCACTCGGGGGGCGGGTTGTTCCGGCTCCTCGTCGAGCCAGCCGTCGAACTCGTCGGCGAGCACGTCCGCGACCAGGCTCGGGGCGTCGGTCAGCACCGCCCAGGGGTGGTCCTCGTCGTCGTCCTCGCCCTGGAGCCGCTCACGCACGACCTCGGCGTCGAAGCCGTCGCCGCGCAGCCGCTGCTCGACCGCGCGGGCGTCGTCCTCGTCGAAGACGATGACGCGGCGGGTGCCGCTGCCGCCCCGGGCGAGGCTCGCGGCGTGCTCGAGGGCGAAGCGCAGCTCGGGCAGGAACGGCCGGTCGGGCTCGAGCCAGTCGATGGTGTCCAGCTCGTCGGGTGCGAGCCAGCGGAC
>Ga0310345_10002724_pt1 | contig 17447 bp, 15 predicted proteins | sample HC15DNA20500_MG_FD_204667 | JGI IMG/M metagenome (GOLD analysis project Ga0310345, IMG submission 204667) | Marine microbial communities from station ALOHA, North Pacific Subtropical Gyre - HC15-DNA-20-500_MG | ecosystem: Environmental > Aquatic > Marine > Oceanic | place: Pacific Ocean: North... | reverse complement strand
GGCATCGAAGCGTTCGCCGCTGGCCGTGCGACGGCCCTGGAACCTCGCGCCGTAGTAGGAGGCTTCGCCGCGCTGGTAGACCGCACCGTCGGTAGCGCGCAGGTTGGCACAGCCGGTCAGCAGACTGGCGCCGATCAGCATGCCGAGCAGCGCCAGCCGCAGCGCGCCGGCCGTGTGCGCGCGTTGTACCGGGGCCACTGTGCGTTCGGGCGAAGATTCGATCATGCGCGAAGGCTACCGGCAAAAGCGCTGGACGTGGGCGCCGATCGACATTTCGGCCGGGTTCTTGCTTATATGCGGATGGGCCGAGGGGGCCCGGGTTGCGGCGTCAGGCCCGCGGGAAAAGCGGCCGGCGCGAGGAGGTAAGGGTCGATGTATGCGATACAAGGTTCTGTTATTTGATCTGGACGGCACGCTGACCGATCCGCGTGTCGGTATTACCCGCTGTGTGCAGTACGCGCTGGCGCGCCAGGGGGTGCAGGTCGACGATCTGGCGCGGCTTGAATGCTTTATCGGGCCGCCGCTGAAGCAGTCGTTCATGGATTTCTACGGTTTCGACGAGGCCGGCGCCGCCCAGGCCGTGGACGACTACCGCGTGCGTTTCGGGCGCGACGGCATGTTCGAGAACGTGGTCTACGACGGCATGCGTGAACTGCTCGCCGAACTGCAGCGCAGCGGGCGCCAGCTGTTCGTGGCGACGTCCAAGCCGTGGTTCTACGCGCGCCAGATCGTCAGCCACTTCGGGCTCGATCCGTTCTTCTGCAGCGTCTACGGCAGCGAGCTGGACGGCACGCGAACCGAAAAGCACGCCTTGATCGCGCATATTTTGCGCGAGGAGAAGCTGGCCGCCAGCGATACCCTGATGATCGGCGATCGATCGTTCGACCTGGTGGGCGCCCGGCACAACGGCGTGGCCGGCGCGGCGGTGGGCTACGGTTACGGCAGCGAAGCGGAACTGCGGGCGGAGTCGCCGGATTATTTCTTTCCCACGCTTCAGGTGATGCACGAGACGCTGGTCGCCTGTCGGGCGTGAGGCCGACGATCAAAAGCCTGCCGTACGCCGGCGTATTGCGATACGCTTGGATCTTTGTGCCTGCAAGGAAAGCATCCCATGTCCGATGACGAATCCCGTACTCCGCTGTCCCAGCTCCTCGCGGCCATGGCCAAGGATGGCGACCTGTCGCGCGTCAGCGTACCGGCCGACTGGATGCAGGGGCGCGCGATCTACGGAGGCCTGTCGGTCGCGCTGTGCGTGCAGGCGGCTTACGACCATCTCGGCGACGATCTGCCGCCGCTGCGATCGGTGGAGTGCAGTTTCATCGGCCCGTCCGGCAGCGATATCGCCATCCGCCCGACGGTGCTGCGCCGAGGCAAGTCGACCGCGTTCGTCGCTGTCGATCTGCTCAGCGACACGGATATCGCCGCACGCGCGATCCTGTGTTTCGGCAAGGCCAGGGCGTCCAGGGTCGATCATGTCGATCTCGCCGCGCCGCAGGTCGCGGGGCCCGAGGCCTGCGAGGCCAGTTTCTTCGCCTCGGCGGGGCGCATGGCACCCAATTTCACCCAGCATTTCGACAGCCGCTTCGTCGACGGCTCGATGCCGGTCACGAACTCGGAATCGCCCGAGTACCTGGTATGGATTCGGCACAAGGACAGCCAGATCGATCCCGTCATCGTCGGCCTCGCCGCGCTGGCCGATGCGTTGCCTCCGGCTTCGATGGCGAGCTTCAGCGAGCCGGCGCCGGTCAGCACCATGACCTGGCACTTCGACGTGCTCAGCGATGCACCGCAGACCGAAGACGGCTGGTGGCTCAGCCAAAGCCGCGCCGAATACGCGCGCGACGGGTATTCATCGCAGGCGATGGCGGTATGGAACCGCGCCGGCCAGCCGATGGTGATCGGGCGCCAGAACGTCGCGATCTTTCACTGATCGCCCGGCGCCGCGCGGTGCGGCGGTCGGCAGAATAACGGATGGTCGCTCGCGCGCGGCGGAACTAGAGTCGAAATCACTCGATTCGCACAGGAGTTCTGCCGCCGTGAGTGACCAGAAAAGACCGAAGCAGTCCCAGTCTGAACAGCCGGGCGACGAGTCCGCCATGCAGCCGACTCCGGAAATTATCCGTGACAGCTATCGGCCGGCCGACAAACTGCGCGACAAGGTGGCCATCATTACAGGTGGCGACAGCGGCATCGGGCGCGCCGTGGCCGTGCACTACGCCGCCGAAGGGGCTGACGTTGTGCTCGTGCATCTCGAAGAGGACGACGACGCCGCAAAAACGCAACGCGAAGTGGAACAGCGCGGGCGTCGCTGTCGCCTCATGAAAGGCGATGTCGGTGACCCGGGCTTCTGCCGCCAGGTTGTAGACGACACGCTCGCCACGTTCGGCCGCGTGAATATCCTGGTCAACAATGCTGCAGAACAATACGACTGGGCCGACATCACCGAGATCCCGGAAGAGCAGCTGCTGCGTACATTCCAGACCAACATCTTCAGTCATTTCCACCTGTCCAAGGCCGTGGTACCGCACATGGGCGAAGGTGACACGATCATCGCCACATCCTCGGTCAACGCCTTCAAGGGCAACGACACGCTGATCGACTATTCCGCGACCAAGGGCGCAATTCAGGGGTTGGTTCGGTCGCTGGCGCAGTCGCTCGTGGACCGCGGTATACGCGTGAACGCCGTGGCGCCGGGCCCGGTATGGACGCCGCTGATCCCCGCCAGCTTCAACGCCGAGAAAACCGCCCACTTCGGAGGCCAGGTGCCGATGGATCGCGCAGCGCAACCCAGCGAGATCGCACCGGCCTACGTGTATCTCGCCTGCGAGGAGTCGTCGTACATGACCGGGCAGACCTTGCATCTCAACGGCGGGGTGATTCTCAACACCTGAGTGAATACAGGGGCGGCCACGCGACGCGCCGTCCGCCCCGATCGACGCCGCTCCAGAAAGCCCGTGCGCAGGCCGTTGCGTACGGGCTTTTTTAACGTCCCTGGCCTCGTCGCTGGACTGCGCTTCGGAAATAATCCATTTGACGCATAGTTGCGCAATAAATAATAATCATTCGCATTACGCGGGATGGGTGGTCCAGCCATGCGCACGTTTGGGATTTATAGGGAGTAGATGGGGATGTCCGCAATCGATTTTTGCCAGACCGGCCGACGCGTCGTGGGTCGGTCCTGGGTTCACGTCATGGTCTGCAGCGCACTGGGGTTGAGCGTTTCAGTGCTGCCGGCCGCCGTGTTCGCCCAGGACGGCGACCCGGAAAACGGCGCGCAACGCACCGAGTCGCTGCCCGCGATCGGTGTCGATGGATCGTCACAGCAAAACAACAGCCGGCTCGGTTCGCAGACGCTGGCGCCGCTGATGGTGCAGGGTGAAGCGGTCAACAGCGCGGACGCGCCGACGACCGGTTATTCCGCCGACGCGACGCGCGCCGCGACCAAGACCGACACGCCACTCATTCAGACGCCGCTGGCCATCGATGTCGTACCGCGCGAGCAGGTCGAGGATCAGGGCGCGCGCACGATCAACAACGCGTTGCGCTATACGCCGGGCGTGTTCACCGGCCTTTCCGGGTCCTCGTCGCGGCAGACCACGATCGCGCTGCGTGGCTTTCCCGGCGGCGACGTCAACAACACCTTTCTCGACGGCCTGCGGCTGGCCAACGATCCCGGTTCGTTCACCAACATCCAGATCGACCCGTTCTTTCTGGAGCGTATCGACGTGATCAAGGGTGCCCTGTCCGCCCTTTACGGGCGTGCGCAGCCGGGCGGGCTCGTCAATTACGTCAGCAAGAAGCCGCAGGCCGAGCAGCAGGGGCTGGTGCGGGTCTATGGCGGCAGCTTCGGCACCTACGGCGCGGGCGTCGACCTGACCGGCCCGCTCGCGGATCCCGACCTGGGCAACTACCGCGTGACGGTGAGTGGCGAGACCAGCGACACCCAGTACGACGTGGTCGAAAGCGAACGCTTCACCTTCATGCCGCAGGTCAGCTTCAATCTCGCCGACGACACGACGCTGCTGCTGCAGGCCTATATTCAGCGTGACCCGGAGGGCGGCTTTCACGGCTCCGTGCCCTACGACATCAGCGTCAACGGCGATCGTTTCGGCCGCACCGTGGACGACGAGTGGGTCGACGGCGCGCGCAACTACGAAGAGTTCGATCGCGACATCAACCTGCTGTCGTTCCAGCTCGACCACGAAGTCAACGACAACGTCACGCTGACCTCGCGCGGCCGCTACGCCGATGTTGATACCGAGCTCAAGCAGGTCTATCAGAACGGTTTCACCGCCGACACGACGGACGATCCGGCGACGCTGACACGCTTCTACTCGCGTGCTCGCGAGAACCTATCGGCGGTGAGTTTCGACAACTACGCCACCTTCGAATTCGACACGGGCGCGATCGAGCATCGCATGCTCGGCGGGTTCGGCTATGAGGAGCGCGACAACTCGGCGCGTTACGCCAACGGTTTCCAGGCGACCACGCTTGATCCGTTCAACCCGAACTATGGCGGCGATCCGATCCTCGACGACGACAGCCTGTTGCCGGCGAACAACCGCCAGTCGCGCCAGGTCGGTTTCTATCTGCAGGATCAGATGGAATGGAACAATGTCCATCTGGTGCTCGGCGGCCGCCAGGATTATCTCAAGCGCGAGTACACCAACGGCACCACGGGTGAAACGGTGGACCGAAGCGACGATGCCTTCACCGGCCGCGCCGGGCTGCTCTACGAAACCCGCTGGGGTCTGTCGCCCTATGTGTCCTACAGCGAGGGCTTCAATCCGAGTGCGTACACGCCGTTCAACGGGGAAGTGGCGGATCCGGTGGAAAGCCACCAGTACGAAGTGGGTCTGAAATACCAGCCGCCGGGCGTGGATGCCATGTTCACGCTGGCGCTATACGACCTCACACAGGAAAACGTGCAGCAGCGCTTCCAGGTCAATCCGGCACGCTTCGACAGCGTGGGCGATGTCGAGTCGAAAGGCATCGAACTGTCGGCGCGCGCCGATCTTACCGACCGCCTGAACGTGATCGCGTCCTATACCAACAGCGATGTCGAGTATCAGGACAATTTTCCCGACCAGGGCGTAATCGCCGGCAATACCTTCACGCGCACGCCCGATCAGCAGGCCTCGGCCTGGGCGAAGTATGACCTCACCCCGGCGGTCGATGTCGGTGCGGGCGTGCGCTACGTGGGCGAAAGTTATGCGGATGCCGCCAATACGCTGGAAGTGCCGGACTACACGCTTGCCGATGCCATGGTCAGCGTGAAGCTTGGTGAACTGGCGTCCTCCATGGACGGCGCGACGCTGCGGCTCAACGCCAACAACATCTTCGACAAGGAATACGTCGAAGCCTGCTTCAGCGCCAACAACTGCTACTACGGTTACTCCCGCGAAATCATCGCGACGCTGGATTATCAGTTCTAGCGGTCACCGCGCGTAGCAGCGACGGCCCGCCGCCGTTCCGGCGGCGGGTCGCGGACCGAACAGCGAAATAAAAACGAGGGGACAGGGCCTGCGTGCACCGGCACGCGGGGCAATACGTTTTTATCTCGAAAAGGAGGCCTGCGCCATGCGCACCTCGACCACAGCACCACGCACCGACGATGCTGCCGACCCGATCCGCGGCGCCGACATTGCCCGCCGCGCCCAGATCTTCAACGAGCACAATCTCGATCTCTATCGTGACCAGGTCGACCAGGCCGCGGATGCGGTCACGGCGGCCGTTCGGCGGGCAAAACGTGTCCACAGCGGCGTGCGCCCAAGCGAACTGGCGCCCGTGTTCGAGGCCGTGGACCTCGACGACGCCTGCGGCGACATGCCGGAAGCGCTGGCCGAGCTGCGGCGGCTCTATCTCGATCACGCGGTGTATTTTCATCACCCGCGCTATGCCGCGCATCTGAACTGCCCGGTGCTGGTGCCGTCGATCGCGGCCGAGGTGGTGCTGAGCGCGATCAACTCGTCGCTGGATACCTGGGACCAGAGCGCAGGCGGCACGTTCATAGAACAGAAGCTGATCGCCTGGACCGCAGAGCGTGCCGGCCTGGGCGCGGCCGCCGACGGCGTGTTCACCAGCGGCGGTACCCAGTCGAACCTGATGGCCATGCTGCTGATGCGCGATGCCTGGTGTGCCCGTGAATACGGGCACGGCACGGTGCAGAAACAGGGCCTGCCGGCCGAGGCGTCACGGCTGCGCGTGTTCGTCTCGGAGGTGAGCCATTTCAGTCTCTCGAAGGCCGCCGCGCTTCTGGGACTCGGGCACGACGCGGTCGTGAGCGTGCCCTGTGATGCGGCGAAGCGCATGGACACGGCCGCACTGGCTGATGCGATCGCCCAGTGCCGGGCCGACGGCAATATCCCGGTCGCGGTAGCCGCGACCTGCGGCACCACGGACTTCGGCAGCGTCGACGACATGAACGCAATCGGCGCGATCTGTCGTGCTGAAAAACTCTGGATGCACGTCGATGCGGCCTACGGTTGTGGGCTGCTGGTTTCAAACCGGCATGGGCACAAGCTGGCCGGTATCGAGCATGCGGACTCGCTGACGGTCGACTACCACAAGGCTTTCTTCCAGCCGGTCAGCTGCAGCGCGTTCATCGTCAACAACGGCGCGGCTCTCGGTCTGATCACGCACCATGCGGATTATCTCAATCCGGCGGAGGCAGCCGCGGCAGGCACGCCGGATCAGGTGAACAAGTCGCTACAGACCACCAAGCGCTTCGATGCGCTCAAGCTATGGCTGACCCTGCGCACGATCGGCGCCGACGCCATCGGCGATGCTTTCGACGGTGCGGTGGCGCTCGCCCGGGGCACCTACGAACTTATGCTCGCCGAGCCACGTCTGGAACTGCTGCACCGCCCGGAATTGAGCACGATCGTGTTCCGCTACCGGCCGTGCCTGACCACGTCCGAAGCCGAGCTGGACGAACTCAATGCCACGGTCCGCGCCCAGCTCGCCCGCGACGGCGAGGCCATGATCGCGGGCACGAAAGTCGACGGCCGCCGCTATCTCAAGTTCACGCTGCTCAACCCCGCGACAACCGTCGAGCAGATGCGCGAGATCGTCGATCTGATCCTGACCTACGGCATGGCCAACGATCGCAGCGTCCAGCAGATCGCCGCCGCGCCGGCTGCGAATAGGGCGTATCGCCGCCATGCATGAGCGCGCCACGCATATCCACGACGTCGCCGGTATCGGCATCGGCCCGTTCAATCTCGGCCTGGCCGCGCTGGCTGCACCCATCGAGAGCCTCGACGCGGTGTTCATCGACGAGAACGACCAGTTCGACTGGCATCCGGGGCTGCTGCTGGAAGGCGCGACCCTGCAGACGCCGTTCATGGCCGACCTGGTGACGCTCGCCGATCCGACCAGCCAATTCAGCTTTCTCAACTATCTGAAGCAGACCGGGCGGATCTACGCGTTCTATATCCGCGAGAACTTCTTCATGCTCCGGCGCGAGTACAACCAGTATTGCCGCTGGGTCGCCGAACGGCTCGACAGCCTCGTGTTTTCCACCCGCGTCGTCGCCACGGCCTACGACGACACGGCCGGCTGCTACGTGCTCACGCTCGAAGACACGTCCAGCGGCACGCGCCGCGAACTGCGCGCGCGATCGCTGGTGCTGGGCAGCGGGCCAAGCGTGCATGTGCCCGAATGCTGTCGCGATCTCGATGGCCGCGCCGTGCATGCGCGTGAATTCGCGCACGCCCGCGACACGCTCCAGGCCAGCGATTCGATTACCGTGGTCGGCAGTGGCCAGAGCGCGGCGGAGGTCTTCCACGAACTGCTCGCCGATCAGGAACGCCACGGCTACCGGCTCGACTGGTTCACCCGTTCGCCGCGTTTCTTCTCGTTGCAGTACGACAAGCTGACGCTGGAGATGACCTCGCCGGAGTATGTCGACTACTTCCACGGCCTGTCGGAACACCGGCGGCACAAGCTCGGCGAGGAGCACAAGGCGCTCTACAAGGGTATCGACGAGTCGCTGATCAACGTGATCTACGACCTCATGTACGAGCGCGACGTGGCCGGCACGCTGAACGTCGGCCTGCAGGCGAACGTGGAACTGCGCGATGCCCGCCATGGGCCCGACAGCGACGGCATCGAACTGGATTTCTTCCAGCACGAGCAGGGCGCGACGTTCACGCATCGCAGCGGGTCGGTCGTTCTCGCGACCGGCTTTGCCTATCGCGTGCCGAATTACGTGGCCGGCATCGCCGATCGTATCCGCTGGGATGCCCGGGGGCGTTTCGATGCCTCGCGTCACTATGCCGTGGATCACGACAACGCCGAGATCTTCGTGCAGAACGCCGAGATCCATACCCATGGTTTCGTCACCCCGGATCTGGGCATGGCCTGCTATCGCAACGCCTGCATCCTGCGCGCGCTCACCGGCGTCGAGCATTACCCGATCGAGCGGCGGATCGCCTTCCAGCAATTCGCTGTGGACGAGCGACAAACGCCGGCCTCGAATCATCGCCGCAAACCGGCCTGATGCGCCGCGCAGCGCGCCCGACCCCCACATTTTCATAGTCAACGAGGAGACGAGCTTGAGCGATTCAGGCGTTCTTCAGGCCCGCCATATTCCCGGCATCGGCGAACTGGCGATCACGGCCTTCGATATCGAGCGGCATGCGCCGACCGCCCATGCCTGGCTGCGTAGCGATCACGCCCGTTTCTGGGGCATGCAGTCGCTGAGCGCCGAGCAGATTCGCGACTATTTCCGACAGCTCGCCGCCGCCGACGATTTCGATGCCTTCATCGGCCTGCACGACGACCGCCCGACCTTCCTCATGGAGCGCTATGCGCCGGCCGCGGAAGCCATCGGCGACCACTACGACGTCCAGCCCGGCGATGTGGGTATGCACGTGCTCGTCGCCCCCGGCGAAAAACGCATCCCCGGTTTCACCTGGGCGGTGTTCGTCCAGATCATGGATTTCCTGTTCAGCGATCCCGCGGTGGAACGCGTCGTGGTCGAGCCCGACGTCACCAACGAAGGCATTCACCCCATCAACCGCCGTGCCGGTTTCGTCTATCACCGCCAGGTCGACCTGCCGGGCAAGACCGCCTGGTTTGCGACCTGTACGCGTGAGGATTACGCCGCCGCGCTCGACGCTTCTCTTTAAAGGACACTCCCCGATGACCCGCATGCCGATCACCGCGACCGAACAGGCGGTCGCCCATCTCGACCCCGCGACCTGGGCTGCCGCCAACGCCCGCATGGTCACGAAGATGATCAGCGAGTTCAGTCATGAACTGTTGATCACGCCCGTGGCCGAGGACGAAGACAACGGCATGTATACGCTCACGCCGGACGACAGCGCCGTGCACTACCGCTTTCGCGCGCGCGTGCTCGCACTCGAGCACTGGCATATCGAGCCGGGCACGCTGGAAAAGACCGTCGACGGTGCGTCCGCGCCGCTGGATGCTGTGACCCTGATCACCGAACTGAAGGACGTTCTGGGCATCGGCCCCGGCGCGTTGCCGATCTATCTGGAAGAGATCACCGCCACGCTCTACAGCATCGCCTACAAGATCGCCCACGGCGGCCCGGACGCGGCTGACTTCGTCGACGGCGATTTCCAGCAGATCGAAGCCGCGATGACCGAAGGCCACCCGGCGTTCGTCGCCAACAGCGGGCGTATCGGGTTCGATAGCGTGGATTATCGCGCCTACACGCCGGAAGCCGCAGCGCCGATCCGGCTGGTATGGATCGCTGCCCACATCAGCCGCGCGGATTTCGCCTGCACCGCCGATCGCAGCTACGCCAGCCACATGGCAGACGAGCTCGAGGCCGCCAACCGCGAGGCGTTTGCCGAGCGGCTGGCCGAGCGCGGGCTGGACGCTGCCGATTATCTGTTCATGCCGGTGCATCCCTGGCAGTGGCACAACAAGCTGGTCTATCTGTTCGCCGGCGAAATCGCCTCGCAGCACCTCGTCTATCTCGGCTTCGGCCAGGATGCCTACCAGGCCCAGCAATCGATCCGCACGCTGTTCAACCGCGACAACCCGGCGCGCTGCTACGTGAAGATGGCGCTGTCGATCCTCAACATGGGTTTCACCCGCGGCCTGTCCCCGTACTACATGCGCGGCACGCCCGAAATCAACGACTGGATCGCCAAGCTGATACGCGACGACGACACTCTGCAGGACAAGGGCTTTTCGATCCTGCGCGAGGTGGCTTCCATCGGTTACCGCCACCCGCAGTTCGAGGCAGCCGCGCCCAAGCGTGATGCCTACAACAAGATGCTGGCCGCGCTCTGGCGTGAAAGCCCGTTCACGCAGACCGAGCCGGGTCAGCGGCTGATGACCATGGCGGCGTTATTGCATCGCGATGCGGAAGACGCGTCGGTGATCGGCGCGCTCATCGACGCCTCGGGCCTGGATACCGACGTCTGGCTGGCGCGCTATCTCGACGCCTACATGAGCCCGCTGCTGCACTGTTTCTTCGCCCACGATCTGGTATTTATGCCGCACGGCGAGAACATCATTCTGGTGCTCGAAGACAACGTGCCGGTGCGTGCGATCATGAAGGATATCGCCGAAGAGGTCGGCATCATGAACACCGAAGTGGAGCTGCCCGGCGAGGTCGCACGCCTGTCCGTCGAGGTGCCGGAAGAACTGAAGGTGCTCAGTCTGTTCACCGACTTGTTCGACCTGATCTTTCGCTATATCGGCGCCATCCTGCATACCGAGCGCGGTTATCCGCAGGAAGCGTTCTGGCAACAGGTCGCGAACTGCGTACGCGACTACCAGGCAGCGCACCCCGAGTTCGCCGACAAGTTCGCGAAATACGACCTGTTCGCGCCCGAGTTCAAGCGCTCCTGTCTCAACCGCCTGCAGCTGCGCAACAACGCCCAGATGATCGATCTGGACGACCCGGCCGGCAATCTGCAGTTCGCCGGCACGCTCGCCAATCCGATTGCCGCCGGCTGATCGCGCGGCTCAGGTCACCCAGGCCTGGGCCGTGTCCCGCGCGTCGAAGCGAAACGTCTGGCATTCCATCTTCGGCGCGAGTTTGTCGATCACCGTGGTCGCGGTGCGCACGCCCTCGACGTCGGTGACGACAGCAAGGCGGTCGAAGCGATCCCAGTGCTTGATGGCGTCCTTGAGCTCGTTGAATACGGTCGAGGCGCCCATGCCGCCGAGCGATTTGATCTCGATATACAGACGCAGCGTGTCGTGTTTTTGGAGCCGCGTTTCCAGATCCGAGAGGACATTCGCGAAATCCCGGGAATTGATCTCGCCATCGATCTCGAGCGGTACGACATGGTCGACATCGGGTTTGAAAGGAGCGATTCGGAGCATTGTGTTTCCACGATCTATGAATAAAGCGTCACGCTAACAGATGATTTTCGAGCGAGTCGCAACAGCCGCGTTGTCGTGACCGGGCGGCCGCGGTGGCGGCTTCTCCGGTGCCTGGTCGCCGCACTCCGGGCAGGGTTCGCGCGTTCGTTCGCGGTTACGCACACAGCGGCGCTATGGTCGAAACCATGAGTGAAACGGCAATCGGGCGCTATCTCCTCGACCGGCTTTCAGAGCTGGGTGTAGCGCATGTGTTCGGCGTGCCGGGCGATTACGTGCTCGGTTTCTACGATCAAATGGCGCACAGCGACGTGGCCCATATTGGCACCACCCGCGAGGACACGGCGGCCTTCGCGGCCGACGGCTATGCCCGCTGCAACGGCCTCGGCGCGCTGGCGGTGACCTATGGCGTGGGTGCGCTGAGCGTGGTCAATCCGGTGGCCGGCGCTTATGCGGAATCCGCCCCGGTGGTGGTGATCAGCGGCGCGCCGGGGACCAACGAGATCCAGAACGACCCGATGCTGCATCACCGCTTCGGGCCGTTCGCCTTCCAGCGCGAGATATTCGAACGCATCACCTGTGCGACCGCGGTGATCGACGATCCGGTGCTTGCCTTTCGCCAGATCGACCGCGCGCTCGCCGCGGCGCTGCGCCACCGCAAGCCGGTGTATATCGAGCTGCCGCGCGACCTGGTCGAACAGCCCGGCGTCACCGTCGCCGCGCCGCCCGACGAACAGCTGGAAACCCGCGACGAGGCCGCCCTAGCCGAAGCGGTCGCCGAGACCGCGGAACTGCTGGCGCGATCGAAATCGCCGGTGGTCATCGCCGGGGTGGAAATTCACCGCCGCGGTCTGCAGCAGCCACTGCTGAATTTCATCGAACAGACGAATCTGCCGATCGCGGCCACGCTGACTGGCAAGTCGGTGATTCGCGAACGCCATCCGAACTATCTGGGCATCTATAGCGGCGCGCTGAGCAACGACGACGCCCGCCGCGTGGTCGAGGATTCCGACTGCATTCTCATGCTCGGCATGACGCTCAACGATATCGATACCGGCGGCTACACGATCCAGCTCAACCCGCAGCAGATGATCCGTGCGACCCAGGGCGAGGTGTTCATTCGCCATCATCGTTATCCCGGGGCGCCGCTCGGTGATTTCCTCGGTCGCCTGAGCCGCGACGCCCGGCCGCGAAACGAGGTGCTGCCCGCGTTCACCATCGGCCCGCAGGCAACGAATTTTCCGGAGAAAGACCGTGCGATGACCATCGCGCGCCTGATCGGCCGTCTCAACGCCATGCTCACGCCGGACATGATGGTGGTCTGCGATACCGGCGACTGCCTGTTTGCCGGTGTCGAGCTGCGCGTGCACGACCAGACCGAATTCCTCGCCTCCGGCTATTACACCACCATGGGCTATGCCGTACCGGCCGCGCTCGGTGCGCAGATCGCCCGCCCGCAACGGCGCGCGCTGATTCTGGTCGGCGACGGCGCCTTCCAGATGACCGGCACCGAGCTGGTCAGCCACTGCCGCCAGGGGCTGGCGCCCATCGTGATCGTGTTCAACAACCGCGGCTATTCGACCGAGCGCTTCATCCTCGACGGCCCGTTCAACGATATTCCCGAATGGCAGTTTCATCGCCTCGGCGAGCTGTTCGGCCCGCTCGCCGGCTACGACGCGCCGGACGAATGCGCCTTCGAAGACGCGCTGACCGCGGCCGTGGCGGACACCGAAACCGCGAGCATCATCAACGTGCGGCTGGAACCGCGCGATGCCTCGCCGGCCATGCAGCGTCTCGGCGCGCATCTGAAATCACGGCTCGGCCGCGACGATGACGCCTGAATTGTCGACCGCCCCAATACGCGGGCTCGCATGAGCATGAATGAAAGCCTGGCGGCGATGACGCTCGGCGAATTTCGCGACGATATCGAGTCGCGCGCCATGCCCGGCTGCGGTGCGGTGGCGGCAAACGCCGCGGCAAACGGGTTGTCGCTAGTGCTCAAGGGGCTGCGGCTTTCCAAACCGCGGGACGGTTCGCAGACACACGCCAATCTGATCGAGCGGGCGGACGTCCTGATCGACGAACTGGGCGGCTATGCCGACGAGGATGTCGCGGCCTTCCGGGCCTATCTCGCCGCGCGCAAGCAGGCGGGCGAGGGCGAGCACAGCGAGGCCCTGGACGATGCGGTCGAACGTATCAATCAGGTGCCGCTGGCCACGGCCCGCGCCTGTCGCCGCGCCCTGGAGTTGACCCTCGAAGCAAACGGACATACCCGGGCTGCCCTGCAGAGCGATACCCGCGCCGGCGCGCAGCTTCTGCATGCCGGACTGTGCATGGTGTTGCTCAACGTGGACGCCAATATCGATGGCCTCGACGACGAGACCGAGCAAGCGCAGTTGCGCGAGGAACGCCGCGAGCTCCAGCGTCGGGCCGACGCCTTGTTGGAGGGTCTGGCGAGCGCGTCCAACTGAACGATCGCGAGGCTCGTCGTCGCCAGATCGCGCAGCATGCTCGAGCCGGACTTAAGCGGTCGAACGCGGCCCGCGGCTGGCGATGCCGACACCGGCGGCTGCGACCACCATGCCCGCGATCTGCAGCGCGTCGAGCTTTTCGCCGAACAGCAGATAGGCGAATACGGCCACAACAGGCGGCACCAGATAGAACAGCGACGCTACGCTGGCGACCGAGCCGCGGCGGATGAGGAACAACAGCAGCGAGATCGCGCCCACCGACAAGCCCAGCGACGACCAGAGCAGGCCGACCCAGTTCTGCCAGACCATTTCGAAGCGGCCGGTTTCGGTCAGTAGCGCGATTGGAATCGTAACTATCGCTGCGCCGATGAACTGCACGGCGGCGTTTGTGCGTATGTCGGCCGCCGCGCCGGTACGCTTCTGCCAGATCGTGCCCAGCGTGATGCCGAGCATGGCGGCGAATACCGCGACAAGCGGCCCTGCCGCAATGTCGGCAACGTCCACCGCGAGCCGCGGTTCGAGTACGAGCAAGGCGCCGCCGAAGCCGAGCACGATGCCGATCCACTTGCGCACGCCCACGGTTTCGCCGAGCAACGGAAAGGCGAGCAGGGCAGTCAGCAGCGGTTGCAGGCCGACCACGAGCGCGGCGATGCCCGCCGGCAGCCCGTGGCTGACCGCCCAGAACACACCACCCAGGTAAATACCCTGCAGCAATACGCCGGCGGCCAGCGCATTGGCCCAGGCCCGAGCACCGCGTGGCCAGGGCGCGCCGACCGTTGCAGCAATCGCCACGAAGGCCGCCACCGTGAGGAGATAGCGGTAGCAAAGAAAGGTCAGCGGATCTGAATGGGGCACCACCAGCCGCGCGGCGATGAAGCCCGTCGACCAGATCAGCACGAAGAACAGCGGCAGCAGGCGCTCGAGCATTATCGGTGCGCCGCCGGAATGCGTTCCGCGGCGCACGCGTCGGCCTGGTTTCTCATCAGTCCTTGCCGGCGCTGGTCGCCCAATTGGGCATCAGGTCGTTGCTGGGCTGCTCCTTGTCGAGCAGCTTGCGCGCGGTCTCCACACCGGCGATGGGCAGGCCGGCGGGGTCGAGCTTGCCGATCTGTACCAGCAGCGACGCCTGGTCCCAGTAGATATGTTCGTTGTATAGCTTGTCGCCGCGGAAGGCGACGATCACCACGAACGGGATTTCGACGTACTTGCCGGTCGGTTCGACGCCGGGCAGCAGCCAGTCGATCTCGCAGTCATGGGTGAAGCAGAGCACGAACTCGTCGACCATGCGATCGACGCCGACGGTGCGCGAGATCGGCTTCATCTGCAGATCGGCCGGGTTCTTCGGGATGAAGTGGTGTTTGTAGAAGCGCTTGAGGTTTTCGTAACCGGTGCCGCCGGTCATGGTCGGCACGTGGTTCACATACGGCTCGGCCACCATGGTCTTCATGGTTTCGTCCACGTCGCGGGCGGCGAACTCCAGCTCGAAGTGATGGTCGGCGAGGGCGGCCAGATCGTAATGCGGCCCCAGGGCTGCGCGCAGCACGGCCAGCGTGCGCGTATGCGCCAGGCGCGCCGCGCCGGGGTTGTAGTGGTCGTTGCCCCAGCGGTTGAACGCGTGATCGGCGTTGTCGTAGACGAAGATCTGCACGTCGTCACGATTGTCGAAGGCCGCGCGGATTTTCTCGATCGTCGCCGGCGGCGAGAACTTGTCTTGCCCGCCGAAATGCAGCGCCATCGGGCAGCGAATCCGGTCGGCCAGATCGAGCGCATCGTCGATGCCGACGCCGTAATAGCCCACCGCGGCATCGACATCGCAATGCGCCGCCGCGAGATAGGCGAGTTTGCCGCCCAGACAGAAGCCGACAACGCCCACACCGCCGGCGCTATCGTCGGCCACCACGCTGTTCATCGCGCGGGCGGCCGTGACGGTCGCGCCGATATCGGCGACGGTGCGGTCCACGTCCAGCCGCTGAAAATAGTCGAAGGCCTGTTCGAAATCGGCCGGCTCGTAGCCGAGTTCGATGCCGGCCGCGAACTGGTGGAACAGGTCCGGCGCGATCGCGACATAGCCTTCCTCGGCATAGAAGTCGCAGACCTCGCGGATGTGCCTGTTCACGCCGAAGATTTCCTGCAGCACGATCACCGCGGGTCCGTAGCCGCACTCCGGTAGGGCGCGATAAGCGTCGAAACGGCTGCCATCCGGCGCGTCGAGGGTAATCGTGTCGGCGGTCATGCGAATTCTCTTGGCCTATACAACGGCGCCGCATTATCTAGGCCCGCTGGCGTTGGTGCAAAGGATCGAACCCTGGCGGTCTGGTCTCGATAGTCGGTTACCAAATGATCAGAAAATAGTTTAAAGTGACCAAATGATCACTAAGCAGGGTCGATACCATGGCTTCACAAACCGCTGAACGACTCGATACGCGTGCCGATATCCACGATGCGCAGCTGCGTCGACGGATGAGTCCGGGCGCGCTCCGGACCTGGTTCGGCATCGCGAAGCACTGGGCGCTCACCGACGTTCAGGCGGCGCGGCTGCTGGGCACGCCCGCCAGCACCTATCGACGCTGGAAGCGCCGGCCCGACGTCACGCTCGATGTCGGCCAGATCGAGCGCTTGTCGCTGCTGCTGGGCATCTATAAGGGGCTGGAGATGCTGCTGCCGCGGGCGGATGCGGCCGATGCATGGGTCAAGCGGCCGAACAGCAATCCGATCTTCGGCGGCGCGACGCCGCTGGAGCGCATGCTCGCCGGCCATATCGAAGATCTCGCGATCGTGCGCCGCCATCTCGACGCCGAGCGCGGCGGCTGGGCATGACACGCCCGCGCCCCGACGATTTTCCCGCCACACGGGTTGACTGGCGGCCAAGCCACCGCATCGTGCCGTCGCGTTTCCCGCCGCGCGGTCTGTTCGACCGGGTGGCCGATCCGGCCGATCTGGACGCCACGATCGCGGTCGAATCGCTCACCAACGATCGCCTGCGCGACGAAGTGGGCGACCTGTCGCTGGTACCACGTGACGAACGACTGGCCGGGCCGGGTACGACGCCGATCATGGCTGCATTCACGCATCTCAACCCGGCCGGTTCGCGTTTCTCCGATGGCCGCTTCGGCGTGTTCTATGCCGCGCACGACGAAACAACCGCGGTGCGCGAGACCGTGTTTCATCGCGAGCGCTTTCTAGCCGACAGCGCGCAGCCGCCGATGACCGTCGAGATGCGGGTTTACCACGTCGACGTGACCGGCACGCTGCGCGATCTGCGCGCGAATATCGCCACGGCACAGCCGCTGCTCCACGCCGACGATTACCGGGCCGCCCAGGCGTTCGGCGGTGCCGAGCGCGCCGCGGGTAGCCACGGCATCGTCTATCCGAGCGTGCGCGACCCGCACGGCGAATGTGTGGCGATATTTCGCCCGCATGTCCTGGCGCCTGCGGTACAGGGCCGGCATTTCGGCTATATCTGGAACGGCGAGCAGATCACCGACGTGGTCACCCTCGGCGAAAGCGGTATCGCGCCGCACGGGTGAGTTCTAAAAAAACCGGCGATTGCTAGGGCCTGTTGCCGTTTCATGCGAGCGCCGCGTTGGAGACCGCAAATCGTGTTCTGCAAGGCGCGAGTCGCCGGTCGTGGCGTGCCACGATCAAGGCTCGCAACGCCGCAGA